>Ga0123353_10004035_pt1 | contig 18813 bp, 16 predicted proteins | sample TergutLab28metaG_3_FD_92763 | JGI IMG/M metagenome (GOLD analysis project Ga0123353, IMG submission 92763) | Labiotermes labralis P3 segment gut microbial communities from Petit-Saut dam, French Guiana - Lab288 P3 | ecosystem: Host-associated > Arthropoda: Insects > Digestive system > Gut ... | reverse complement strand
TTCTTACTCCGTCACGATCAACATGAGCTCTGGTAAATCCCGCACCTCTGGCAGCCCTTGCAAAGGAAGGAATGGGCGGTAAAATGCTTTGGATGTTATTCTTTTTGGGGTGATATGTCATTACCTGGGCAGAAAAAAGTTCCTCAGCCATGGCGCGCCGTGCAGCCTGCTCCCCTTCCAGTGGGTGATCCCGCATATTTAGCGTAGCCCATGAATTACCGTAAAGAGCGGAAGCTCTGGCAAGGTACTCATCGTTGTCTCTGGCTACACTCAATGCCCTTTGCAGCAGGTGTTCTCGCCCATCTTCAATATACAAAGAAAAAAAGCGCAATGCTTCGGCTCTGCCAAGCTGCCCGGAAAGCAGGGCGTTAATTACATCCGACATGCCGCCTTTAATATCGGAAAATGTTCGATTAAAGTCAGAGGGAAGAGCCTCAATGGAGATGTTGTCAATACCCTGGTGGCCCTTATCCACATATTCAATGTCAAAGATAACAGCTCCAGCCCCGTATTCCTTAAGCCGTAAAAGACCATCGGCCATTACCGAGCGGGGCCAGGGGAAAACTCCGTTAGCCGCTATCGCATCGTTATCCACACCCAGAAAAACAACCAGATCTGTCCTTTCCCTTTGAGATCTGTAACGGAGGAAAAAGTCATAGAGCTTATTTTCAAGAGAACTGAACAGTCCTGTAAAGCCTAATATAGTAAAAAACAGAGCGGATATTAAACCGATTAGTACGCACTGCTTATACTTTTGTATTATTTCCATTAAAACACAACTTCAGGTGCAAGTTCAGTACCAGAGCCCCCACCGCCAAGTGGTTCCGTTGGTGGTGATCCCGGACCTGGCGGAGGCGTTGATACTTCTTTTGGGGGCTGCGGCGATACAAGTATTGGCTCCGAAGCAATTGGAGGAACCGGTATTAATTCACTGGCAGCTGGCGGATATGACGCTTGTCCTGTTCCTACATCAATTCTGCTGTAACCAATGGCATCTATTAAATAAGACGATCCTGTTCTCCCGGAAAACTCCACTGTCCCCTCCAGTACTGTAAGCTGTAATGTATCAAATTCAAAAACAGTTCCTCGCACTGAAGAAGTTGAATTGGGGCTTCGAATGATAAATTCTGTCTGACCACCATCAGGAGCTTTTACATCCGCCCGGATTCTGCCTGTTTGTAGGTTTAATTCAACTTTTTCGTTGCCGGAACTTTGTGTAAGCTCCCTAATGGAAATGCGGGTAAGTGGCCGCAAGGTAATAAGTGAATTACTCAAAGAGATAACAGCAGTACTTCTAAATCCAGTTGAAATGGAATGATCCAATTCAAGAATCTGACCTCGGCTGGCAGCTTCCCAAACAGATGAATTTGCCCTCTTAACCTCAACAGTTCCCGCAAGCTCCCTTATCACTGCCTGATTCTGCTGAGCGAACACACAAGGTGAAATAAAAAAAATAAATATAAGTATTTTCAGTGCATACCTCATAACATTCCTCCTAAAAAGAAAAAATCGCTCCCAAGTTTAAAGACCAGCGCAGGGGTGCATCACTGGCCATGGCTTTACCGGTATTTGGGAAATATATTCCCCCTGCCAAAGTAAAAGAAAGATCTGAAAATGGATTCCAGTGAATTGAGCCATCAACTTCGGCGCCAAGAAGGTAGGAATCATTTACAAGGTAAGGATCTATAAAACTGGATGAATCATTTCTAATAAAGTAACGTGCACCCAATTGCGCTGCAAAGGATGGCAGGAACCTGGCCTGGTAATTTGCCCTGACAATCATCATCCCTGAAAAAACAGGCTTTAAGACGACCCCTTGTGCTTCCCTCACAAGAGGGAAAAATGCTGCGGTATCCGGCCCGGAACCTGAAGCATAGCGCAGTCCCAGAGCCAGCCTGTCACTTATAAAACCTGTTTGTAAGCCTCCTTCAATAGAGAATGCATAAGCTGGTTTAAGGCCATTTAATTCAGTGTTCTCAAGCTCCACAGCGCCTGATGCAATAAAATCAAAACGTTTATAGTAAGTTGTATAGCGGAGAAGCAGGTACTGTGTATTAAAGGATTCATCCGCGTCGGAAAAATCAAACTGGGCCAAAAGACCGGTGTATAAATTCCCCCTTCCAATTGGAAAACAGGGGAAATCGCCTGAAAGCGATGCGAGAACACGTCTGGGGGCAAAATAGGTATTTGTAAAATCCGTCCAGTCAAAATCCACCGAGTAATCAACCTGATCGCCCGGACTCATATTAATACTGGCAGTATCTTTATATAAAAAACCTGTATAAAAACCAGCGACATTGAGCCTGGCTTTACCAAGGCTAAAGGAAAGATCAACTCCATCCAAATACCCAAAAGCGGTAAAGCGGGAAGTATCCTGCCATAAAATACGTCCTGCCCTAACTCCAAAATTTTCAGCGGACCTTAAGGTTAATTCCAGTCTGAACAGTTCCGGAATAAAGATTAGCTTATCCTCATAGTTTGCGCTCATTCCCGCTGAAAGATAAAAATCTGAGGCCCCAAAGGGAAGAGAAAGCCAGGGAGCTATTGTCGTTTTACTTGCAAAAGCATTTTCATCTTCATGTTCAACAGTAAAACCCTCGCTCAGCACTACACCGAAATCAGCAAATGTAAATGTTAACGATAAAAAAAGAATGCTGGTTAATAATATTATCCGTTTCACTTGATAGCCCTGCCAGTATGGATAATTGCGTCCATTTCTTCCTGTTCCCCTGAATAAATAAGAGTACTGCTCAGGATCTGTAAAAACCTTTCACCTGATAACTTCATATTTGCGTCCTTTCGGCCCTGTATGAGCTTACGGTAAATCATTTCCCGGTAGGCGTAACGTGGGTTGCGCACTGCGGAATACACGATTCCCCCCTTAAGCTCAAAAACGTTCATCATTAGGAAAGCTAATTCCTGCATCGTAATTGCATCATCTTGAGCTTTTTTCACCCAGCCCCTGGATAGGGCTTCGTTGTACGCGGTGTTCACTGCCTGAGCTCCAGATAGCTCAGGTGCCGTTAAGCCCGCGGCTCCCAGTGTAAAGCGGGCAGCAACTCCTACAGTAACAGCATTTGTTTCCATCAAATTGTCCATTTCCGCTGCTGTTTGGGAAAAGGCAAAAGCAGGGAGGAAGAAAATTAAAAGTAGAACCAGGTGTATTTTCATACAGCCTCCTTTTTTAGATCACACAAAGGCGCATCCGCTAAGGACGGCTCACAACACGGAAACCTATTTGGGCACTCCTCGAACCACCAAGAAGGCCAATACCTCTACAGGCTGAACGGGTATCCTGCCCTTGGCTGTTCCACGACCCACCTCGTGTCACACGGGCACCATAGGCAGAACTTCCAGGACCGGTATAGTCATTTAACCCATTCCCAGGATATAAATCAGCATACCAATCCCAACACCATTCAATGACGTTACCATGCATATCAAATAAATCATAAGTGTTTGCGACATAGCTTCCCACAGCAGTAGTCGCTCCAACATATGGTGCTGTCGCATCAGTATATTCCCCACCAAGTGCAAGATCATATGGACGGCGAGTATTAAAATTAGCCAAATCATGTGTCATCTTTGTCCCAACCCCACTGCCAAATGGTCTGGGTGCCATTTCTGTAGTTTTATTGGGGTAAGTCCCACGGCAGGCATATTCCCATTCAGTCTCAGTAGGCAGGCGGTAGCCGTTTTTACTAAAGTCTGCCGCAACTGTCGCGTTTGTTATTGGATACCCTGTTGGTGGAGATCTTCCGCTAATCACATAAACAGGATCTAACATTTCAAGAAGACTTAGCTTGTTACAAAATTCAACAGCGTCATGCCAGGTTACACTTTCTACAGGCAGGTTCGGACCAGTAAAATTACTTGGAGAATTGCTCATCACGAATGTATACTGTGCCTGGGTTACAGGATATTTTCCCATAGAAAAACTGCTCACAGTTATTGAATGTTGGTTTTCATCAGTTTGACGGTTTGGTTCTGACAAGGGGCTCCCCATCCAGAAAGTGCCTCCCGGTATTGACACCATCTCCATTAATACCCCAGAAGCCGTTGGAATTCCTGCACTACGGCTTGGGGTTCCTGTTTCGTAGTTACCATTAGACACAGAGCGGGCGTAAATATAATACGTTGTATTGGCTGAGAGACCGCTGAAAGTAAGGCTAGTCTGCCAGCTTAAAGTAGTAAAGTCTGTAACCGTACCTGATGTACTAATTGCATATTCAACAGTTTGCCCGTTTGCTGGAGCTGTTACAGCGTTGATGGTGATGCTGTTAGAGGTGGGTGTTCCATCTACCGTTGGTGTTCCTACCGCGGCGCCTAAGGCTTTGTTCACTGTAAAAGAAACATTTGTTGCTGCTGTATCGCTTAGTACAACACCACCAGAATATGTTACTGTAATTGTAGCGCTGTATGATCCTGCGTTAAGTCCGGCGTTTGGCCGCACTGCAAAAGTAGCTGTACCACTTGCTGTAATTGCGGTGATTAAACTTTCGCCAAGGGTGGTAAATGAGCCAGAGTCAGCCCCCCCCAGTACAATACTTGCCACAGTTGCCGTATCAGTACCTGTATTGTTAATAGTTACGGTTTGGGCCACAGGCTGGGGATCGCCATATGCAATAGCGCTGAAAGTTATAGGTGACATTGAGAGAACAGGAGTACTAGGCGGCACAGTCTCAAACTCCGCTCTAATTGTCACCGCTGTACCTGGCATTGTAAATGTCGCGGGGCTTGTTAATGTATCAGGAAGAAGTACTACGCTACCAGAGATCACCTGCCACTCTTTAAACATATACCCGATACTTGGCATAGCATTAAGTGTAATTAGAGTACCAGCCGAGGCTGTTGTTGGGGTCGCTGTCGCTGTACCATTACCATCGTTTTGCACTGTTATGGTGTTAGTCGCTGCGCTGCCCCAGGCCACCGGAACCCAATCTACATAACGCCAGTGCGTACCTACCGTGCCGGGGTCTGTTGCAGAGTAGTAATAACGGTGCGCACCATTAAGCGGTACATTACCAGTAGCATTAATATTTATTCCCGACCACGCAGCATTATTCGATCCACCGTAATAAACCCTTGACAGGCTACTACAAGTACTAAATGCCGAATTGCCGATGTCCAACACGCTATCGGGAATCATGATACTGGTTAAGTTTGTACAGCCTGCGAAAGCGTTATTTACAATGGAAGTTACCCCTTCAGGTAAAACAAGGGAAGCGATTAAACCCTTACCACTAGGCCTGCCTGGATCAGGATCAAAGGTTCCATTACTGCGCATACCTGCACCAGAAGGTGAACCAGAGCCAGAGCAGAACGTAAGATTTAAATATACGTGTTTATTTACGATATTTATTCTATCAAGAAGATCGTTCCAGTTAGCAGTTGTAATTGGCAGCTTCATGTGAAGACTTGCAGGGGCAACAACGGTTCCGCTTACAGTACCAAGATATTTGTTTATCATTGGGAAAACTCTAACAAAGCGCATCTGTATTTTGGGTTTATTAGCAACTCCGGCTTTCACAGTAAAGTTGAGTATTTCTCCTTCTGCCTCAACTGGTGCGGAGCTTACAGTATCATGTAATTTTACATTCACTGTCCATGAGCCGGGTTTAACCTCAACAGCTGCAGTCTCACCTCCAAAACGCTCCTCGATTATTTGCTCACCTGGGCCATTAAAGGTTAAAATATACACCATACTGGGAGGATCACCCATTAAATTTCTTGTATTTGAGTTCCCGCCGGGCAAGGTTATGACTATTCTTGTTTTACCGTCATTCCATTCACTATCGTCTGTTTCGCTACCCAGGGGACTTAAGCAGGTACTAAACAATAAGACTGCTAGTATTGCTGTGTAGGTAGAAAGTAGTAATAAACGAAAATATTTTTTATTATTTTTCAAAACATACCCCTTTCAATCCTTCATTATCTAGATTCCACAGGGTTTTCAAAATAAAAAAATCTTAAAATTATGTATAAATTATAATCATAAAACTGTCAAAAAGTCAATTATTTTGTATAATTTCTCACAAATTAACCCTTTTATCCATAATAAAGCTCAATTGATCAATCACCAATGTGGTAACACACACGTTTTTTCATGAGTTTTCTCACGGTTTTTTAACGGAAATTTATGGCTAAAAATGTGACTAGCCTACCTTCAGTTTAAATGGCGGCTTCGGAAGGACACATTTTTTATCTTAGTCCCATTTTCCTTATCCTTGGCGAGCTTGGCAACTTAGCGTGATGTATTTTAGATTCTTCATTATTGGGAAAGCATTACTCATACGGAATCCTTGTCGTATTTTTTCTTTTGCAATATTATATTTAGCCTGCTAGCGAATCTTCCTAATCGAAAGACTGGAACACACCTGAAGAAGACAAAGCATGGGCCGGTTTATAAAAGGTGATGTAGTTGTAATTCCATTTTCATTTACTGATCTTTCGGCCTTCCTAACAAGACATTTACCTCCGATAAAAATCTTATTCTTTATGTTGCCGGACATTTAACAGAAGAAAAAATCAGCGATGTCCAAAATGCAATCTTTACAATTATTTTCTCCTAAAACACTTAATAAACAGAAGGGTACATTCTTCGCGCTTCACATCTCGCCCTTCTCTTGCAGAACTCAAGGGCGTACAACACGGAAACCCATGTCGTTGTATCCGTTGTTCGGGCTGCGGAAGTCACGGAAGGCTGAACGGGCTTCACGCCCATTGCTGAACCACGAACCACCACGATCCACACGGAACGCGCCAGATATTGCACCTGCAGGGTCTTCATCCCCTACAGCAGCGGCATTACTCCTTGTATCAAAGCTGTTACTATAATCTCCATTCCAGTCCCAGCACCATTCCAGCACATTCCCGTGCATATCGTAAAGGCCCCAGGCGTTTGCCGCATAAGTCCCTACCTCAGTTGTCCTTCCCAAATAAGTCCCTGCAACAGGATTATTGGCATCCATATTATCCGCTCTATAATTCGCCCTTGTATCATTAATAGTATTCGTTCCCCAGTTAAATGCCTCGCCCCTTCCTGCCCGGCAGGCATATTCCCACTGCGCCTCGGTGGGAAGGCGGTAACCGTTTTTACTAAAATCCGATGTAAATGTTGCAAGAGTTATTGGATAACCTGTCGGAGGAGTCCTTATAGTAATTGTATAAACAGGATCCAGACCTTCAAGAACGCTTAGCTTGATACAAAACTCAATAGCATCATACCAAGTCACCATTTCCACAGGCCTTTTGGAAGGATCATCCCCGGCAGGGGTAGTAAAATTACTTGGGTTATATCCCATCACCGCCTGATACTCATCTTGTGTCACAGGGTAGCGTCCAATGTAAAAGCCGCTTGTTAGGGTAACTGAGTGTTGGGTTTCGTCGGAATACCGGCCCAGTTCTGTTGCAAGGCTCCCCATCAAAAAGGTTCCGGCTGGTACCCATACCATTCCTGCTGGCACAGCTTCAAATACAGCCCTAATTATCACCGGGCTAGCCGGCATGGTAAAGGTCGCCGGGCTTGTAAGCATGTCAGGGAGAAGTACCACAGCACCTGAGACCACCTGCCACTCTTTGAACCTATACCCGATGTTTGGCATAGCATTAAGTGTTACCAACATGCCATCTGAAGCGGAAGTCGGAGCTGCTGTTGCAGTACCATTACCATCGTCCTGCATGGTAATGGTAAATGTCGGCGCACCACCCCAATACTGTGGCATCCAGTCAACATATCGCCAATGTGTACCTACTGTGCCGGGATCTGTTACAGAATAGTAAAGACGGTACGCACTATTTAACGGTGTATTAGTACCCCCAATACTTATTGCCGACCATGCCGTATTATTCGCTCCACCATAAAAAACCCTTATAAGATTGCTGCAAGCATTGAAGGCATTATTATCAATGGTATTTACACTATTAGGAATCATGATAGCAGCTAAGCTTGTGCAATTATCAAAAGCGTTATTTACAATTGAAGTAACTCCTTCAGGCAGAATAAGAAGAGTGATTCTATTCTTTCCGCTGGGATTTGCGGGATTAGGGTCAAAAGTTCCATCACTGCGAAAGCCAGCACCTGAAGCAACTCCTGAACGGGTGCAGAAATTTAAATTTAAGGCTACAAATTTTCCTGCAATTCCTATTTTGCCCAAGAGATTGTTCCAGTCAGTATCAGTAAGCTGCATATTCAGGTGAAGACTTATTACAGAGGCAGAAGCAGTTCCAAGATATTCGTCTATCATTGGGGAAACTCTTACAAAGCGCATCTGTATTCTTGGTTTATTGGCCGCTCCAGCTTTTACAGTAAAGTTGAGTATTCCTCCTTTCGCCTCTACTGGTGCGGAGCTTACAGTATCATGTAATTTTACATCGACTGACCATAAACCGGGTTCTACTTCAACAGCGATAGTGTCACCCCCAACACACTCCTCAACTATAGGTCCACCTGGTCCGTTAAAAGTTAATACATAAGTCATGCGGGAAGGAGAGCCCATTAAGTTCCTTGCATTTGAGTTCCCGCCGGGCAGGGTTATGACTATTCTTGTTTTACCGTCATTCCATTCGTCATCGTCTTTTTCGTTACCAAGGGGACTGAAGCAGGTAGTAAGCAATAAGATTGCCAGTATTGCTGTGCAGGTAGAAAGTAATGAACGAAAATATTTTTTATTATTTTTCATAACATACCCCTTTCAATCCTTCATCATCTAGATTCTTTAGGGTTTTCAAAAAAAAAATCTTAAAATTATGTATAAATTATAACCATAAAACTGTCAAAAAGTCAATTATTGTGTATTATTTTTCACTAAAATACACTATTCATCAATTGAAAATATAACAATTAAGCGAGTATTATCTATATTTACTTTACTATTAGAGTGGCTCATGACGGATCTTAGAAAGGTTTTAGCTTCAAATTTGAAGCACTATCGTAAACTTTTAGGCATTTCGCAAGCCAAACTGGCTGAAAAAGCGAATATCTCAGATAAGTACATTGCTTTAATTGAGACAGGGAAGCGCTTTCCTTCCATAAATATGCTTGAACGCATCGTAAAAGTACTGCAAAGAGATACACTTGAGTTATTTTCAATAAAGCAGGATAATTTATCAAGAAAAAAAGGTGACTGACAAAGAATATGATGCTCTGGATGAATACTGGACTAAGAATACACCCAAATTATCCGGTAATGGGAAGAGTGGTTTTTTTCAAAACATTCCGGACATGTAGTTTTTATTGACGACCTTTCTGCTGATTGGCTTCGTATAAAGGCAGCTGCCAGCCATACCACCCCCGAAATAATTATAGGCGAACTGGTGCGAAGGGAAATTGCCGCTGCTTCTGTTTAGAACCAAAGAATCTTCTGGTCCCCTTAAGTCCCTATTATCTCCTCTTCCCATATCAATAAGTCTGGTAAACAATCGTAATATTGCCATTTACATCCCCAGTACCATATACGCCACCATTCCATCCCATACCTCTAAACGCGTTACCCCAATTTTGAGTAGTTATGTTAGAAGGAACTGATCCATAACCTGTAGCGCTTATGGGAAATCGCACTGTAACAGTTATCGCTGTAACATGATCGAACATATTAGAGCCAAGCGTTGGAGGCGTCGCGCCAAGAGTAACGGTAAGATCTTTATTCAGTGAACCTCCGAAAAGACCAAGTCCTAAAAAGGTTGCAGAGGGGATATTTACATTTTCCAGGTTAGTACAGTTAGTAAAATCTCCTAATGCAATAAATGTTGCAATTGGTAAATCCACACTTTTTAAGTTAGTACAATTCGCAAAGGCGTGGCCATTAATGCTAGTTGCTAAAGGTAAATTTATATTTATAAGGTCGGTGCAATCAGCAAAGGCACCTTGACCAATAGTAGTATAACCAAGGTTAAGATTCCCGGATGCTGAAGGATAAGCAAGCAACTCACCACTTCTAGCAAGCGCCCTACCACCTTCAGCTGTACTCAACATACCAGAACCCGTTACAGTAAATGTGATTGAAGGGCAACCGCTGAAAAGATTATTTGTGATTGGAGTGGATGCAGGCACGCTCATGCTGGTGAGGTTGGTGCAATTACTGAAGACATAACCTCCAATGAAGTTGATCCCAACAGGCAGTGATGTCAGAGCAAGACTCGTGCAGAAAGAAAAGGCACCAGCTCCAATGGAAGTAAGCCCAGCAGGCAGTGATGTCAGAGCAAGGTTAAAACAAAAGGCAAAGGCATTAGAGTCAATGGAAGCAAGTCCCGTTGGCAGTGATGTCAGAGCGAGGTTAGTACAAGCCGTGAAGGTAGAATCTCCGATGGAAGTAATCGTTGGAGGTAGAGATGTCATGTTAAGCCGATTACAATTGTTAAAGGCGTAATCTCCGATCGAAGTAAGCATAGCCCCGCCGCTGAAGGACCTAAGTTCTCTGAAAACATCCGTTATATAGATAAACCCATTTATAATAACATGTGGATTCGATACTATACTTGTTGCCGTATTGGGTAAGGCCAAAGTAATAATTCTGTCCTTGCCAGGACCAATAGCAGCTTCATGGTAAAAAACTCCATCGCTGCGTAAACCGACGCCTGTAGCTGCACCTGACCTTGTACAATCAGCTAGATCCAAGCCTACGAATTTTTCTGCTTTTTCTAGTTCATTAAGAACTTTGCGCCATGCAGAATCGGTAAGCTGCATTTGGAGTTTCAGGTTTAGGGGATCTAAGGTACTGCTTCCACCTGGTAGTGCTGCAAGGTAAAGGGCAATGGGATCAGCACTTCCGCATGTTCCTATGCTGGTTGCAGCATCAGGAAGTGTAATGGTTGCTATTTTGTCTTTGCCGCTAATGAGTAATGGATTAGGGGTAAATACAGTCCCAGTCATGGTACAGGCGGAGAGGTTCAGATTGACGTTTACTCCTCCCGCATCTATTTCCATTAGGATGTCATTCCAGTTTGTACCGGCGTCAATGTCCAAATCCATATGCAGGCTTGCAGGCGTAGTGACTGCGAAATTTTGCAAGTAATCGCGAATCATTGTTGATACCCTAACAAAGCGCATCTGTATCTTTGGTCTATTGGGAACTCCGGCCTTTACATTAAAGTTAAGTATTTCTCCTTCTGCCTCAACTGGTGCGGAGCTTACACTATCATGCAATTTTATATCTACTGACCATAAACCGGGTTTGACCTCAACGGCTGCAGTCTCACCTCCAAAACGCTCCTCGATTTGCTGTCCGCTTGGGCCGTTAAAAGTTAAAACATAAGCCATGCGGCCCGGATCACCCATTAAATTCCTTGCATTGGAGTTCCCACCGGGCAGGGTTATTACTATCCTTGTTTTTCCGTCGTTAAATTCGCTATCGTCTATTTCGCTACTAAGAGGACTGAAGCAGGTGCTAAGAAACAGGATTATTAGTGTTGCCAAAAGGCAGGAAGGAAGTAGTGAAGGGCAAAGGTATTTCTTGTTATTTTTCATATAACACCTTTTATTTATAAAATAAAGGACAATTGATAATTCATCAACGTGGTAATACACACATTTTTTTCATGAGTTTTCTCACGGTTTTTAGTTGAAGCTAATGGCTGAAAAACGGTGTCCTACAGAAGCCGCTATTCGAACCGAAGGTAGGCTGGTCCCCTTAGTCCCTTTTTCTTTACTCCTTTGCATGAGGTCTTCCTATTTCCTCATTACACTCATCATAAGAATCAATTCGCCATTCAGCTTCGTGCCATTAAAGGTCAAATGGCTAATGAAACATTTTTTCTTTTGATTTTCATTTTTTTCTCGTTTGCTGTTGCGGTTTCTGATATAAGAACGGGCGAAGTGCCCCGTCTTGTTTTTCTGGCGGCATTCCCGATATTTTTTGGGTTTATTTTCCTTCAGCATGAACAATTTCCGCTTAAAATTGCCCTTGCGGGGACATCGCTTGGTCTAATTGTTTTCCTCCTGGTCTATTTTATTTCAAGGAGAAGGCTAGGTCTCGCCGATGTCTGGTATTCCGGTTTAATCGGTATGGTTTTGGGACCCTGGGATTGGCTTCTGGCAATAACTTCAGCCTGTATTGCGGGAATAATTATCATCATTGTTTCAAAACGAAAGAGAATTCCATTTATTCCGTTTATGGCTATGGGAAGTATTGTCATGATTCTTATACAAAGCAGGCCAATATGAAAAAGTTACGATTACTCTTTATAATGATCATCATCTCTTCCAATACATTATTTGGGCAGACAGGGAAAACTGAGCTCATCACTTTTGATTTTGTAGATCAGCCTATTAGGGAAATTCTTTTCGCGATGTCAAGTTATTCGGGAATTCCCATAATCGGAGACGATACTGTCAGCGGAACTGCCAGCTTCCAGTACAACGGAAGCAGCTTTGAACAGGCCCTTGATTCATTTCTTATGGCAAACCGGCTGTTCATGGATAAAACCGGCGAGGTCTGGGTAATTTCCCGCATTAAAATTGTAATTTTGGAACAAGATGATACAGATATTATCGTAATTGATTCATTCGACTCAACTCCTTCACAGATAATCGACAAAATAACGCGAAGGACCAACGCAACAATTTTACAGGATATATTGCCAAACACACAGCTCACAATTCATCTTGAAACAAACACGCCTCATGAAGCTGTAGAACTAATCATGAAGCCATTTTTTGATTACAGCGTTGAGGCAAGTGATGCATATATCCAAATCAGTAAGGCACAAGCCGGGCTGTTTCCGGGGAATTATTCTGGACCCAGTGTAATAAATATAAACGAAATTGACGGCGCTTACGATGTAGAACTTGAGCATGCTCGCTTGACTGAAGTTCTTGAGCGTTTATTCTCAATTGCCGGAAAAGAATACATTTCTTTTATAAAACCTGATCAAATGATTGATCGGGTTAAATTTTCGGGGCGTACTTTATATGACACAATAGCGATAATCCTGGAACAGGGCGGCGGAGAGTACAGGGAAATCGGCGATTTATTGTATTTTTTCCCGCGTCAGCAGGCTGATATTATCACAGAGCTTAAGAATGAAGGGAAAAACTGGCATCATTTTGAAACCCGTTACCTGTCGTACGGCGAAGTTCTGCCGCTTTTACAAAACCGTTTCACTGGTCTATCAATCATGTCGCTGCCTAACAACAGCACATTCCTTGCTTTTGTTGACAATGAAATATCATCCAGTCTTGAGGAATACCTGCGCTTTATAGACCAGCCCCGCCGCTCGGAGCCTTTAAAGCTCAAGTTCATCAAGACAGATGATCTTTTTAAATCTCTCCCGCCAACTGCAAAGCGCGAAGAACTTGTAGATGCCGGAGATGGGAGCAGCTTTTTTTTTCTTGGTTCAGCCGAAAGGAAAGCGTTGTTCATGAAAGATCTTGAGATCATTGACAGGCCGAGGCCCAGGATTCGCTACGATCTTTTTATCATCCAGGTACAGGATAGCACGAACCTCACATGGAGCGCTTCCGCGGAAGCCCGTATGTTAAGACCGGGAGACAGAACCACGGTAACAGGGCAGCTTGGTAATCTTTTTAATCTTAATTTTGATGTAATTACAGTTTTTGGCTACCAGTTCGCTGCAAAGCTTAACGCCGCAATTTCCGAGAATCAGGCGAGCGTTTTTGCCGATACTACGCTGTTTGGAGTATCTGGGCAGGAAATTAAATTCCAAAACACAAGCACTTACCGCTACCGCGATTCAAATATTGATCCCGATACAGGAAAGCCTATTTATTCAGGTGTAACACGTGAAATTATTTCAGGTCTTGTGCTTGAAATATCGGGCTGGGTTTCCGGAGATGGAATGGTAACTACAAATGTTACGGCTGCTGTGTCAAAGCGCGGAGCTGAGGTGCCCAGCACGATTGGGAATCCGCCTCCAACATCAGAAAAAGTACTGACTACCCAGGTTCGTGCCAGATCCGGCGAAACGGTTATATTAAGCGGCTTAAGGCAAAATGATTCCACAATCATTGAACAGCGCATGCCTTTCATATCAAAAATACCGGTATTGGGCTGGCTCTTTAAAAGCAAAAACAACACCACCGAAAATACCCAGATGATAATTTACCTTGTACCTCATGTTGATCTCTCAAGCAATGAATATACCATCAGCGGACTAAAGACAGCTTCCATTTACAGCCGTTTTATTGAACCTTTTTTGGAGGAAAAATGAATAGGGCTGCTCTAACACCGGCATTTTGCGCCGCGAATGGCATAATAATAAACCGCGAAGACGATAAATCCATTCACTTTGGCATGCTCGACATGAATGAAACGGTTTTAAAAACCAGAATTAAAAAGGCATATCCAAACCATGAATGCATATTCGAGAGCATTGAGAGCAGTGTGCTTAACTTGAAATTGTCGCAGCTATTTTCAGAAGAAAAAGATCCGGAATCTGTATCATCCAGAGAAAACAGGGAATCTATAATTGATAAAATAACCGACGACGCGCCTGTCGTTAATTTGCTTAACAGCATTTTTCTTGAAGCGATCTCAAAAAACGCTTCTGATATTCATATTGAATCCGGAGCCGGCGAAAGCATCATCCGTTTTCGAATTGACGGAATTCTATTGGCGGTTAAAACAATCAGCCAGGAGCGCGCAATCGCCGTGTCTGCCAGGTTGAAAATAATTTCTAACCTCAACGTGCTTGAGAACCGCAGACCGCAGGACGGACACATTGATATTAAAACAGATTCCTATTCACTTGATGTTCGAATTTCAATTGTGCCTACCATCTGGGGAGAATCAATTGTATTGAGGCTTTTGAGCCGTTCCGATTCACTTTTAAACCTTGATTCCCTGGGTTTTTCCGCATCTCATTCGATTCACCTTAAAAGAATAAAAAAGATCGCAGCCGGGTTAATACTTGTAACAGGTCCGACAGGTTCGGGAAAAACAACAACTCTTGCCGCCATACTCAAAGAACTCAACATTAGAAGCACGAAGATTATTTCCATTGAAGATCCTGTTGAATACCGGATAGAAGGGATAACACAAATACAGGTACATGAAGAATTGGATTTAAACTTTGAAGCCATACTCCGCCGCATATTTAGACAAGACCCTGACATCATTATGGTTGGAGAGATTAGAGACATTGAGACAGCGGAACTAGCTATCAGGGCTGCATTAACCGGGCATCTGGTTTTTGCGACACTGCATACAAATAACGCTCTGGAAGCTGTATACCGTCTGCAAAACATGGGTATTCCCCCTTACATGGTTGCTGCTGTTTTAAAAATGGCAATCGCTCAAAGACTGATAAGAAAAATATGCGTTGAATGTGAAACCAAGGGCTGCATGAAATGCTTTCACACTGGTTACCGAGGAAGAACCGTTGTCTCGGAATTTATTCCCGTTGACATGGAGCTTTCCGATTTGATAGCAAAAGGCGCCGCAATGGAACAGCTTCGGAAACATTTAAAAGAAAAAAAGCATAAAACTATTTTTGATGACGTTGAAGAAAAAATCTCAATGCGAATAACCACCAAAGAGGAAGCAATGAGGGAACTTGGAGAATCAGCATGAAAAGTAATGCAAATACTCTTTATTTTTCCGAGCTGCTCCTCGTTCTTTTAAAAGGAAAAATTAATATTGTTGACGCGCTTCATATACTTTCGGGTGAAGGCATGGAAAAACAGGTAAAGAACAGCGCTAAATCTCTTTTAATACTGATGAAAAAGGGAAGAAGCTTGTCGCAAAGCATCGGAAGCCTTGATAATTCCGGAATTTTTTTTGAGCCCATGTATCTCACACTGATTTCAGCCGCCGAATTAGTCGGGAACATCGACGCTGTGCTTGAGCGCATAGTTAATGACCTCAGAAGAAAAGAAAAAGCCAAAGAAGCTGCTATAAATATACTCATTTACCCATCAATTATCGTACTTCTTGCGATCTGTGGTACTTTAATTCTTATTGTAAAGGGCATTCCGCTTTTTGCTTCGGGAGGTTTACTGCCCGAAAGTACTGTTGAGGATACTTTAGGCGGCATTTGCGCTGCCGGTTCCGTGTTATTATCCGGAGGAGCAGCTCTCTTTTATTTTTATTACAGAATTTTTTACATTGATTCACACGGATCAAGGATATTTTATCTCTTGGATTTTTTATTAAGAAGTAATGTTACACTTCCTGACGCTCTTTCTCATTGCGTAACAAGTCTTTCAAAAACAAAATACGGATCCAAACTTTTAGCGGTTAAAAAAGATATTGCGCAGGGCGTGAGCTTTTCCAATGCGTTTATTAAAACAAAATTGTTTTCTCCGTATATATCCGGATGGCTTTCAATCGCCGATAATGGCGGCAATACAGGTGAAATCTGCGGCAATATCGCGAAATATTTTGCCGAGAAAGACAATAAAAAGCGGGAACTAGCGGCAAAACTCATTGAACCGGCCATCATTGTACTGACCGGACTCTATATTCTTATCATCATGACAACTGTGATACTGCCAATCCTTACATTTGCGGGAGGTTCAATATGATACTATTAAAAGCGGATAAAGGATTTACCTTTATTGAAACTATTGTAAGTATTTCAATCATTCTGATACTTTCTGCGGCCGTTGGATTTTCCGCCATTAAGTATATTGAACGGGCAAGAACCGCGTCATGCCGCAATCAAATCGAAACATTCCGCCTTGCATTGCAATCATACTATCTTGACTGCTCACAGTACCCCTCCGAAGGCCAGGGTTTAAAAGCATTGTGGGAAAAACCAAACATTCCGCCTGTACCTTTGCGCTGGGAAGGACCTTATGTTGACAGACAGATACCGCTTGATCCCTGGGGGAATAATTACATTTATAAAAACCCAGGAGAAAAAAATCTACCGTTTTCAATTATTTCTTATGGCGCTGATGCCAAACCTGGAGGAGAAGGCGTAAATGCGGATATTAATTCCTGGGACTGATCGCGGGAACGCGGTATTATTGGTCCTTGTCTTAAATCTTATTCTGTCAATAACGCTCATTGCTCTTGTGCAGCGAATAAACGCCGTCAGGGACTTCACTTTTAAATACAAAGGGATGGTGATGGATAAAATTGAAAAGGAAAATAAGGAGGTGTTGAATAATTATGACCTTAATTGACGTTATTTGCGCAGTAGCGATACTAAGCCTTTTCTTTTTTGGCTTTTCACAGGTGTTTCTTCCTGTCCATAAGGCCTGGAACAATGCGATAAGTGATTATAGGACTGTAAAAACCATTAATTTTGTTGCCGAATCCTTTAAAAATGAATGCACAAAAAGAAATCGCAACATGGAAAACTGGGAAAGGCAGGTTCTAACCGCAAAAGAACTGGAAAGTATTGAAATATCGGAAATACGTAAGGACATGGCATTATGCGCATTAAAACTAATTTGCGTTATCTCCGGGATACGTATTGAAGTTATAGGAGTATGCACGCCATGAATAAGATCTTAATTCCCCGAAAAGATCATGAAGTTTATTTTATTCCTCTGCCAAAAAACCTAAAGAAGAAATCACTTGAGGCTTTGTCTGTTTCTCATCTTGTAAAATCGCATCCGGGTTTTTCATCTTCATCAGTTTTTGATATCCAGCTTTTTCCCTTGAACAATGCCCGCTGGATAATGATCACTGTAATGGACGAAGAAACTCTTTTTGAGTACAGAATACTCCATAAACACTCGTTATTTTATACCAACACTTCATTGGCCATCCGTAAAAAGGATTTTATCCAAAAAGGCATCATAACAATCGATGATGAATGCATTGGATTCAATACGATTAAAAATTCTCCTGTTTCTTTCCCTTTTGATCAGAAATTAAATATTAATAAAAGTGAACACGTTATATGTCCAAAAATAATTCTGCCCTGGCATGGATTATTTGCGAAAAAGCCTCCAAAACAGCGCATTTTAGCGCTTGTGGCCTCTGTTTTTATATTAGCTATTACACTATCAAGCTTTAGTCTTTCATCAAAAAATAAATCCAATATGTATCCTGTTGAATCAACAGGAGAAGAATACAGAGAAATAAAATATCTTCCTTCCGCCGTGGAAATACTCGCAAATTTGTCAAAAGATGTTCTTGATGCAGGTGGAAGCATATTACGCTGGCAGTACGATGAAGGTTCAGAGCCCCTAATAATTGTTCAATTGGAAGGAATAAATGATATAAGCATTCATAAAATCATAAGACAATATGAATATTTTCAATTACAGGATATAAGAAATGTTTATTACAATAACGGCAAAAGCCAGCTCACTATTCAGATAAATGTTTTGGGGAATGACTATTCCATTCCAAATGCGCTTGCCTTTCCCGCTCAAAACTCTATTCTCCCTTTAATTCGCGAATTAACAGATCAATTTCAGATTGAAGAGATTACAATGGCCTCTGAAACACTGCCAACCGCCATTAATTCCTTTTATACAATCACCTACACCGCCAAAGACAAAAACATGATCAAATCGCTGGATATTTTTTCGGATATTTGCAAAAAATATCCTCTGCACCTCAAAAGCCTTGACATATCAATCAGTGGTGACAAACATCTTTTTACAATTATTTCCACATTGGCATACAGTAATTCAGCAATAAAAGAAAATACAACTATTGATACATCAAAGATCCCCCTGGCCTTCGCCTATAGTACCCCTTTTATCCCGAAGACAGCCACTGCAATAAAACCTGCTTCAATAGGAACAATCAGAAGTTCAAAAGGAGAAGTCGTTTTTTATCGCGATCCTGTCACAGGTAAAATGAAAACAAGGAGGAGCTATGAATAGAAAATTATTTTTTGTTATTTCACTGCTAATAACGCTAATGATTTCCTGTAAAACCACGGGATTTA
>Ga0123353_10004034_pt1 | contig 18814 bp, 18 predicted proteins | sample TergutLab28metaG_3_FD_92763 | JGI IMG/M metagenome (GOLD analysis project Ga0123353, IMG submission 92763) | Labiotermes labralis P3 segment gut microbial communities from Petit-Saut dam, French Guiana - Lab288 P3 | ecosystem: Host-associated > Arthropoda: Insects > Digestive system > Gut ... | reverse complement strand
GGCTGTGATGAAAGCGATTGGTGAAAAACCGGAGTATGACTATCCGTTTTTTCTCGCGATTGGCGGCGGGCTGTTTGCGCAACCGTATTGTCACCGTTCGGAACATGCCGACGCTTCCGCCGGTTCCTCGGCCGCGTTTGACCCGGCCCGCGTGAAAGAGATGGTCCGAATATGCGGGTACGACTGTCTATATATAGATCAGAAGACCATCGTGGAAAACTACGATCTTGTGATGGATGTCATAAAAACCGCCGTGAACAAAGGCGTTCCGGTGATCACCAAGGGGATCGGTAACGCCCAGTGCGGCGACAAATTCCACGATCCGCTTCCGGAGTGGTCAAACATTGGTGGATACGGCGAGGGCGATGTGTTGTTTGTCAATGTGTATCCCGAGCGCATTCCAACGGACGAGTATGGGTATATTGAGGTTAAGGGCGGCCTGAAAAAGTCCAAAGGATTGTTTATCACAACCGCCAAAATTTCCGAACCGGATGTTCGCGACGTATTAACGAAGGCATTGCATTCCATTCTGACGTTCATTTCCAGACCGGACGTAGACGGCTATTCGTTCGGCCAGAAAGCGTATTATGATTGGGCGGACGGCCTTTTGATGGACGAAGATTTCACGGAGGAAAACATCCGCAACGGTATTGCGTGGAAAAAGCAGGACGGTCCCTTCGTGGCCGACCAAACGAGAGGGTATTACTTCCGGGCGCATTACGACAGGATATTCGCCGGCGTGGAAGATCGCGCCCTTGTTGAGAAGATCAAAGACATTTACACCCGAATGGGACAGGCCAGTCCACAGCCGAAAGAGTTTTTTGTCACTCACGAAGAAATCGCCGACCCGGCCATGCGAAAAACATTGTCGGAACAATGGCGCGCCATTGGCGATCTGCATAATGAATTGCTTGAGCTGTTCAAATAGGAATCCGCAAAATATTTTTGCAATAGCCATTGACTCGAACACGATGTCGTACTTTACTATCCGTAGCAAGGGTGCCAGTTTCGTTAGTCGCCGAGCCTGTCGGCCAGGTCATGGGAGAACCACATGGGATTCGAAATCACAACGGTGTACAAGGAACACGCGCCGGCATTGCGGTTTATCGGCAAACGGTACGCGAATAACGATCGGGACACCGGCGGCGGCTATGGCCACAGGTGGACCGAATGGTTTCAGAATCATTGGTTTGCCGAGTTGGAAAGACTGGGCCCGTCCAAGGTTGTGGAGAGCGGGTATCTCGGCCTGATGACGTTTCGCTCGGACGGCGACAAGGCCAGTTGCCCGTTCTCTGGCGAGTTCACCTATTGGATCGGCCTGTTTTTCCCCTCCGGCACCGGAGTGCCGGACGGCTTTGGCCACCTGGACCTGCCCGAGAGCGACATCGGCATGACGTGGATACACGGTGACGACCGCACCGGCGAAATTTACGGCGGCGACCCGCACAAAGCGGCCTACGGTAAATTGCTCGAGCAAGGCTGGGGCCGTGTGCGTGAAAACGCCGCCGGCGACCATACGGTCGTGTTCTTCGAACGCTACAACAACCAACGCTTCACCACCCGCGACGAACAGAACAAGGTGACGCTCGATTACGGGTTCTACATCGAGTAGCATAATCATACGAAAGGAACTGGAGAATTACGCCATGTCAAAATTGTTACTACCAGATAATGTCCTACGGCGAGCGTTGCAAAATGTTTACTTTATCTTGGGAGACGGAGCGGCTGTGGCGGATGAACTTGGCCGTCGATACGGCCTTTTCGTATATCACACATGCGAACACCGACATAAACATGCCCAAAATGCCGACCCTCAACTTCAGCCGGAATTATCCCGCTTTGTGGAAAATATGCCGGACTTTTTCGCGCAAGACCCCGAAGACGCCATGCGGAGGGAACGGGGAATCGTACATGATTATACGCCAATGGTTATCATGGACGTGATCCAGCTTGCCGCAAAACATGAAAAGGTACTCTGCGAAAACGACATTGACATTGCCGGCATAATCCATCTTGTCACTCATGCCGTTATGATTTCCGGCCATCGAACCTGGGATGATTTCATTGATCGGTACGAGAACGATATTCGCCACCGTGATATTTCGGATGACGAAAAGGAAAGGCTTATCCGCAAGGTACATGCGATATGGGGAAACGGCAAGCCCGAAAATCCCCGTGGAACGAACCACTATGGAATAAAACAATTTTTTCCAGGTGACCATTCGACCGTTGAGCAAACAGCCGACGAAATCGCGGAGTATTTTGGATTGTCTCACGCGTAATGTCGAAGAGCAGGTACTATAATGAAAAAACTATCGCTTGACGATTATCGAAAACTTCGCCGCCTGGTGTATCGCGGGGCGACGCCGTTGTTATTTGCCCAGTGGCGTTGCGCCTTCGAAAACGGCGACCCGGAAGATGTTTTGAGTGTGCTGGCCTGTTATCAGAACGAAGACGGCGGTTTTGGTCATGCGTTGGAAGCGAATTGTTGGAACCCCAACTCGTCGCCGTATGTCACAAGTTTTGCGATCCGCATTCTCGGCGGGCTTTACGGGCATACCTACACATTTGCCGACCGGAACCATCCCGTTCTTCGGGGGATTCTGAACTATCTTGCCTCCGGGGCGCACGCCACGGAGACGGGCTGGCTGGGCATTGCCGACATTCCCAGCAACAACGAGTATTCCCACGCCCCGTGGTTTCACTACAATCCGTCGGCCCCGCCGGGCGAGACCGATCCAAAGGATATTGTGGAATTTGTCCTGAAATACGGCGAAAAAGACAGCGCCCTCTACCAAAAAGCGTTGACTATAGAGAAAACACTACCCACGAATAAACCGATACCGGATTTCAGCCGCTACGACCCCACGAAATTCATCTGTTGGGAGCCCCTGCCCACGGACATCGTCGATTCGCCGGACAGTCCGCTTTACCCTGAATATAAAGACTTGGTGGAAGCCGAACTGGACGGCATCGTGGACCGGCTGTGTACGATTCAGGAATTGCCGGTTCCCGGAATCGACGATTTTGATATTGGCATGATAGACTGGCGTTGGGATAACCGACAGGTCATCAGTTGCTACCCCGCGACGTGCGGCTTCTTAATCATACAGATCGAACTGTTAAAGAAGTTCAACCGGCTGTCCCCGGAAAATCCACCATTTTCACGTCCGCGATACGGGCAATCGGCCTCTCGAACGACCTGCTCGCCGCCGGCGGCGGCGAAAAACTCCTCACCGAAATGACCAACACCGAACTGCTACGATTCGTCTCACTGGACATCAGCAAATCCGCCGGCGCCTGACGCGGCCGCGACTGGCGATTTTCCATAACATCATCTGTCGCGTCTAACCGTCTGTTTCGCGTCAGCGAAGCGTCGCCGGCCAATCGCTTCCGGGGTGGGTGATGTCGAGGCGGTCGATTTGGATGGCGACGTATTGGCCGATCAACGATTCGTCGGTGGTCCAGGAGGCGTCTTCCATCGTCAGCAGGCCGAAGTCCACGACGACGGGCATGATGGCGGTCACGCGGCCGAAACCGATGTACGACCAGCGCTGTAACGGTTCCAGCCGCTGCTTGCGGCCTGGATTCAGCCGCCGGGCCTCGGTCCAGTCGGTGCCGGCTTCGCAGGTGTAGATGAACCGGCATTCGCCGATCACGCCCGGCGGGCACCGGCGGTCGGCGGACGAAAGGTTGTCGCACACGCGCAGCAACTCACCGTCCACCCACACCTCGGCCAACCGCCCCAGGCCCTGCGTATGTTCCATCCGAACGTCCATAACACTCCAAGCCACATAGCCACGTAGCCACATAGGGGCAGAGGCAAGCCGCTGGGAAAAATTTTCCACACCCTGTGCCGGTCTGCGCCTACGTGGCTACGTGGCTATGTGGCTTCTGGCAAAAAAATGCCGTGCCGCTTCGTGTCGAATCGTTGCCTTCGGGCAGACGCCGTCGACAGCTCGGGCCAGGCGTCCCTCCGGCACACGTTACAAACTCGCTTATGGCTGCTTCCTTCCGGACCTGACCAGGTTCACGGCGTAACGTTGCAGAGGACCCAACCGTCAACGCTGACAACAACGCAAGTTGACCGCCGACAACAACCCTCGACGAAGCTTCGGTCCCGCATAAAGTGGATTTCGGGTACAGGGCACCACTAACGCCCCACCTAGCACGGCGAAAGACATCCTAGCCGATCGACCCGCCAGTAGCAAGCACGTTTTTCACGCAAAAAGCCAATAGCCAGTAGCCAATAGCCATCAGGTACGGCAGGGCTTGTTGTTCCTCACACCATCCTGATGTCCGCTATGGATATAACCGTTCCCGTTTTTATTGTCCTTTTCGCCAATACTTCGCCATACCTATTGGCTACTGGCTATTGGCTGCTGGCTTTCCCGGCGCCGACGTGCTACCATGTCGGCAACCTATAGAAAGGAACAAACCAATGGCGAAGAAAACGGTTGCGGATTTCGGCGTGGCGGGTAGAGGTTGTTACGACATGGCCGGCAAGCGGGTGCTGGTGCGCGTGGATTTCAACGTGCCGCTCAAGGACGGAAAGGTCGCCAACGACCGACGCATCGTGCAGGCGCTTCCGACCATCGAAAAACTCATCTCCGGCGGGGCGAAAATCATCCTGATGAGCCACCTCGGCCGACCCGACGGAAAATTCGAGCCCGACGGTTCGCTCGCGCCCGTCGTCGAGCACCTCAAGACCCTCGTCAAGGTGAAGGTGTTTCTCGGGCCCAAGGACGTCATCGGCCCGGAGGCGGAAAACATCGTCGAACAAATGAGCCGCGGCAACATTCTCGTGCTGGAAAACGTGCGGTTCCATCCCGGCGAGACCATGCCCGACAAGGCCAAGAAAAACCCCGACAAGAAACTGACGCCCGAGCAGCAGGCGACGCATGACGCGTTCGTGGCCGGCCTGGCGGCGATGGGCGACGCGTACGTCAACGACGCGTTCGGAACCTGCCATCGCAAACACGCCAGCATGTACGGCGTGGCAAAGGCGATCCAGAAAAAAGGCGGACCGGCCGTCGCGGGATTCCTCGTCGAAAAGGAAATCAAGTACCTCGCCGACGCCGTGAGCAACCCCCGCCGGCCTTTCGTGGCCATTCTCGGCGGCGCCAAGGTCAGCGACAAAATCAAACTGATCTCCGCCCTGCTGGGCAAGGTCGACCGCATCCTCATCGGCGGAGCGATGGCCTACACGCTGCTCCAGGCGAAAGGCGTCAACGTCGGCAAAAGCCGCGTCGAGGCCGACCAGGTCGAGGAGATGAAGAAACTGCTGGCGGCCGCGGGCGACAAAATCGTCCTGCCGGTCGATCACGCGTGCGTGGAGACGTTCGATTTCGCCGCGATGAAAGGTTCGGCCCCGCAGATGTCCGCCGACGTGAACATCCCCGCCGGCCTGATGGGCATGGACATCGGCCCCAAGACGATCGCCGCCTTCGGGAAGATCCTCGGCGAGGCCAAGACGATTGTGTGGAACGGTCCGATGGGCGTGTTCGAGTCGGCCGATTTCGCCACCGGCACGCGAAGCGTCGCCGAACTGGTGGCCGCGGCCACGGACCAAGGCGCCACGAGCGTCATTGGCGGCGGCGACTCCGCGGCGGCCGTGGAAGACATGGGTCTGGACGCCCGCATGAGCCACATCTCCACCGGCGGCGGCGCCAGCCTGGAGTACCTCGAAGGCAAAGACATGCCGCCGATCGCGATTCTGGATGAAAAATAGCCGCGAATTCCCGCGAATTTCTTTCGCAGATTGACCTGGCCGGGCGTCGAGTTGACGCCCGGCCAGGATTGCTGTATCCTTTCTTCATGCCCAAGAAGAGAACTGTGCTCGCGGAGTCGATGCTGTTTTCCCCGGAGTCTGTCCGGGTTGGACAGCAGCACGATTTGTCCATACGCGATGAGGGCTTCGTCCTTCAGTACAGTCACCCGCACGGGCAGCTTTTTCAAGGCGACTGTGTCGCATGGTTGCGTTCGCTGGAGGCTGATTCCGTTGACTTGATTTTTGCCGACCCGCCCTACAATGCCAAGAAGGCGGAATGGGACACCTTCGACAGCCAGGAACAGTACGTCGAGTGGTCCATTCACTGGATACGGGAAGCCGCCAGAGTCCTCAAACCGACAGGTTCCATGTATATTTGTGGTTTTTCCGAGATATTGGCGGATTTGCGATTACCGGTTTCGCGATTCTTTCAAGGGTGTCGATGGCTGGTCTGGCACTATCGCAACAAGGCGAATCTGGGCCATGACTGGGGCCGTTCGCATGAAAGCATTCTGCATTTCCGAAAAACGAAACTGTTTACCCTGAACGTCGACGATGTTCGGGTTCCCTACGGCAACCACACGTTGAAGTATCCATCGCACCCCCAGGCCCTGACGAGCCAATACGGAAACGGGAAGGAACGCCAGGAGCACTGGACGCCGAATCCGCTGGGAGCAAAACCGAAGGATGTGATTGAGATTCCCACAACCTGCAACGGCATGGGCGAAAAGACGCCGCACCCCACGCAGAAGCCGGAGGAACTGCTGCGCAGGCTGGTCCTGGCCGCATCGGCCCAGGGCGATCTGGTCCTGGACCCGTTTTCCGGTTCCGGCACCACCCTCGTGGTGGCCGAGCAACTGGGGCGGCGATGGATCGGCTGTGATCTGAGCGTGGAATACAACACGTGGACCATCCAGCGAATGGAATCCGTGAAGCGCCAAACCATCGAGGAATGGGTTGATTTTGATCGAAAAAACGCCGCCAGACGGGAAAGTATCCGATGACACTTGCTGAAGGAGCACATTCGCACAATTGATTGCTTCTTCTGTGGAGACCTGTGGGAGTTTGTGCGGCGGCCTGGCGAAACAGTCGCGAAACCCGAATGACGAACCCATGACGTGGAGGCTGTAGAGTGAGTTTTCGTTTGCCGAGTCATGGTCCAATACGCGAGGAGAGTTGAACATGGGACCGAATCGCCATAGAAAAGCGGCCTGGGCGGTGGCGGCGGCGTTGTGTTTGTTGTCCGTCGCGCAGGTCCAAAACACGCAGCCCTCTTCCGCCCCGGCGGTGACGGAGCAGCGAATCGCGGCGCTGGTGGCGCAATTGGGGGACGACAGCCGGACCAACCGCGAGCAGGCGGCGAGTGAACTGGCCCAGATCGGTCTGCCGGCGATGGACGCCCTTCGTCAGGCCGCCCAAAGCGGCGATGCCGAAACCGCCCATCAGGCCCGCCTTCTGCGAACCGCCATCACCCAGGCCGCCCTCGCCGACGACAGCGGCCTGTTCCGAAAAACCGAAGTCGCCGGCCATTTTCGCGAGCACGTTGTCTTCACAAAGGACCTGGCGATTTTGCACGACCGCAAAACCCTGCGTGCCGTCTCGCTGGCGGACGGTAAACAAAAATGGACACGCCCCGCCCTGAACTGGACGCTGCTGACGCAAGGCGACACACTGATCTGCTGGGACCGCACGGAACTGTTGGCGCTCGATGTCGCCACCGGCGAGCCGCTCTGGCAGCGCGACATCCGCTACGCAAGGGTCATGCTCGGCAAGGACTGCCTCTTCTGCATCCAGAGCGTCCCGCCAAAAGGACAGGACGGGGATTCGCGAGCGTTCTGCCTGTCGATGAAGGACGGATCGGTCCTGTGGGAACTGGCCGTCGACGCGCCGGACCACAACCCGTTAACCGAGTACGGCTCCGACGACATCTGCCTGTTCTCCGTCCGCGTCGCCGACCACGCATGGAAATTGGTGTCCGTGGAGCCGGCTTCGGGCAAAAAATTGTGGGAGGCCGTCATGCACTCCCCCGGCGACCCCCACACCCACTGCTACAACTACGCCTCCGGCGGCGGGCGGCTTTATGTTTTTTACCATAGGAATACCGACCCCAACACCCCGCCGAATGTCTGCGACTGGAGCAAAACCACCCCAGAGACCCGCGTATACGATCTCGCCAGCGGCAAGAGGCTGGAAACGGACCTGGCGGTCGGGAGCGTTCAAAACAATTGCACCGTGGCGGACGGCCGGCTGCTGTTTGCCTTCGAGAGAACGGTCGTGGCCCACGACATCGACAGGGATTATAAGACGGTGTGGAGTTTCCGCGTGAACGACGGATCGGACGGCGACTACGTCCTGCCGCGGGGGCCCGATTCGGGCATACTGATCCTCGACGGCACGGCGCTGCTGGCCGTCCGCAGCGGGCTGCTGGCCCTGGACATCGCGACCGGCAAGCCGATGTGGAAATTTCCCACCGACCCCGATAACGCCCGCATCCACAGCGGGCCCGTGGCGCGGAACGGGATCGTCTATTTCACCGTCGAGGGGCTTTTTAAGGGCAGCGACACCGGCAGACGGTATCTCTACGCCCTGGATGTGTCCAAGGCCAAACAGCTCGGCATGCCGGAGAAGTGACCATGCAGATCCCCCCCGAAACGTGGCGCGGGCATCTTGCCCGCGTGTCTCGCGGGCGTCCCGCCCGCGTTGATCGTATGGTACGCCTTGATTTCTTCATACCGTCAGCCGTCTGGAACGGTCCGCGAGAGCAGGATGCCCTCGCGACACGCGGGCGAGACGCCCGCGCCACGTTACAGGCGTTTGCCCTGGAGGAGTAACCATGCAACTCACACCCGACATTTCGATTGACGACGCCCTGTTGCGGTGGGAGTTCGTCCGTTCGGGCGGGCCCGGCGGGCAGAATGTGAATAAGGTATCCACGGCGGTGCAGTTGCGGGTCGACGTGGCTGCGTCGTCGCTGCCGGCGGAGGTCAAGCGGCGGTTGGCCACACTGGCGGGGAGGCGGCTGACGGCGGACGGAGTGCTGGTGATCGACGCCCGCACGCATCGCAGCCAAGTGCAGAACCGCCAAGCCGCCCTCGAACGACTCGCCGCCCTGATCGCCCAGGCGGCCGTGCGCCCCAAACCCCGCCGCGCCACCCAACCCACCGCGGCCAGCCGCCGACGACGACTCGACACCAAAAAACGACACGGCCAAACCAAGCGACTACGCTCCTCCACCGGCGAAGAATGACGCCAGACCGAAAACGACGCGGAGACGCAGGGACACGGAGACGCGGAGAGGGACATTGGTAGTCGAAAAATGGTTCGCGGTGGCTTGCCTCTTTGCGCTGTAGGACGTTCCAGTCGATTGGGTGACAGGAACGCCCGACAGCGCAAAGAGGCAAGCCATCTCCGCGTCGCGCCGCCTGCTCTTGTCGCTTGTCACTTGTCGCTTGTCACTGGTTTCTCACGCCAGCAGTTTTTGGAACTCGCAGCCTTCGGCCTCGGTCTCGTACAGGCCGACGATTTTGCGTTCGCGGACGGCGTTTTCGGGGCTGTCGCTGGCGTGGGCACCGTTGCGCATCAGGTCCAGGCCGAAATCGCTACGGACCGTGCCCGGCTCGGCCTTGGTCGGGTCCGTGCTGCCCAACACCTTGCGGACTTTATCAATCGCGTTGGGCCCCTCGTACAGCAAGGCCAGGCACTTGGTCCGGCTGGCGGTGGCCTTCTCCGACGGGTCCATGATGTCCTCGGGATTCACGCCCGTCATGTACTCCACGATCTTGTTGAACTCCGTCACCGCGTTGCGCTCGGCCAGCCGGTCGGCGACGGCCTCGGCGTCGGGCATCGTAAACGGAAACGCGAACGCGTCGTGCAGCCGCTGGTACACCTCCTGCGTCACGTTGCCCTTGAGCTTGCGGACGAACACCTCCTTCAGCGGCCCGTAAAACTGCTCGCCCATGGCCACGGTCATGTTGAAGAGTTTGGCGCCCACGATCCGCAGTCCGGTCCAACTGAACGCGTCGATGATGTTTCCGGGGCGGCGGGAGCGGCGTTCGAAGTTGTCGGGCTTGAGCATCACCAGCGACGTCTGCACGTCGGGCAGGCTGTAGTCGATTCGGCCTTCGAGCACTCCGCCGTCGGTGCAGGCGTATTGGGCGAACAGTTTCAGGTGCTCGGCGTTCATCGCCACGTCGGGGCAGGTGATGACGGCCGGCTCGAAGTAGCGGATGTGGCCCTTTTCGTCGCGCAGAAAATCGCCGTAGGTTCCGCGGATCGTGTCGCCCACCGGCTGTTCGGTGAACGCTCCGATCACGTCGTCCTTGAGGTGCCGAACCGCGTTGGGACCCCGGAACAGCATGAACATGCACCGCGGAAGATACGCCTCGGGATTGTTCGGATTCTGGCGGAGGTTCAGGTCGACGTATTGCCGCCAGGCCTCCCGCAGTTTGGGGTCCATGTCCTTGGGGGCGAGGATTTCCTTGTAGGCGTCGAGAAAGGCGTCGCTGAAGACGAACATGCGGACGGCGACCAGTTCCAGCCGGGCGTGCGCGAGCAGCCGCCCGATGATGCCGCCGGTGCGGCTTTTGTACAGACTGTAGGGCGTAATCAACGCATACGCTAGTTGTTCAACCATGTCGCAAACTCCTGTGGGTAAGACGTGGCGAAGCATAACACACGACCCTCGCGGCGGCAATGCGGTTTTTCGCGAATGCGGTTTTTCGCGAACGAAAAGCCGCCCCGGAAAAACGGCCTGAATCCCCTTGACGTTCCACCGAAACGGCCTCATAATAGAGGGGTTGGATTCCATGTGACGTCATTGTTCGTTTTGGAAGGTCTCGTCTGCCACGTAAAAGGAGAACGCCATGATGAGTCAACGTTCTGTTATTTGCCTGTTCGCGTTTGGAACGATCCTACTCGCCTGCCCGGCGACGGCGGGCGAGTTTTATGCGGACAGTTCGGCCATTGACCTGGTTGCCTTCCGCGACAATGTCGCCACGAGCAGTATTAAAGACAACGCGAATGGGACAAAGCCCGAGATCGCCAACCGGATGATCTTCCCCGGAGGACCCGTAGGCTGGGACATACGTATGCCACGCGACGCCGCCGCCAACAACACGGCGTGGTGGCAAATCCAATTCGCCAACACGTACAAGGTCGATACCTACGAGTTCTACCTCTACGGGCCAGGTTCGTACAAAAGTTTGACGTACCGGGTCGAAACGTCCATGAACGGGAGGGATTGGATCGACCAGACCGGCGATCTTTCGTATGCGTTGGACTATCCGTACCCGCTGACCGGTACGTTCAAGGACGCCACCGGCGCCAAGTCCGCCGTGGAGGCAAATTTCGTGCGGCTCACGGTGGTGGATTATGAGTGGAATGGCACCGGCATTTCGACGGCCATTCTGCGCACCGCTCACCTCTTCGGGCCGAATGAAATCGCCGTGAATTCCAACCTGTCGCTGGCACAAGCCGCCTGGAACGGCGGCGTAAAACCCACGATGAGCTACGTGAACTCGGAGGGAAAGGTGGTGAGCAGTTCCACGGGCGGCACCACGGAGATCCGGCTCACCGACGGCTTCCTCGGCAGCCGCGCCAACGCGACGAACGGAAAGTACAATACGCTTGTGAGCGGAGCCCCAGGGACCGTCGCATTGACGGTGCCCCTGGACGATGTGTATTCGATCAGTTCGGTCGCCTTGGCGGTCTGCCCGACGTACAAGCCCCAAGAGGTGCAAATCTGGTGCTCGCTCGACGGGGACATCTGGACTCCCGCCACGGCGATCCTTCCGTTCAACAGTATCGCCCTCACGATCGCCGGCCTCGACAACTATACCATCAATTTCGCCGACGACATTGACGCCCAATTTGTGCGGTTTGACTTCCGCGGCTCGCAGCGTGAGGACATGCCCGTCGGCACCGCCGAGCCAACGTACATCATCATCGAACAGCTCTACGTCTACGGCACCTTCCCGGTTCCCGAACCGGCGACGATGACCCTGTTGGCATTGGGAGGCGTAGCGCTGCTGCGGCGGCGACGGACGTAACGGGCGAACCATCATCTGGCCCTGCCGGTTTGCGTTGCAGGACGTTGAGAAAAGCGAACGTTTCGCTTTTTACAACGTCCTGCAACGCAAACCGGCAGGGCCATTTTTTTTGCGTTTTTTCCTCGAAAATTTTGCCCGTTGCCGTTGCGAATCGTACGGTCCTATTGCCACGCAGGAGTTTTTCCGGCCTTCGCGGCGCTGGTCGCGGGCGGCGGAATTGGCCGCGGGACGACGGCGCCGCTCGTGAGCGGGGGGGCCGGTCTCCAAGCCCCGCGTGGCCGCTGGCCGGTCCGCCCGTCGGACCGGCCAGCGAGACGCAACGACAACGACGCACCACGCGTCTTGCAATAACTGGTTCTCCTTTCGGTCTGGCCGGGCGACTCGGTGTCGCTCGGCCAATTTTTTCGTGGCGAGTTTTTTTCGTGGCACGATTTTTTTACCACAAGGCACAGAGAAACGCAGAGGGGACGGTGGTGATCGAAGAATATTTCGCGGTGGCTTGCCTCTTTGCGCTGTAGGACGTTCTGTACAAAAGAATGTTTTTTCGTACAATACACCCGCAACGCAAAAAGGCCGAGCCATCACGAAGGACCTTTCGAATTCGAATGGTTTCCTCTCTGTGTTCCTCTGTGCCTTGTGCTAAAAAAAAACTATGCCAACGCCAACGCTCGAAATCTTCGACAATCCGCACCCAAACCGCGACTATGACATCCTGCACGTCGCGCCGGAATTCACCTCCGTGTGCCCCAAGACCGGACAGCCGGACTTCGGAACCATCGAAATCCTGTACGTCGCCGGCCGGAGTTGCGTCGAGCTCAAAAGCCTCAAGTTTTACCTCCAGGGCTACCGCAACGTCGGCGTGTTTTACGAGGACGTGGTCAACCGCATTCTGGACGACCTGGTGGCCGCTCTGAACCCGCGACGGATGACCGTCACCGGTTCCTTCTCGCCGCGCGGCGGCATGCGGTCGGTCATCACGGCCCGTTACGACGCCCCCGCCAAACGGACCCGCCGAGGCCGCCCATGACGCCGCGGACACGTCACCGGATTCGCCGGATGGCCCTGGTGCTGGCGCTCGCGTCGGCCGGCGTCGGTGGGGTTCTGATCGCCACCGCGGACTGGGCGACGACCGGCCAATGGTGCACGGTGACCGTGAACGGCAAACTCGACGGAACCGACATCCGCCTCGGAGACATCGTGAGTGTGCGGATACAAAACGGTGCCCCGCCAGCCGGCGATTTCGACCCACTCGACGTTGCCTCGGAAAACTACGTGTTTCCGTCCGGCAATCAGGCCGTGCCGCTACGGCTGTCCGCCACCGTGCCTCGCTGGCAGGAGCCGATCGCCCATGACGCGATTTCGCAGGCCCTGGAGGAAATTCAACGCCTGTTACAGGCCGCCAGTCCCGACGTTCCGGGTTCGGACATTCACCGGCTCCGCCAAGCCACCGCCGACCAGCGCGTGCCGCTATCCCCGGAGATCGTCGAGATGCTGCATCAGGCCATGAAAAAGTCGCCGCTGGGCGTCACTCCGTTCGAACCGGGCGACGACTATGCCGCCGACACCTTTGATGACTACCTGTACGACCTCCCGCCCATCGCGCGCCGCTACGCCATCGACAAGGCCCTGGACCGCATGAAATCGCGAGGCGTCACCGCCGGCATGATCCAGATCGGCGACGACATCGGCCGTTTCGGCCGCCAGGAGTGACGCGGGAAATGTTTCGTGCCGCCGGTTACGCAAATCCCCTCAGGGCAGCCGCGTCTAAATTTTTTTCATGCGATTTTCGCAAAGGAAACGTTGTAAATCCGAAGCACGAAATCCGAAATACGAAACAAATCCCCCTATGGCGAACTTGCCGCCAAGCCGATAAGTAGTGTAGTATAGTAACGCGTAGAATAGGTAAAGGGTGACGGTAGTGCCGCCGGTGTACGATCATTACAACTACGATCAACTTGTCGTTTCCGACCCGGTTCGACTTCGTGAGGTCTGCCAGGCCCTCAGGGCCGCGGGGGCCTTTGCCGTCGACACGGAATTCATCCGCGAGCACTCCTACAAGCCCCGGCTGTGCCTGGTGCAGGTCGCCACCGCCGACACGATCGCCCTGCTGGACCCGCTGACGATCGACCTGTCCGAGTTCTGGCCCCTCGTGACCGACCCGACCATCGTCAAGGTCGCGCACGCCGGAGCGCAGGACTGGGAAATGTGTTTCCAATCCAGCGGCCTGCCACCGGCCAACATGTTCGACGTCCAGATCGCCGCCGGGTTGGCCGGACTGCCCTACCCCATGTCCTACGGCCGGCTCGTGCAACAGATTTTCGACGTGGAAATCCCGCAGGGACATAGCTTTAGCGACTGGCTCCGCCGGCCGCTGACCCCGCGACAGCTCGAATACGCCGCCATGGACGTCGCCTACCTCATGCCCGCCTACGAGTGGCTGCGGCAGCGGTTGGACGAACGGGGAAGGCTGGACTGGTTGCGGCAGGAGATGCTGCCCTTCGAGGGAACGGAACTGTATTGGTGCGAACCGCAACACGCCTGGCGGAAGGTTCGGGGACTGGGGCGGCTGAGCCCGACCGAATTGGGCGTTTTGCGCGAATTGGCCGTTTGGCGGGAAAAGGCCGCCGCCATCGCCGACCTGCCCGCGCGAACCTTCCTCAACGACCAAGCCCTGGTCGCCCTGGCCAGGGCAAAGCCCAACTCCACCGCCGCCGTGGCGGCGTGCCGGTTCATGCCCAGGCCGCTGGCGGCGCAACATGGACGCGACATCATACAGGCCATTCAGCTCGGCTTGGCCACCCCCAAGGACAAACTCCCCAAACTGCCCAAGGCCCCCCCGCCGCTCGACGGGGACAAGGACCTGGTCAATCGCCTGGCCGCCGCCGGGGCCCAGCACTGCCTGGCCAACCAGCTCACGCCCGAACTGTTCTCCCCCAAACACGGCTACACCGAACTGGCCCGCGCCCTGACCGCCAAACGGAAATCCGCCGAACCCCTCCACCTCCTCACCGGGTGGCGAAAACCGCTCACCCTCGAAATCCTCGCCCACTCCGACACCGGACTGCCGACACCGCAGGACCCGTAAAATCCGAAATTCGAAATTCGAATTTGGCGTCGCCATTGACTCCATCGTTCCCACTCGCCACAATTATCTGCATGGCCTCCGACCCCGACCCGGACATTTCGACGCTGGTCGCCCGATGCCTTGACGGCGAGCGGGACGCGTTTTGGGAGATTCACCAGGCCCACGCGGCGGCGGTGGCGGCGTTTTTTCGTCGTAGCGGATTCGACACCGCCCTGGCCGACGACTTGGCGCAGGAGACGTTTCTGCGGGCGTGGCGGTCGCTGAATACCTTCGACGCGAACAAGGCGAATTTCCGCACGTGGCTGGCGGCGATCGCGCGCAACGTCGCCCGGCGGGAATGGCGGCGGAGGCCCGCGACGGAGCGGTATGACACGCTGTTCGACGAAAACCTCGCCGCCGACGTGCTCGCGGGGCCTGACGATTTCGCGGATCACCTCGCCCAGGCCGAAACACTCGCCGGACTGAACGACTGCATCGAGCGGCTGGCCAGTCGCGACGACGACGCCGCGACGCTGATCCGTCTGCGGTACGTCGACGCCCTGACCACCCGAGGACTCGCCGCCCGGCTGGGCATCCCCGAAAGCACCGTCCGCCTCAAACTCGCCCAGGCGCACGGGCAACTGGAGAAATGTATGAAGACGAAGGGATTTTTATGACGACAGGCGCGAAACGTAGCACGGGCGTCCCGCCCGTGAGTCGCATGGGCGTCTCGCCCATGCAACGTGGCCTGGGAAGGAACGCCGTGAACTCGGCGTGGACGGCAACAACTTCGCAACATAGGGCTTCCCAACCTCGCCACGGGCGAGACACCCGTGGAACTCATGGGCGGGACGCCCATGCTACGCGTCTAACCGTCTTCTGCGCACTCACCACCCAAGCGGATATAAACTAACGATGAGCAACGAACCGGACAACGTGAATCCGAAGATGGAGCCGTGGCTTCGGCAGTGGGGCGCGGCGCAAGCCCGCCGGGAGGCGGAGCATCGGACGCTGCCGTCGGAACTCGACGCGCCCGAAGCCTTGCCGGTGACGGACGAGGACGCCGCGGTGCCCGCCCCGATCACGGCGCCGATGCCGCCGCCACGCCATTCCCTTTGGCCGGCGGTTCGGCAGTGGGCACCGCTCGCGGCGGCGGCCGTGCTGCTGATCGTGTGGGGCTGGCTGCTGTCGGTCCGCGAAAAACCGCCGGGACCCGGACCCGTCACATCGGACCCGGCCGGTCTCGCCGCGACGACGCCGACCGACCGCGAAACGCAACTGGCGGACCAACTCGACGAATCCCGGCGGCGGGTGGCGGAGTTGGAACAAACCGTCGATGCCCAGCGGGCGGCGATGGACCAGCGGCAGGCGGAGTTGTCGCAACTCCGCGACGCGGCCAAGGCCGACCGCGAAGCCCTGGCGGCCATGACGTGGCTCGACGATGAGGTGAACCGCCTTGGCGAAACGTTGGCGAACGAACAGGCCGCCCGCACGGAGATTCAAGCGGCCTACACGCGGCTGCATGTTCAATTCGACGAGCAGCGGGAAAAGACGGCCTCGGCGACAGCGTCGGCGTCGGCGGCATGGGTGAGTCTGGATCGGTGTTTGACGCTGTCGCAGCAGGAGACGCAGCGGACGCGTTACACCTACTTTGCCGCGTTGGCGGATTCTCCGGGCGGCATTCGGGCGGCGCAGCAGGCCGTGGTGAAGGGGCGGTTTTTGCAGCGGCTCGCCACCGAGCGGAGGCAGGCCAACTCCGACACGGCCGCCCTGATGGACCGGATCGAGGTGGCCGCGATCTCGCTCTCGACGCTCGCGCTCGACGACGCCCAGGCCGTGGAGACCTTCCGCAAACAGTTGGCGGACTGGGAACTGGACGCCGCCATCGCCGAGGCGCTACAGGTCACCCCCGGCGTCGAAACGCAAATCATTATCCTACGGGAAACGCAAATGATTTTCGAGGAGGCCGGCCGTGACGAATTTGGCTTTACGATTTTTTCGGCAAGACCTGAACTCACCGACGACCTTTGCGGAGGCCAACCGTGACGCGTAATCGTTACCTCCTCGTAGCCCTGCCGTGCCTGCTGGCGACGCTGTGCGGATGCAGCGCCATGATGCCCCGCAACCATGCGTACACCCCGCCGACGTCGCGGCCCACGCCGGCAGCACCGACGGAATCCGACACCAAACGCCCCGCCGTCGACCAGGCATTGGAACACATTTCGAACCAGCAATACCAGGCCGCCCTCGACCTGCTCGAACCGCTCCGCCCCCCCACGCGACAACGGACCGAACAGCAGCAGGCCCAGATCCTCTTCTGGATCGCGTACTGCTACGAAAAACAAGGCCGTCCCGACGACGCCAAACCGCTCTACCAACACGTGCGCGACGCCTTCACCGACACCCCCTTCGCCGCCACCGCCCAGGCCCGGCTGGAGGTGTTGGAGGAACCGTAGGCCTACGATGTTGTAGTGGAATAACATGCAACCGCGATGAAAAACGAACCAACATCCATTCCGAAAAAATCCGCTCCGCCGGCCGAACGGGAGGCCATGCTGTACGAGAAGTTCAACGGCCAGTCCGTGCGGTGCGAGTTGTGCGGGCATCGGTGTTTGATCGCGGGCGGGCAGTACGGGCTGTGTCGCGTGCGCGAGAACGTCGCGGGCATGTTGATGTCCCGCAGCTACGGCAGGCTGGTGGCCGTCAACGCGGACCCGATCGAAAAAAAGCCGTTCTTCCACGTGCTGCCGGGCAGCCGAAGTTTGTCGGTGGCCGCGGCGGGATGCAATTTTCAGTGCGAGTTCTGTCAGAACTGGCCGATTTCGCAATCGCCGCGCGACGGGCGGCTGCTGAGCGGACAGGCCGTCAGCCCCGAACAGATCGTGTCGGCCGCGACGGCGTACGACTGCCGATCCGTCAGCTACACCTACACCGAACCGACGGTGTTTTTCGAACTGGCCTACGACACCGCCCGCCTGGCGAGAGCGCGGGGGCTGCTCAACTGTTTTGTCTCCAACGGGTTCCTCACGCCGCGGGCCGTCGAGACGATTCGCCCGTGGCTGGACGCGATCAACGTGGACCTGAAGGCCTTTCGCGACGACACGTACCGCCGCGTGATGAAGGCCCGGCTGGAACCGGTGCTGACGGCCTTGCGAGCCCTGGCCGCGGCGGGCGTCTGGCTGGAGGTGACGACGCTGGTGGTTCCGGGAATGAACGACAGCGACGCCGAACTTCGCGACATCGCCACGTTCATCGCGGCCGAGTTGGGCCGCCACGTCCCCTGGCACGTCAGCCGCTTCCACGGCGACTACCGCATGACCTCCACCCCCACCACGCCCACGCAAACGATTCTGCGGGCGTGCGAACTCGGCCACCAGGCCGGCCTGCACTACGTCTACACCGGCAACCTCCCCGCCAACAACACGCCGGACCCATGCGGTGAAAACACCCACTGCCCCCACTGCCGCCGCCTGCTCATCGCCCGCAGTGGATTCACCGTCCGCGAAAACGCGATCGTCAACAATGCCTGCCCCGACTGCGGCCGGCGGATCGAGGGCGTATGGGGTTGAATCTCGAAATCCGAAGCACAAAATCCGAAACAAATTCCAAAACCCAAAAAGAAAATTCCAAACCCAAACGGCGACGCCACGCGTCAAAGCGCGTGGCGTCGCCGTTTGGAATTTGTTTTAACGTCTTGGTTTTCGCTGCCTATTTACCCGCTTTACTTCTCGCCGTACTTTTCGCTGGTCGCGGTTTCCGTTTGCGTTGCATGCTCCGTTTCAGATTTTCCACCGCCCTCGCCCGCCTCGACTCGGGGATGAGGCCCACCTCGACCAGAATATCCACATGCTCCTCCGCCGTCCATTTCTTACTCGCATCCAGCGCCCGTTTCATGCGGACGGACATCGGGGTGTCATCGTAGACCGTTGCCAT
>Ga0123353_10004033_pt1 | contig 18816 bp, 18 predicted proteins | sample TergutLab28metaG_3_FD_92763 | JGI IMG/M metagenome (GOLD analysis project Ga0123353, IMG submission 92763) | Labiotermes labralis P3 segment gut microbial communities from Petit-Saut dam, French Guiana - Lab288 P3 | ecosystem: Host-associated > Arthropoda: Insects > Digestive system > Gut ... | reverse complement strand
GGACCGGCATCTTAATTGTATCAGAGATTGATAACTTATTCTGAGCATTTTATGCAGCAACGCCCCTGCCGCAGGCGTGAGCGGATTGATCAGAATAGTTTTTTTGTGCGAATAAGGCGCGGTTGTTGGACAGTTCGAGACGGCCGTCGAGCAAGACGTGTTCGAGGTAGAAGCGCTCGTTTTGGACGTAGGCGACGGCTTTGCCCAAGCCGGACTGCGGCAGGGCGTTAGAATTTTTCGCCCAGTCAAAGAAAGCGTCCATGACAGGCTTGCTTTTCTTGAGTCTCGCCTCGTAGCGGGCCTTGAAGTTGCCGTCGGGCGGCAGTTTGGCGAACTCGCGCTCTAGGGCGAACAGCTGATCGCAGAATTCCTTGCCGCGCATGGATTCTGACCCCGCCCGCGCCGTTTCGGGCAAGGTTTTCAGGACGTCCGTAAATTTTCGTCGGACATGAGCGAAGCAGGCAATTACCGTGACGTTTTGCAGTTTTTTGTAGGCCTGGTAACCGTCCGTGTGCAGGTAGCCGCTCCAGCCTTCCAGGAAATCGGCGGGACGGCGGTGACAGCGGTCGGGCTGGTAGTCGTAGAGCACAACAGGTCGCTCTGTATCGCCGGACGAGCGGTACAGCCACATTTTGCTTTTGCTCTGCGGTGTTTTGCCCGGTTCGCGCAACACCTGGACATCAGTTTCATCGGCGTGTAAGACTTGACTCGTAAGGAGTTGCGCCTTGAGTGCGCCATAAATCGACCGCAAATATTTTGTGCTGGCATAGATCAGCCAGTTCGCCATCGTCTGGCGGGAAAGATTGATCCCCAGCCGTTTGAACTCCTGCTCCTGGCGGTACAGCGGCAAGGCAAGCACATATTTTTGATGCGCGATGTAGGCCAGCAGGCTGGGCGATGCCACACCGGACCCCCGAATCACCGGCGCGGGTACGGCGGACTTCAGCATCGGCACGGTGTCGTCGGAGACTTTTTCGCAGTGACGGCAGCTGTAGGTGGTCTGCACGTGCTCCGTCACCTTGAATTGCGCGGGGATCACGGTCAACTCGCGGCGGTAGACCTCATGCCCGCAGCCGTGCATTGATCCGCCGCAGTCCGGGCACACGCGCTCGCTTTCAGGCAACTCATGGACCACCTGCTCCACGGGCAGGCCCGAGAAGTCCATTTCCCGCTTGCCCTTGGGCTTCTTGCGTGTGTGGGCGGCGACCTGCTCCAAGGCGGGCTCCTGCGCGGCGGGATCGGCGGTGGCCTCGGCCTCGTTGAAAACACTCAACTGCTCGCCGCCGTCGATGGCCGCGCTTTTCTCGCTGGAAGCCCCGAATTGCCGTTGCTTCGCCAGGCGCAATTGCTCTTGCAGTAACTGCACCTGCTGTTTCAAGTCTGTAATTTCAGCCTCAAGCACGGCAACTTTCGCATCATTTTCCATGCCATAATTGTACCATAAAATCGATGAAAAGTCAATCATGTCAAGGCTTTTCACTCAAAAAAACTTGCCGACCCTGACCTCCTGCCGCCGCAGCTTCTGCGTCAGCTTCGCGCTGCCAATCAGCACCTCGAACTCCTCGGCGCTCAGCGGCATAAGCTCCCCGTTGCCTGGCTCCGGCCAGCGGAAACGCCCGCGTTCCAGCCGTTTGAAGTAGAGCCAGAACCCGTCACCATCCCATTCGAGAATCTTGATGCGGTTGCGCTGCCGGTTGCAGAACACGAACAGCGCCCCTCCGAAGGGGTCCTGCGCGAAGTCCGTCTGTACCTTTGCCGACAGCCCGTTGATCTGCTTCCTCATGTCCGTGTGCCCGCAGGCCAGGTACACAGGCTTCCCGCCGAACTTTAACATTGCGATGAAAGCGCCCTGCATATCGACGCCAGCAACGCCTCGTCAAATCCCTGCCGCACCTCTATTTCCGCCCCGCCGACGCGTAGCGTCAGGACGCTTGTCTGCTCCGGCGCGGGTTCCTCAGCAACACAGGCCTGCGCCCATCCGCTGGGCACCAGCGCCTGCTGTCCATTTTCCGAACCCGCCAGTTGCTGCACCGCCGCCTCCCGAAGCTTTTTTTGCCAGTAGAAGTAGCTGTGCCTCCCGATACCACGCTGCGCGCAATACGCCGCTATGCTCTGCCCGCTGGATACCCGGTCCTGCATCACCTGCGCCCATTGCGCCAGCCGCACCTCCATCGTCACTTTTTTCGTATCCATTGCTACTGTCCCTCCCTCAGTCGAAAAAGTTAGCCTTACTTTTTCGACCGTTTCCCTACTCGTTTGATACTATTGTACCACTCGCAAGGCCCCCCGGGGAGGTGCAGCCGCTATTCACCGCTTACTACAATTCTTGCAGAAACAGGTGGGTATAAAGCTGATCCAAATGATTACTATAGTGAATTTTCAGTTGCTACTCTCTGGGATTTGCTTGGCGAAGAGCGTGGTGATATCAACGGCTCTACAGTGAATGGATATAGTGGAAACAACCGGTACAGTGTAGTTTATCTTCCGGGTACAAGACTAAAGAATGGAGGTTATGATTGGAACGGGAAAACAACATGGAAGCAAATCACAGATTTATTTGATTGGACAAACGTCCAATATAAACCATTCCCTCATGGTATAAGAGAGAAAAAACTTGATTGTCAGCTTTGTAATTCTACAAAGGGATTTGTTAACTAGGAGGTTTGCTATGAAACGTAAAGTATTGCCCATCACGGTACTTGCTATCTTATGCCTGCTTCTACTCAGCTGTGGAGTGCAGCCGGTTGAGCCTAATTTAAGCCCGGTTGAGCCTGACTTCGGTACACAGTCTTGGTATGAAGCAATAGAAAGCAGTGTAGAGGATACCACCGATTTTGCTGGAAAAATCGTAATTGATACTGCAAAAGAGGATAAAGACGGTAACATCTACTATCTGTGTGACGGCGGTGTCTGGTGTTATGATTTTTCCACACAGACTAGTAAATGCATTGTTGAAAGGACGTTTGACTTTGGAGCAGGTTTTTGCGTTCATGACAATGCGATTTATTATCTCTCATCAGAAAACACAATCGCTCGGATGAATTTAGACAATCCAGACGAATCAGAAATTCTTGTTGACCAAGGGCTACTAGAAACAGTTCCATCATATGAAGGTTGGATTCATAGCGTTGAGTATGTGTTAAATGATGACCTGCTTGTGTTTATGGATAGTGGCACTTCCTCTATGGCATATCATCTCGAAACAGGAGAAGTGTTTCGCTTGAACGGCGTAAGCAATAGTATTCTGGATGGAATGCTATACTATGCGAAACGAAAAACATATTCAATTTATCGTAGACCTCTTTCTCAGCCTGACGCGGAGGAGGAATTACTATTAGGAACTGAGGGCGGCTGGGGACAAAAAGATTGGCAAGAGGGTGATCCCTATAAAAAATATAAAATCATGTATGATCAATTTTGGATTTTTAGCGGAAGCCTCTATTTTATGCCGCGCTGGCCTGCATGTATTTATAAGTATGACCCAAGTGGAAAGCATAAAATGATTTACGAATTCTCCGATCCTGATGCGGGGTTTAGTTATGAGTTTATTTTCAAAAATGATAAGCTCTATTTTGCCGCTCAACAGGATATTCTGCAGTGCTATGATTTTCGAACAGGAACCACAACCATTGTATGTGAAGATAAAGACTTCGAGGAGCGGATAGGAATTGTTAGGATTTTAAAAGACCGTGTATTTTTCGAGAAGATAAATTCGGATGGTTCTTGTGTCATTCGTTCTGTAGAGCTAAAAGGCTAAGGAGATTTGCTATGAAGTTTTATGCACAAATTTTTAAGCTCATAGAAAAAGAACTGGTTCGGCAGTTCTGGTTGTATTCGCTTTGGTATGGCTTTTAGCTTCATGCATGGCGTATACCCGCACCTCATGCATGATGCGCGCGAGTTGGGTTAGATTTGCTTTGCATACCCGTTCCAGGAAGGGCACCTTCCCGAAACGCCAGTCCTCATAATCGGCCTGCGAAAGCACGCCCAGGCCAAGCAAGACGTCCACCGGCGCCACCCAGCCTTTCCGTTCGCAAGTTCTGGTACATGGCATTGTGCACCTGGCCTTTGAGGTTCTTGTTGTCCATGTTGTCACGCTCCTGCTGCATATTTTATCATACCGCGGGCCGTTCCGCAAGTCTTTCCTCTCTGCCGATGATAGTTCTTCATATGGGCCGTTCATAGAGGGGCCCATGGTGGGCCGGGGAGAGGCCCACCGAATGGGTATACTAACCCCTTGGCGAAAGCAATTTTGCAAACAATTGCTTAGGCTACTTCAAAATGTGATACCTGTTCGAGGTCTGCTTGCCGTCCTCGCGGAAGAACACCTCTTTGCGGATATACCCGAACTGCTCGAGGTCGGCCATGGCACGCTTGACGGTGTTGCGCGACATGGATAAATCCCGCGCCATGGTGTTGAGGCCGGGCCACGCAACGCCATCCTTTTCGCGGTCGCAGATATAGAGGTACACAAGCTTCGCCCGTTTCAGCAGCCGCTCATCCCTATAGATCCGTGTAAATCGAGCTATACCTTCACCCCCCTGTTCTGCGGCGGCGGCCTGCGCGAGGTCTCCGGCCGCGGCGCGGGGCGTTGTTCCGGTTCGGGCGGATGCACATCCGGGAACTTATCGACGATTGCCGCCTCGATCTTCGCCTTGTCCACATATTTCACTTCCCGTGCGGCGTGGTCCGCGGTGGCGTATGGGTTTGCCTCGTCAAACTGGATCCCCCATTTGAAGAACAGCTTCAGCTGGGAGACGAATGGATGCACCCCTGTTTTCAGCACGATGAAGCTGCCATTGTGCAGGGTCTTGAGCTCATCGGCGCTCATGAGCGGACGTTCCGTCATCTGCAGCTGCTGGGAGGTGCTGTCCTTGCCTTTCGTTACGGTGCCGGACATGACGGTCCGGCAGCCCATGGATTTGGAAATGCGCTCGGCGCTCTCGCTGCCCGGCGCGAAGCCGCCCGCGATGGTCAGCTGGGCGTTGTCACAGATGATTGCGGCGCCCTCCCGGGTATAATTCTTCTCCAATTGCTGATAACTCTGTATCACCGCGACGATGGAAATCCTGCGCGACCGCGCCGCGCTGAACATCATGTCTGCGCTCTGGATCGTGGGGATCGTGCCGAACTCGTCGAGATAGAACATCACACGATTGTTCAATTTGCCCTTGTTGTCATCCGCGATTTCAAGCAGCTCCTTGTATAGCTCCTGGATAATGAGGCTGACCAGAAAATATTTTGTCGGGTCCTCCTCGGCGAGGATCACGAACAGCGCAGTTTTTTCCGCGCAGAAGCGCTCGGCGTCAATCGCGGTATCGAAGCAGAGCAGCTGTTCAAGCTCAGAATCGAGGAAGGCGTTGAGCCGCGACAGCACGGTGGACAGCACAGAGGCCGTGCCTTCGGTGCTCGCGTTGATTGCCGCGCCCGAATACCAGTTGGCCTTGTGGGCGTCCGGCAACTTTTCCATCAGGTATTTGAAATAATTTTTGCCTTTCGCCGGGGAGGGCGCCAGCATGTCCTGCACGATTTTATACACGCTGATAATGTGCCGTTCCTCCGGCTCGGCAAATTCCGCGACGACGAGCACCGCGGAGGTCAGCAGCCCCTTGGCCGCTTCGTAAAAAAAGCTGTTCTGCCCCATGTGCGAGGTGTCGCCGATGATGGTTTCGGCGATCATCTTCGCGTACTTTTCGGCCCTGGCCTTGGAGGGGATATCGCTCGGATCGGCCTTGTATAGGTCCATATACCGGTTCACCAGATGCAGCATATTGAATCCGTCAGACTTCATTGGTTTGCGCAGGTCGAGTACCGCAACCCTGTATCCATAGCACTCCTGCGCTATTTCCCCGTACCACCGGGCGATGTCCCCCTTGGTATCGCTGCACATGAACGACATACCGCTGGCCAGGGCCAGCTCTATATTGGGCAGCAGGAAGAAGGCTGTCTTGCCGCAGCCGGCCGCGCCGATCATAAGGGCGTGCACGTCACCCTCGTCCACGATGGCGGTGGTTTTTCCGAAACGTGTGCGCTGCCCCACGATGATGCCCTGGCAGTCCGGCAGGTTCTTGCCCTGCCGCCAGAGCGCCGGCGTAAAGGGGAGCATGCGGTAGTTCTGCTTCTGCTCCTGGGCCGTGGCGAAGCGGGCCGTCCCGTGCTGCCCGTCGCCTGTGGTCCGGGACTTGATGTTGTTGAGGCTCACGTGGTTGTTCAGCCATTGCACCCCGGCCAGCAGGAGGATCAGCCCGCCCCCGGCGAGGACTAGGATAAGGTAAGGCGGCATGGCGCGACCTCCTGACTTGATAAATTTTCCAGGTCTTGCGACCAATCCTTTGATTGGGATTGCAGGATCGAAACGCTGTAGCCCTTGTCCCGCAAAGCTTGCGTGATACGCTCAGTAGCAGCGTGCCCGGCCTGGTCGTTGTCCAGGCACAGCACTACCTCCCGCAGATTTTCGTGCGCGGACAGTTGGTGCGTGAGAGCCTCATCGCTGACTCCGCAGAGGGCCACATAGCTGTGCTGTTGCCAGTCCTTCTGGTACATCGAGATAAACGACAATAGATCAATAGGGGCTTCGAAGGCATAGATAGAACCGCTTGTGCCAATGTGATGAAAGGCATAAGCGGCTTCGCTGCCCGCCTGATTCTGCCGCCACCCGCTGTTGCTGGCTGTTGATCGCTTGTGGGCGTGGCGGAGAGTGCCATCTTCAGCGACACCAACGAAGACTACATTGTGGTAATCCGCGCTTTCGTAGATCAAATGCTTGTGCGCGAAGTAGTCCAGCACGGTGCGGTCGATGCAGCGCTGCTTGAGGAGGTAGGCGTATACCCGGCGCATGTTTTCGTTCTTGGGCGGCAGACTGAACTCAGGCCGGGCACGGGGTGGCAGGGCAATCAATTCGACGGCGATACTCGGTCCCAGCAGCATCTGCACGGCATCCTGGAAGCTGGCACCGAAATATTTCTTGACAAAGTCAATGGCCGTGCCGCCGCCGCCCCCGTACTGGTCATAGAATTGATTTGCGCGTATGGTGACGTGGTGACCGGCCCATTCCAACTCCGAGCCGGAGCGCTTCAACTGCTCGCCGCGGGATTCGAGGAATGCGGCGAGATCGGCGTGCTTGGCGTCGTCGAGCTGCTGAGGAGTGAAGGGGATAAAGTTTGACGTTGTAATCGCCCTTTCTGTGTGATATAATTTGTGATATAATTGTAGTCAGAATAATTGAGGCGGCGATGCGTGCGGCGGAAGAGATACGCCTGCGGCAGCGCCGTGAAGAGCGTGAGCACAGGCAGGCGCAGGAGATGGCCGAGCTGCATGCTGATCAGAACGGCGAATTTTTCTTTATCGCTGGCTACACCTCCGGCGGCGCGCCCTACGGCGTCACGTGGGCCGAGATGGGCATGGAGCCCTGGGAGTTTTACGGGTCATCAGAATTTTAAGCCCTGCGCTTGTTTTTTCTCCTGTTCCTCCTGTCGCAATTTCGACTCCACGACCGCGCGGGAATCCTTCGGCTGCGGTTCTTGGAGTATACGTGTGGTGAGCAGGCCGGCCAGCTGGAGCGCCAGGTTCGAGGACATTGCCGCTGGTTCCTGCGACTGCCGTTCCTCCCAACGGTCCAGCAGGGCCTGCGCGTAGGTGTTCCTCTGCGCCGCCGAAGCGGTGAGTAGTTGCACGGCGGCATCGGTGTCCCGTTCGATACCCTGGCCGTAGAGCAGCATCTTCCCCAGCCGGTACTGCGCCCACTCGTAACCCTGCTCAGCGGACTTGGCCAGCAGCCGCACGGCCTCCTGGGGGTCGGTTGCCAGCAATTCCTTTGCTTGACGATAAAGCCGCATTGCCTCTTTGTTTTGCTTTCGGGCATCTTCTCGCGGCTCATCGTCAGGCTCGGGTTCCTCCATCGCCAGCTTCGCCGCTTCCGTGATCACCGCGTTCTTGATCGTTTTGAACTCCCCATTCTGCGACAACGGCAACCGTTCCGGCATCTCTGAACGATAGGTCGCCAGTACGGCCTCCCGTTGCTGGTACCAGAGATCGTAAAGCTGCACGATGCGCTCGTCCCTGGCGAGCTCGTCCACAACGGCGTTGACAATGTTCCGCGCGGGTTGGCTGAGATAGCCATACACCTTCTTGCCCTTGTGCGCGGCCAGCTTTTCCGCAAGGCGGCACAGCAGATCCTCCACGACAGAGTTGCTGTAACTGCCGGCATGGATCCGCTGAACAATCTCCCGTGCCTCCTGGCGCAGGCCGTCGCGGTGATGGGTCTGCTGCTCGTAGATCTGTATCAGGTCCTGCTTGAAGATATCCCGTGCCAGCGCGGAGCGCATGCCGTCCAAGCCTTTGCGGGTGAGGTAACCCTGCTGGCCCGTGGAATACAAGATCATGTGCACATGCGGGTGGTGCGACTCGTTATGGAACGCGGCGTACCAGCGCAGATCGCTGGGCGGGATTTTAAATTGCTCGGCGAAGGTTTCGGCGTGGGAGCGCAGCAGGTTGCGCCAGCGGGCCGCGCTGTCGAAGCCCAGCCGTGCGGCGTCCTCCCGGCGTAGGGAGATGATCGGCGTGTAGACGGCACCCTCGTGGGCAGCGACTTCCCACATGACGTCGGCCAAGGAGATTGGCCCGTCCATGTCGGAGAACAACCCATGCGTACCCTGCTTCTCCACGCGGGGTCGTTGCGAGATATATCCAACGTACTGCTCGCGCCGATTGAGGTGGCCGGCGTGCTGGTCCAGGGCCGCCGTGATGAATTCCGTTGCCGTCCCCCGCGTGGGCAATCGTTGAAAATCCTGATGCTCAAAGGAACCCTGCATATCGGGAAAGTCCTTGAGCAACTGGCGGACCATCTTCTGCTGCGCTTCCGTCGCGGGCAGCTGCTTCCATTCGCCGTCGAGCTTCTCGACCCCATCGCGCGTAGCGAAATATTTCAGGTAGCCCGCCGCGCCGCTCCCGGACTTCAGGTAGCGGCACTTGAATATGAGCCGGGCCATCAGCCGCTGCCCTGCTGGAAGCGCACTGCTTCGTCAAAGCTGATGCGGCCCCGCAGCGCCTTGACCTCCTGTACGCAGCGGCCGCGCAGGCGGATGAGCACTTCGGGATCCACGTCGTTCGCCGCGGCGGTGACGTGCAGCATCATCGCCATCTCCACGGCCAGCTTGAACAGCAGGGACGCCTGCCGGTCCTCAAAGGAGTCCAGCATGCCGCGCATGGTGGTGGTCAGCACCCGCGACAGGTAGGGGCTGCCGGTTTCGGCGCGCAGGTATCCGCAGTAGAACTTCACGGCCTTTTCGATGAACTCGCTGGGGCTGCGGCAGTTGTCGCCGGCATAGAGCTCCGAAATATCTTCATTCACGGACGGCGCAATCCATAACGGGATGCGGATTTTCTTTTCTTTCTGCAATAGGCACACCTCTCAATTCCTTAAACACTGCGGTTTTCCGGCATTCAGGTGCACCTATTCCGGCATCGCTGCCCAAACAGGTGCACCTGAAGCCGGAATACGGAAATCCCGCAAAGCCTTGCGCGGCCGGCATTGCCGGGCGCTGTGGGATATGAAGGGGCGGTTTACAGCCACCTCATTTTAACCTGCTATCTCTCTTCGCTTCGTTCTCTGGCCGTAAAGCCCCTGTATAAAGCGTGTCAAGCCTTTGCTGGTTCCCGGTGTTCTCCGCGGATCGCTCACAAGCGGCCACAAAGGGGCCACGCTGGGCTTTAGCGACCTTGGGCGGGTAACGGGGTGTCGAATGGGAAACATCGCGACACGGGGCGAACAGGACGCAAACATGCGGATTAGCCCTCGGCGGTTCTCTTGGCGGGGCGCGGAACGGGCGGTTTGGGCGCTTCTTCGGCCATTTCGTCCAAAAATTCCTGCACTGCTTTGCTCACAGAACGCTTGTACAGGTTCAGCAAAAAGCGTTCCAGTTCGTTCTCCAAGAGGGTATCCTTCTTCAGCAGGGCGTTGCTCAGGGCCTTGAGTTTCGCCTCATCGAAGGGCAGTTGGATCGTTAAATTTTTCATAAGGGTTCTCCATTCTAATTACATTTTCATGGTCATATCGGATACAAACGCGGGGTTGAACTCCAGCACAATGGTATCCTCGTCGAAGTCGAACCGCGCGCCGGAGACTTCCTCTCGCTCGCCCAGCAGGTCGAGCAGGGAGAGCTCATCTGGGCCGTCGAAGCCATAATAGGCACTGATCAAGTCCAGATCGAAGACGGCTCCGCCATCTCCAGGGAAGGAAAGCGCGTCCTCAATGATCTGCCCCACAGCCTCCTTCATGCGGGCCAGGTCATCGGCGTTCTCGGGCCGGAGCAGGCTGTGACGCTGCAGGCCAAGCACAGTGTCCATGCGGCTTCCTTTTGCCAGCTGTGCCGCCGCGCAGGGCAATTCCTCCGGCAGGAAGTCTTCGCCGCGGCGATAAAGCGTTTCGGCTTCGGCGGGAAACTGAGCCCGTGCCTGGGCGAATGCTTCGGCATAGCCTGCCAGCAGCGCCCGGTATTCCGGTTCGCGGGGCCCCGGTTTCGGCTCGCAGCCGCCGGTCTGGTCCTGGGCCTGACTCCACGCCTCGTCCATCCATTCGGCAGTTTTGCGCTTATCCCAAAAGCCCGTTTCCATCATAGAGGACTCGAATTGGCTCTCCGTCAATAGGGTTTTCATATCCCGCGTGGGCGGAGTGTCGCCCCATGATCCCGCCGTTGCCGTCCAATGGAACGTCGTCTCGTTGAACTGCGCGGCGGTCATATCGCAGAATTCCAGCTTGGCGCGGGTGAAATCGCAGCCGTCGAATTGGGCCCGGCGCATGCGTGCGCCGTCGAATTGCGCGCGGGTAAAGTCGCAGCCCCGGCACACGGTGTCAGTAAAGTCGGCGGACTCGAAGCAGCAGTACCCGGTAAAGCTGCCGCTTATCTCGGCCCCCCGGAAGTCCGCGTACATGAAATGGCCGCACAAATAGCAGCTGCGGATCCTGGCCCCGCGGAAGTCCGCGGCCTCGAAATCCATGCCGTCGAAGTCCAGTTTGTCCAGCTCCATGCCGGAGAAATCGGCACGCTGGCCGTTCGGTTTACCCTCCAGCCAGAGCCCGTGGAGCCGAGCCATTTGCTTCAGTTCGTGTTGGATCAGCATACATCAGTCCCCCATCCTCATCACCGGGCCCTGCGCAATGCCGTCCAGGCCGTCGCATTCCACCAGTTCGGCCTGTGAGAAGTCCGCGCCGTCAAGCTGCGATTCCGCAAACTCGCAGTATTCGAGTGTCGCCCCGCGGAAATCGGCGCCGCGGAAATCCGCTTCGCAGGCTGTGACCCCGCGCAGTTTTGCCCCGGTGAAATCGCTGTTGTCGAAAGACGCCTGGCCCATACGGCACTGATGGATGGTCGCGCCCGTGAAGATAGCGCCGCAGAAAGACATCCCCCCGAAGTCCAGGCCGGACAAAACCCGCCCGGAAAAATCGGCTTGTACGCCGTCCGGCTGTTCGAGCTCCCACAGGAGATGCCGGGCATATATGGCCGTCAGGTCTTCCTGGTCCAGGGGAGGCTGTGCCTGTTCCGGCATGTCCTGCCCCAGGACTTGCGGACGGAAGCACAACGTGAACGCGGCCCGGTTGTCGTAGATCAGCAGCTCGCCGACCTCTTTACAGCCCTCCAAGCCCTCAAAGAGCTGCGGCATCTGGTTGGCGTCCAGGCCGTAGGCATCCTGTATCTCGGCATAGCCGTGATGAATGACCCCATCCGCTTCGAACCGCAGCCCGTCCTCAATGATCTTGTCCACCGCATAACTCAGTGGGTCGAAATACCCGGAGCGCGCATAGTGGAGGTATTTCTCCATGTCGCCATGGCTGTGGATATTGTCGGCCGCGGGCAGCAGTTGATCGGGCCGGCAGAATTCCTGACGATTAAATATCTCGGCGGCTATCCCTGCAAACAGCCGGTCGACCCTCCGGAACGCGTCGCCGAGTTTCTGCAGACTGCGGATATACTCGTTGTGCACCGTGGGCCCATAGGCGCCCGTGTCCGATTCAGCGAGGGCGCGGGCATGCTCCGCCCAGGCAGGGGCTTTGCTGAGGTCAGCGCCGGGAACATTGCCCATTTGCTCTGTGAAGGCCTGCTCAGCGCGCTGTTCCTCGACCGCCAGAAGCTGGCGCGCACCGGGAATGAATGCGGCACGGCGCGCGTAATCGGCCCCTTCGGAGTCAACCAGGATGCCGTCGTCATAGCCCTCGCCCAACACCAGAAGGCAGTGAAGCGTGTTGTCACTCGTCATCCGCACGAAATTATTGTTCTCAGCGATAAAGGGCTGGTCCTGTAGCATGCCGCGGCGGAAGGCTGCGTACTCACCGGGGTCAAGTTCGATTATTTTCTCCACTACGCAGGCTTCCGGTTCGAACTGCGTCTCTTTACGATGAAAAGGTGCGTTGAGTTTCACGCCATCCCACCTCCCATTGCCATCGCCGGGCCCTGCGAAATATCGTCGAGGCCCTCGCAGTCCATCAATTCGGCCTGCGAGAAATCCGCATCGTCCAGCACCGCATCGGTGAAGATACAGTCGTACAGCTTCGCTCCGGTGAAATCGGCGCTATCCAGGGAACAACCAGTAAAATCGCAGCGGTATAGCTCTGCATTAAAAAATATCGCGCTGTCGAAGTTTTTGCCCGTGAAGTCTAAGCTCGTCAGGCCCTTGCAGGTGAAATCGGCCCGCCTTCCATCCGGTTCGCCGTAGCGCCACAACATGTGCCGGGCCTGTAAAATCTCCACGAGAGCCTGCGCCTTGCTGTCAGGCAGCCCTTTTGCCAGGGTCGTGGACGCTTCGCTCAGGTCGGTGCTTTCGAACTGCGCGCCGTAAAACGTGCAGCCGTCCAGGGTGGCCTGATACAGATTTGTGTCCTCGAAAACAGCCCTTGTGAAGTCGCCGCATTCGAAATCCGCATAGAAAAAGTTGCAGCCTTCGAAGCGTGTGCCGGTGAAATTGGACTGCTCAAAGGTCGCGTCGCCCGCCTGCACCGCATGAAAAGCCGCCCCGGTGAAGTCACAGTCGTCGAAACTGCTATTGCCCATGTCGCATTCCCGCAGCACGGCGCCGTTAAAATTCGCGCCGCAGAGATTCATGTTGCGCATCTCCAGGCCGTACAGCAGTCTGCCGGAAAAATCGGCGCATTCGCCCTCCAGTTGGTTGTTCAGGTTGATATTGTGCCGCTCTGCCATGGCTTCCAACTCAGCTTGTGTGATGGCTTTCGGCTCCCTAGCTACATAAGTCCCCAGCTCGAACGCGCCGGCTTGGGCCATATCATATGCTTCTTCGGCGGTCCCGCCGTTGTGGATCCAGTCCGCGGCAGGCAACAGTTCATTGTGCAGGTAGCCCTCCTTGTAGTTGAAGATCGCGGCGGCGGATCCCGGATACTTCTGCTCCATCTCCTGAAAGATGCTGCCGAAATCGCCCAGCACTTTGCGGTAGCACCGGTCGGCAGAAACACTGAGGGCCTCCGCATCCACATCGGCAAGGGACCGTGCGTGCGCCATCCAGGCGCCGAGCTTGCCCATGTCGGCGCCGTCAATCTGTTGCATCTGTGCCGCGAATGCTATCTCGTCCGCAGACATGCTTGGCGCCGGTTCCTGCAGTCGCAAACTGAACCCGTTGTTGTGGTGTTCCACAAAGGCTACTTCAGGCCGCTCGGCCAGCATTTCGGCGATCAGCTCCCGGTCTTCCAAAAAGTTGAAGTCGTACTCATAGTCCTCCGGGTAAAACTCGAACTCCCCGTCCTTTGCTCCTTCCCGCGCTTCCTGGAGGATGATATCCACGGCCTGCCGAAAATATATTCCGACTTCGTTCAGGTGCTCTTTCAAGCTTCGGTATTCAAAACTCGGCATCGCTTAGCTTTCCTTCCTTTGCAGATATTTCGTTGGGCTAACGGGTTTCCCCTGGTCGATCACCTCATAGTGCAAGTGCGGCCCGGTGGACGTGCCCGTATTTCCCGAGCGCGCGATCATGGTTTCGGTGCCGACCTCCTGCCCCTCGGCAACCAGAATTTTCGAGCAATGGGCATAGAGTGTCGCCATCCCGCCGCCGTAGTACACGACCACGAAGCGACCGTAGCCGTCCGGGTCATCACCTACAATCAGCACTTTGCCGGCCTGCGCGGGGTACAGCGGCGTGCCCTCGTCCACACCAATATCCAAGCCCGAATGGAATTTCCGCTCGCCGCTGATAGGATGTATCCGCATTCCAAAGCCGGAGGTGATCAGCGGTTTCCAATCCTGCCCGCGTAAGGGGGATGAAAAAACGCCCTCCGGCAAGGGCGTGTCATCATTTGCGGTGAGCTCCAAGATTCTGGCGTGCACGTTGTTCCCCGGCCCGGTCTGTGCCTCCTGTGCCATGCCGATCAACTGCTCTATCTTTCCGATGTCGTCCTCCGTGAACGCCACACCAAAGGCTTCGCTGATGGCGGCATATGGGCCCTGATTCTCCGCGAAGCAGGATATGAAGTTGGCAAAGAACCAGTCCTCCTGCTCCCGGCCCTGCAGGGCGCAGAGGTAGATGATCTGCGCCCGGAGGGGATCGACGCTCAGGCCCTGCATGGTGATCTCGTCCTCGATGGCGAGCATGACCTGCTCGAAATGGGCCAACCGCTCATTCTGTGCCTGCGCTGCCAGGGCTGTCATGTCGAGCTGCGCGCCGTTCTGGAAGATCGCCAGGATCACCAGGATGGGCGTGGCCAGCACGAGGAGCACGCCCAAAACAATGCCGCCAATGGTCTTGGCGACGCTCCCTCCGGTCATGTCAGCTCCGCTGATCTTGTCGGTGGCCGCGGCTGTGCCCAGCTTCTTTAAGGCGGCCGAAGCCGCAGCGGACATTGCCATTACTTGCCGCCTGCCTTTCCGAACAATGCGCCCTTGTGGCCGGGCGCCTTGACCTCCAGCAGGAAGCGTTCGCCGCCCGCGCGGTAGATGCACAGTCCCCGTTCCGCGTGGCGGATCCGCTCGAACTCCGAGGGTTCCATCTGCAGGGTTTCGGTGTACGCCTTCGGTTCCGCGTGCCCCGCGTTGAACAGGAACTGGTGCGCCGGGATTGAAAACAGGGGCTTGGTGTACTCCCGAATCCCTTCCATGAGGAAGTCGTCGACGTTCTGCGTTGCTATGATCACCGACGAATTCTTTTTGCGCACCCTCTTCATGGCGTTGCGGATATATTCGATGGAGGTCAGGTTGTTGAGGAAAAGGTACAGCTCATCGAGGGAGGCGACCGTATTTCCCTTGCCCAGCAGCGCCCCGGTGAGGTAGGAAAACAAGTTGAACATCACCGCGCCGCACAGCCGGGCATTGGTGTGCAGAAGTTCTTTTACACCAAAGACGAGGAAGCGGCTGTCGGTGATATTCGTATGGCCGTTGAAGAATTTGCTTTCGGCGCCCAGGCACATAGAGTGGAGCCCCAGACAGATGTCCTGCAGAATCTCTTGGGTGTACAGGTGCTTCCCCAGCGAGTCGAAATCCCAGAATTCCTGCTCCGCCAGCCGATAGAAGTCCTCCATGATGGGGAAATCTTTGGGGCCTAGCCTGCCGAAGTCTGTGCTGTCCGTGATTCCAAAATCAGCGTACAGCCTGCCCAAGAACAACTCGATCACGTCGATGTGGGCGTCGCTAAAGTCCTTATAGGCACGGAAGAAGTCCTTCAGGTAGGCGATGTGCTGGCTGAGACTGGCTGTGCCACGGGCCCCAAAGTCAAGCCCACTACCATCGTCTGTGCGCGAACCGGGTGCAGGCTCAGCCTGCTCCCACAATTTCGGCTCGAGGGGGTTGATGATATATTCCCCGCTGGCGTAGTCCACGTAGCAGCCGCCCAATGCCGCGCACAGCTCCCGGTACTCGCTTTCGGCGTCCAGAGCGATGATGCTCTTGCCGCTCTCCCGCAGGTTGGTCAGCAGCAGTTTCATCAAAAAAGATTTTCCTTGACCTGAATTGCCGAGGATCAGGATGTTGGCGTTGGTCTTGTCGGCCGCCCGGCGGTCGAAGTCCACCAGGATGTTCGTCCCAAAGCGGTCCTTCCCAATATACAGCCCGGCCGGATCCGTCTTGCCGGAGTAGGCCAGAGGGAACAGGTTCGCCGCGGAGGAAGCCGGCAGCGGAAGTGTGTGCCGGGGGTCGAACTCCAGGGAGCCCAACGGCATGGCGGCGAGAAACCCCTCCTTCTGGCGCAGGCGCAGAGCGTTCACCCGGATCCCGGCCTGTTCCAGCTCGATGCGCACGGAGTCCCGGAGCTCGTTGAGCTTCTCCCGGCTGCCGGCACGCAGTTCCACGAACACCCCCATGTGCAGCAACGCCTCCTTGTTCTGCCGCAGGTTGGAGATCAGCGTTGCGATGTCCTGCAGGTTTTCCTCCGCGGTCACGCTTTCCAGCACGGCGTTGCCGCGGCTCTGGAAGCGGTTCTTGCGGGTGTTCGCCTGGATCATGGCGCGCTGTTCCACCATCTCCACGGGGCGTGAATAGATGTGCAGGGTCACACCGCTTTGGCTGGCAAGCCGGGCAAGGAGGGCCTGCTCCACGGTGCGCGGGGGATACGATTGCAGGGCGAAGGCCGTGCAGTACCTGTCCCCGCAGCAATAGTAATCCACGGAGAAATCAATGCTCTCCGGCACGATCCTCTCGAAAAAGTCCTCCCCGTCAGGGATTTCTTCCTCTGCCGTTGAGTGGAAATACAGTGCCAGCATCTTCCGCAGATCCTCCTTTTGCAGCCGGCGCACCGCGAATTGCTGGTCGGCGATGAGCTTCTCCACGCGGTTGATCTTTGCAAGGGCTTGATCGGGCGTCTCCTTTTGGAGCCGAAGGACAAACAGGAATTGCCGCGAGGTGGCCATCTCCAGCTGGATGCTGTCCAGGTGGGCGAGGTCCTTTTCGAGCACGTCCCGCACACAGAGGTTTTCCTCCCGGCGCAGCAGCTCTCGCAGGTGGCTCTGGTTGTCGGCGAAGCTCTCGCGGGAATCCAGGCAGAGCAATTCGATTTCCCCGGCCGAGGCGAGGACCGTTTGCAGCCGCCAGACCTTCTCCCATATGCTCTCCGGGGAGAGCACAGAGATATTGCTGGGCTTCACCGAAAAGAATACAAGCTCGCCCTCGCCGGCGTCCAGCCCGTGATCCGTGAAGCCCTTGGCATGCAGGAGGTCCCGGACGGCAAGCTTTTCCCTGCGCTTCCGCTCCTTCTTGCCGGGCAGCTCGTGCCGGAAACGCTGCTGGGCCGTGATGAAAAACTGTACCGCCCAGCCGAGGAAGTCCATAATGCAGGTTTCCTCGAAGCGGATGGTGAGGAAAGCGTAGGCCCCGGTGACGGCCAGGGGCATGGGCAATTTCGTGATCGAAAACACCAGCACGGACACCAGGCCGCAGACGGCAATCACGGCGAAATCCCGCATGGTCCACAGCCACAGGCCGGCCTCGGCCTTCAGGTTTTGCGGATAGAGATATTCTTTCAATGCATGCCTCCAAAAAAAACAGAAGCCCATGTAGAGCTTCTGTAGATAAATATTGTGTTGTGCGCCGCGGTTACATCCTGAGCACCGGCCCCCCTGCTTGGTCATCCATGGACAGCGCTTCGATCTGCGCCTGCATCTGCCCGCTGCCATTGAGGATATATGCGCACAGCTCGTCGGTGCCCACAGGGATGCCTTGCGCGCCGCATTCCGCGCAGCGCGCCGCGCAACCCTCAATCATCTCCCGCGTGGGCACCGGCAGGGCCTGCGCGAGTTCCAGGGCACGCTCATCCTGCTCCAACAGCTCGCCCCATAATTCGATCAACTTGTCGTTCTCGCGGGCCAGATCCGGGACGCCGCGGGAGAACAGGGCGATGTTGTTATCGAAGTTGGGCGCCATGGAGAGGATTTCCCCGCTGTCAACGTCGCGCAGCACGCCATAGTTCTTGGTATGGCGGTCCATGTTGAAGCACAGGGTGTCCATATAGATGATTTCGAGATACTGACGGGCAAGCGCCGGGGACAGCGCGTAGAACGTATCAAAATTCCGGCAGTATCCCTCGTCGTCGCCGACAATGCCGTCCGCCGCTTCATAGTTCACCGTTGCGCCGTCCGTAAAATCCGGGCTGCACACCGTGCCATCTTCCGATAGGTACTCGGCCATGAGGAACCCCAATGCCTGCCCCAACTGGCAGATGAACATCTCAGAGAATCGTTCCAGGTCGCTACCCTGCTTTACCATCCACCATTGGCCATCACGTTGCAGCCAGCACTTTTCGTAGGAACCGATGTTGGTCAGCTCCGGCGTATGGGAGTAGGGCTTGTTGAAGCTATCCGGATCCCCTTTGAGGGCCAGGGCCGCGAATTGGTTCTCGCGGAAGCGCACGTCTGCGTAGGCGAGGCCCTCTCCCTCGGGGCAGAACCAGTAGGTGTCGGTGATGGTTGCGGCGTGCACGCGCAGCACGGCTTCCAGGTCGTCGGCACCGGCGATGCGCAGAGCCTTCTTAAGCAGCCGGGAATTGGTGCGGTGGGCGTCAATGGCCCGGCCGCGCAGCCATCCCTCAACATCCTTTGTCCTCTGCAGATACAGCGGGAGCAGGGCCTCATTGCACTGCGCCAGCCGGCCGTCGCGCACCGTGCCCACGGGTACATCCCGCGAGCGGATTTCGCCGTTCAAGCGCATAGCGTGCACCTCCTTCCCTCCATTTAGTATATACCATTCAGGCATGAAAAGCAAGCTTTTTTCACCGGCGGCTGTGGCCAATTGCGCATCTAAAGAAAATCGAGGACAGAGAAGGGCAATTCGCGGGACTTGGGATCACGGTTTTGGCGGAACTTCATTTTGGCGACACCGAAGGCGTTGTAGGCATCGG
>Ga0123353_10004031_pt1 | contig 18816 bp, 10 predicted proteins | sample TergutLab28metaG_3_FD_92763 | JGI IMG/M metagenome (GOLD analysis project Ga0123353, IMG submission 92763) | Labiotermes labralis P3 segment gut microbial communities from Petit-Saut dam, French Guiana - Lab288 P3 | ecosystem: Host-associated > Arthropoda: Insects > Digestive system > Gut ... | reverse complement strand
CCACACCCATCCAGACCAGCCCTGGGGCCCAATCTGCCTCCTATACAATGGGTACTGGGTCTTTCGTGGGGGTAAAGCAGCCGGGGCATGGCATTGACCACCCATCCCCTTTTAGCACCGAGGTTGAAGGAAGAGTAGAGCTACATCTACTCCCCATCTGGGCCTTCATGGCCTGTTCTTGGGTGAACTTTATTACTATATTATATGATACTGTACAAGTTTGTCAGTTTTCATTTGAATGACCATTGCATTTGTCAAGGATTCATCACTTTGAGATTGCTGTCAGTGAAATTTTCATTCACCTTCTGTAACATCTTGTCAAATGGAAGTCCTAAATGCTATCATCGTATCGCCGTTATGACTACCATAATTTTCAGTAGCATCACAAACAGCATATTCAGCAGTTTCCGTTTCCACCATCTGCGCTCATCATCATTGAGTCTTGTTTGAAATCACATAGCATAAACTTATGCTCCTATTCATTGGACAGAACACACGATAACTTTCTGTTTGTTGGTACCGTAACTGGAACTTAGCACATGTTACTTTTTGGACTTCAAATCCACCATGTGACCAGAGTGTGATTCTATGTAAGCCATGAACTGTATTCATAGTTTTTTGAGCTGTTATGTGTATCATTTCCTCTACTTGTGTTTGATATTATTTAACATTTAACTTACCAATATTGTAAAGAATATTTACACAGCAACAAATTTAGAGTCACTACATTAAACAAAATAAAACAAAGTTAAGGGTAAGAAACAGCCAGGCTTACAGAAACAACAAAGAAAAAATTTAGAATATTATAATATTAAATGGAGTCTCAAAGAAATAAGATGGAAGGGCATGGACTGACATGAGTTGGCATAGAATAGGGACAAGTGGCATGCTATTATGAACACCATAAGGAATCTTTGGTATAATAAAATGTGGGAAGTTGATTGACTAGCTGGGGAACTGTTAGGTTTCAAGGACTCTGCTCCAGGGCAATGGTTGTTTGGTTGGCTGATAAGGTAATTAGTTCATGTAATATAATAAGTTTACTTCTTGTGTAATTTCTGTATGTATTGTTTCAGGTCTAGCACACCATCCATGCAGGCTGATGAACGGCAGATCATCAGGATAGCTCAACCGTCTTCTCCTAGAGGCACCAATGTTTCTGGGAATAAGGCCGCACAGTATCATGTTGAGCCTGTTTCACCTCCTGAGTCTGGTGCAGGGGGTGCCAGTGGTGCTGCTAGTGGTCATCATTGGTTACCAGGTGGTAGTGGGAATGTTACAGGAAGTGATCCTGTGGCATTCCTAGCGCATCGTCGATTTTATCCACCTGAACCTAGCGCTACAGGAAAGTCACACCTATCACCACTGGATTATGTGAAGAATCGGATAGTGGAGGTTATGCGAACATCAGAGGACGACAAGCCAGAGCAAGCCTCTCAGCAACCACAGCAGCAGCAGCAGCAGCAGCAGCAGCAACAACAGCAGCAGCAGCAGCAGCAGCAACCACAACAACAAAGGCATCTTCATCAGCAGCAGCAGCAGCATTTTGTTGTTGGGAAGCAACCACGTTCTGGTGCAGCTGATACCCATGGGTGTATTACTGAGGAAAAGTCATCATCACAGTTTCCCGTTACTGAAGGAGGACCAGAACATCAACTTCGAATGAATGATGATGAATCTAGGCATCAAAGTCAGCGTCAGGATAATGAGGTACACCTAAGGGGTGAAGGTGGAGTGAAGGTTGTGGACCGTAGAACAGAGGGTGACAAGGGAAGGGATGAAGGGAGGGGCAGGTGTGACAGTCCAGGAGAAATGGTGATAGATGAGGGAACAGCTGTGACCCCACAAGGTTCTATTACAGGAGAGGACTCAAGTAAACTAGATACTATAACAACCAATGTTTCTAAAGTTCCCTCTCCGAGTAGTGTCGAAGGAAGGGCAGGCAGCAGTTTTCCACAGCCGTCTCCTTCACCAGTGAGTAATTCAGCAGCTCCATCATTTTCATTGACAGTTCCAGTAACAACTACGCCATCATCTGTAGCTGCCGCGTTTGTCCCAACATACCCTTACTCAGCACTTAGTGTTCTGTCTGCTGCACGATCTCCGAATTCTGGTCAGGCACCAACCCAAGCCCAAACAAGCCAACCAGTTTCATCAGCAAGTGGTACATCAGGAATGACTCAGCAGAACAAACAATCATCGAGTGGTTCAAGTCAGGCCCAGACAACTGTACCTCCAACGAGTTCCGCAGCGGATATCCCGACCTCTCGATCAGCTGAGCCGGCACCTCTCCTTTCCTCTCAGTATGAACCTCTTTCTGATGAGGACTGAAGATATTTGGAGGCTGTAATGTAAACAGCAAACCCAGTGCATCGTTATTTCACACAAGAAGAAACTGCTGCTTTCAGCTTCTTGTAAAATGGCTAGCCTTGAGTAAAAACTGTGCTTGATTTCTTCACTGTGCAAGAGAAACTTGGGGTCGAGGCTAGAAGAGACAGAAGATAGTATTAAAAGAGGTGCAGTTTCTAGCACATTGGGGTTATGAACTTGTAGTTAAGGAAGAAAGACTGTGAAGTGAATAATGAATAAATCCTGACATCATGGATTATTTGCCAGGAAAATGGAAAGGAGTCCTATCAGACGTTTTGATGTCTGTAGGAGCGGATTCACTTTTTCTATTTAAGAGAAGAAATTGTATTGTGATAACACGTGACTCCGTATGAAACCGCCCGGGCCACATAAAGGCCCTGTAAAATTGTCATTTAACCAACCGTTTTGTTGGGGATAATAAAAATGCTGAAAAATTGCGGTGAATATAGGAGTATCATTAATGTTTTCTGTTCATAAGTGATGATTCATGGAAAAGTTTCCCTTGGAAATGTCATTGCACTTCATTGAAATATTAGATGTATATAATTGATTCTTGGTTGGTAAAAATAATTTTCTTCTTTCCTTGTATTCTCATAAGACGAATGTGATGGAAGCTTAATATTATTAATACTGTAAATTTCTTTTTTTAATGTAATGACGTGCAGCTGATTAATATAACCTCAGAAGTGTACTGCTTCTCTTTGCGGTTTTAAGAGACCTGGACTCGAATGTCATTTTTTAATATAAATTTGTGACTCCAAACCTGATGATGAACATTCTCTGTATGGGTTTTGAATGATTTTCTTTCTTCCTTATTTTCTTTCTTCTTCCCTCAAAGAGATGGGTTTGATGGTGACGATTAAGCTGTGTTCTTTTTTATTACACTTCACCTCGGTGGCAATTTTTCTTTAGTTCATGGTTGATAGGATTTGTATTACCATTCTTTTTTTATCCATGTGTAGAATTTTTTTGAAAGTGAGTGAATGTTGCTTTTAGTTTTTAAGTTGAGACATTACAGTGAAAGTTTAAACTTCTGTGAAAATAGTCGAAGGTGGAAGAGACATGTAAGAAATTTATGAAAACAGTAACTTGGGTCTTGACAAAATACTCAGGTCTATGCTATGCTAGCTATTTGATTGTAATGCAAATTTAAAAAAAAAAAAATGAGGAAAAAAGAAAAAAAGTTGGACACAAAAATTTAAGACTTCTGACCAGTACCTTTTATTGCTCATGGTACAAATTTTCTTCCCTTCAATTATATACTTCATTTTAAATTGTTTTTAAATAGTGAATGACAAGGTATGCATCAGGTTTACAACAAGTTTTTCCCTCTTTCTTTTTCAAGTGTTTCCAGAGGAAGTGATGAGCAAAAGGGAATCACCTGGAAGCATACCACTTCAGCATTGATTACTTATACTTACTGTTTTGTTTGGGACCTTGTCCCATGAGGACCTTCCCTTCCCATTTTGAGTCCCCTATGATCACCAGGTGACCTGTATAAGGGACATTCCAGGCCTCCTCCACCTCACTAACAAGGCAGATAACAGGTGTACGTAATACGTACACACATACAGACACACACACATTCATACATATACACACACATACATATTCATTCATTCATACATACATACATACACACACACACGCACACACATACATACATACATACATACATGTGCACCCATCCACACACACACAAAATCTTAGATTGTAGGAACTATACTGTAGTAATCTTTGATGTATTAAAACAAATTGTTATTTTTGTTGAAAATAAAAATCACAAGTGTCCGTTAAAAATTACAGTCATTTCTATATTCAAGGCCCATTTTCATTCCAGAAAATTGTGTCACTTAGACCTGTTATGAAACAAACTTACATAATTAAAATATTCTATGAGTACTTTCTGGAAATCAAAGACAAAATGCAGTGTTAGCTACTCTCTAGTGTATGTCCTTTAAAAACCTTTCAGAGAAACATAAATCTAGTCCATTCAGAACATGAGAACAAGGATAGATAATTTATAACATTTAATCCGATACTGCTTTTTTTTTTTAAATAAAATTGAATTTGTTTTTATAGTAATTGGTGTTCATGTTTCCTTAGATGTTCTTCTGTCTTGATTGTATTGGTACTTCAGTGTTGTGTGTTGTTACAGCCTCTGTTTGTTGTGGAAACAGCTGCCAAAGAATATTGCATTACATATAGCGGGTAAGTTCACAGTTGACCAAAAAAACCTACGTAATAATTCACTCTTCCTATTGTTACAATGTTGCTATTGTTCATAACTTTTTACTGGTATATAACGGTGCACATTTACTGTGACATTTGTGCCAGTAACACTAGTCATATTTTGCCATCTGAGCAAATGGGCACTACGCACCATGTACGCTACTATTGAAGCTCCCTGTTTGACAAATTGAATTTAGTTTAATTTCTGTCTGGATGTGCATCAAATGTTTGAAGTTCTAAAAGACTGAACAAGGAATAAGGAGGCCAAATGTCCAGAATGGAAGCAGGTGAAGATACTGACAAGTGATCTGAGAACATGAAATATGGAGAGTTTGGAGAAAAATAATGCTTAGTGTTTGTGGTATATAAACTGTGTGTGATGAGCACAGATTGGTCAATTCTGAGACAAATGTTCAGCCTAATTTTGGCATTGTAACTGCTGTATCTTAAAGCAGGAAATTTTATGAAGAATCCTATGCCATTCAAAAATGTGGTGAAATAAATGGCAGTAGTTCAGCATGTGGTACATTCAACAGTCATAGGAGGAAATGATATTATGCAAGGTGGATTCTTAAGTTGTCTTTTATGTGGAACACAGCTTGTGGCCTGATACCTCCTATTGGCAAAGAAACAAGTGTGTAAACCTTTCACATTATTGTGTGTTGGTTTTTACACATGGTCACTAGAATAACATTTGTGCCCAGACAAACTTATATGTGTCACAAAAGTTGAGTAGCTACGGTGTGACTGGAAGAACTATTGCCTTTTAGTACATAAGAGAATTTTGTATGTTCCAAATCCATTCATTAAGAAATATTTACACTTAAGTAGTAAACTGACAATTACACACTGATAAAAATACTTTATGATATATTTCACCTATATTTTTTATTAATGTGCCTGTGTTGACTTACTACATAAGTGTAAACATAAGAGAATATGTGCTGCTTGCTCAACAGCACAAATGAACTTTGAAATAAGGTGCCCTGGAGCAGAGGACACTGTGTATGTTCTCCGCAAGACAACTCCAGACCCAAAGAAGCCAACTATAAAGTAAACTTTACATAATGTGAGAATAGTGAATATAGCAGAAGCTATGGAGATGTTCTCTGTTCAAGACAGCACAGTTTTTGGTGCAAGTACTAGCCACAACAACACTCACAGCATTTATATCCAGGAAAGAAATAGAATGCCCTTATTCCATGTTAAGCAGGTAATTAAGAGGAAAAAAAAAAGGGAACTCAACACACACTGATCTTCGAAGGTCAGATGACAAGCAAAGGTTTACCACAGTGGGATGAAAAACAGAAATAAGCAATACCCATGGCATGCAGTTTTTCTGCCCTATATCATAAGAATACTAGAACTTATGCAGATTTACCTGATTGTTGCATTGTACATATCAAGAATAAGTCTGAAGTAGTGATAGCAGTAAATTTTTGGGTGTTGGAAGTAGTGAAAGTCAATTATGAACTAGATTCTACAAGTTGAACCAATGTGTATGAAACATGGTTTCTCACATTCCAAGTGGAATGAAGACTGAATGTTGTAGGGGTGCTCGGCAAAATATCTGGACCCACAGATGAAGTCACAAGAGCCTTGAAAAGTTTGTATTAGCTTTATGATTTCTATTCCAGGCCAAGAACTGCTAGTGTTCAAATGACGGATAATGTGGCAAACAGAATGGAAGAGAAATGCAAAGTTTCAGTAGGAAAACCTGGAGGGACATGTAACTTTTAAAACAGAAACAGGCATATAATGAGAAAATATTTCAATGGACCTTACAGGCATACATTTAGACAGTGTGAAATGGATTATTTTGGCATGATGGGGATGAGAATTCTTTTGAACATGGTTAATACATGGGTGCCCAAAAATGGACACATGGTAGTTATATACCTACATGGGAACTTCCAGAATGGCTGTCCAACCACAACGTTATGGAATGCTTCTTGTTAAATAACACTAATTTTGTAGGATGTAAACGTTTCTGAGGACAGTACTTCCTCCCTTGTACAGGCAAAGAATTTGTGCTCCTAACAGGCGTACGGGAAAACCAATGGGACGTTGTATATCGACGGAAAGTAAAGTGGTATAATACAATGAATGACTTCTATCCCTTTCCCACCCCCACCCTCAAAACATAAAACTGCTACCCTCAACATTTTCACAATGGGAGTGTGAAAACGTAAGGTTGCTAAAAGAAACATAGTACAACGTCTTTATAACCATCGTAATTAAGCGCACACTTTTTATTCTGCACTTGTTTGCCGCAGCGTCGTATTCAACATGTTACTTTCTTAAAAAAAAAAGCATGTGGGATAGTGTAAGAAGCAAGAAACAAAGATAACACGTACTACTCTGTGGTCTCGACACGTCAGGGAGGAATTGTAACACTTCAATTTAACTGTTTGCATCAGTAAACAAACGTGGAAATGTCTTCTTCTGAACGTGGTTGAAGGCTAGATAATCTGTGGTTGAAGGTGTACATATAATCCGTGAGCGTATAGCGTCGTTAGCAAGATGTCGGCAGAAGACGACGAGAAGATGGAAGTTGATATATTATCGGATAAAGACAAGGCTTCGGATAAAGGAAGTGATAGCGAAGATGACTCTTCGGAAGAAATGTCGGACAACGATGAGGAGTTGGAAAAACAGGCTTCCGATCTTGAAAGAAAGGTAAGGAAGTGTTCATACCGTAACATATATCATAACCTAAAAATATCAATTTTTTAGTACTTATTTCCAGTCGATTTGTTGTATTGGCCTTCTTTTGCTCTTGTCACGCAATTTTGCCTGCGTGTAGGAGAATATGTGTATACAATTATCAAAAGTTAGCGAATATAATCGGAAATTCTAAACATCTCCTGTCAGTGTTTAAATGTTAAGAAGTACCGATGTGTTGACTTTCTGCAACGGAAAGGAATTGTAAATATTTCATGTTCACATATATCTGAAGAAGCCGCAAATAGCACTAAACTAATACATTTGTATCATTTAATTTTGTCGTGAAATATAACAGCGAAGAATGTCGCCTTAAGCAAATTATGCTGTGTATACAGGCAGTGTAATTGAAAATTTAACCCAGGCACACACCAAACCTAATGGCCCTACGTTCCTTATATATTGTGTACAATATAACTTTCCTCACGTTGGAGCAAGTGTTGGGAATGACCCCCTGCAACTGTCATACGTGGGAGATTTCAGAGGAACTCAAACATTGAGGAACCAAATTCATAATTTTCTACGACATTTTGTACGATTTCTTCAGTCTGTAGGTTTCTACAAAGAAAATGGCCTGTATTATACACTACTGTGTTTGTGAACAAAAGAAGTTTTTGTTACGCTGTGCTTCACGTGCCTGTTACACACAACAGCTTAAACTGGACTGTGTGACTTAAGATGTCAGGTGATTGATTGTAACCACACATGTGGCTATAGCACTGATGGTGTGAGTTGTGCAGTGGCCGTTTCATCAGGCATGCAGTATCAACAGTTTTAAAACAAGAACTTAAAATGGTATTTAATAATGTGTTCACCAGGTGTCAGATGTCTGAGAGCTGAAGGATGTCATTTCCCAACACCTACTCTAACATGCCGTAAGTTGTATTATATATTATATTTAAGCGGAAATGTGAAACCGTAATGCTTGTGTGTCTGGGTTTACTCTTCATTTGAATGCCCGCTGTGTATGTGTATTTCTGTGTCTGTTTAGAATAGCAGTAGAGGGGGGGGGGGGCAATAGGGGTAAATTTTACTTCCTGGAGAGTTTGGACATTGTTTAACTTAAGTACAGCTGTAAAACTCTAATGGGCATGTAACAAGCAGTTCCATTATGCTGAAGAATTTTCTGCTCTGATTATCATGAAAGGCACTGTTGCTGGAATTGGTTTGTTTGGGTGTGTGGAAAGCCCAGTAAAAGTGGCACTGAAATTAATTCGGTTTGTATTTAATATATTATTCTTGCATTGTTTCCATGGTGAACTTAGTAGGTGGGTGAAAATTTCCTTAGATTGTGTGTGAGGTTTCGAGTTCTTCTCATAGCAGAGACTATGAAGGTGTGACACTGCATCGTAAATCAGTTGATCAGATTTCACAGAATTGTGTACGAGTATTATACCATCATAGAGCATCCTAACATTGTGCTTTTAAAGTTCCTTCAGTTGGTAAAAATGACATTGTACCTTTAAACTTGTTAGTTGAGAGTGATGCTTAGTGCTGCTTAATCCAGAATCCTGATTGATGAATATTTAACTGTTATTATGTACCATCATATGCACAAATAATAAATTTTTATTAAATTACTCCGACATGTTTCAGTGTTAATACACAATCTTAAGGGAGTTCACCAGTCGTGTTAACTAAAGTCATGAATCAGTAAATGACAAAATGCAATGTAGTAATCTGTTGTTATGATAAAATCTTAGTAAATGTGGCTGCATGTCTAATTCCTGGTTAGGTGTGTGTGCGTGTGTGTGGTGTGGAGTAAACAGGAGGCGCACCACACGTACACCTAATCAGGAATTACATATGCAGCCACATTTACCGAGATTTTATCATAAAAACACGTTACTACATTGTATTTTGTCTTCTTATGATTCATGAATTTAATGAAATGAATAGAATGGTATTTGGGTTTGAGCCCTTCTGGCCTCGATGCATCTAGGCCTTAGGACAGGCCCTTTGTTCCCCATTTTCTGTTACTAAATTAAAGGAGCCCTGTTCCTTTAGCAAAGTTACAGATAGCCCCTATACTTAGTTTTCTGATATCCTCAGGGTCCAAAAAAAAGGAGCCCAGATGTGTATGTCTGCGTGAAGCCCAAGCCTCACACTCACATACAATGTGGACTGAAGTTTCCTCCTCAGTACAACATTTCCTACAAGTGCAGTTATTACACAGTCCCATTATATCTAAATATCTTCGCAAGGTGTTATGTCCAGTAAGCAGGCCAATAACAACCCTGGATTGTGTCCTATTAAAGGACAATAATCGGGCCCATGTAGCCAGGTCGTGGCCAGAGATCAATTCTTGAGCCTGTCTCTGTGTACTACAAGGACCATGCCACAATACCAGATGCTGGTTTTCCATCCACTGGTTTATCTTTCTTCTTATATTCTGCCTAGAGACCCCCAAGAAAGGCTCATGTCCAGCAAACCTTTGAACATAACCGTCTTTTGTGAGCTTGTCAGTGATTTCATTTCCTTGCACACCGGCATGCCCAGGGACCCAGTACAGTCCCACATTGTGTTGGGTAGAGATATCGTCCAGCGCCTTCTGGCACCGTCATACCAAGGGAGATGTCATTTTGGCAGCTTGAAGCACTTTCAGAGACACCTCACCATCAGAGCAAATGCTCACATCTTACCCTGGTCTGTTCTGAGTTTCAGTTTCATGACTGCAGGCTAATAGTGCGTATACCTCAGTCTGAAAGACTGTAAAATGTTTTCCTAGAGAGATGCTGAGCCGTCTGTCTACAGATTGCCCATAGACTCCAGTCCCGGTACCCTCCACAGTCCTGGACCCATCTGTAAACCAGACGAACCCTTTAACCGCAGGAGGAGTCCCAGTTCCTCTAGTCCATTCCTCTCAAGTTAACATATTCATGACTTTAGCTAATACAATTTGTAAACTCCCTGAAGGTGGTGTATTAACACCGAAACATGTTGGAGTGATTTAGTATAAATTTACAGAACTTGTTTGTGCATATGTTGGTGTATAAGAAACAATTTATTATTCAATGTGCACGGTATGAACATAAAAGTATTTAACTGTTGTTGATTTGTTTGTATAGAAAGTAAAAATAACAAAGTGGAGGTTGCATGAAATGTGGATTGTCAAGATACGAAGATATAAAATACCTTCAGTCGCAGCGATTGTATGCTGTTTATCTGACGTTACATGGTGCTGTGTATTTCAGCTTCTTCTACACAGCCATCATCAGGGAGTACAAATTACTCAAAAAAAGCTCATCCTGTGCAGTACATGAATTATATAATAATACACAGTTGAGATATCAGTTGTACAGGAAAATGTATTAAATGGAATGTGGAATATCTAAAATTAGGCAAGTGAATTATAAAAGCATGTCATGTACTTCATAGATCATATAAGTAACTTGAAAAGCAAAGTGGTGTGCTTTCAAAATAAGAGGAGGGGAAAGTTACATATTTAGGAGACCCTCGACAGTATTGGTGCTTCAGGTATGCATATAATTGTAACTGGTTTGGATGTAGATACAAGTCCGCATATGCTAGTGATGGAAAATCTGATCTCTTCTGGATGGCGAATGTAATGTCTGAAATTGAAATGTAGTAGAGGGAATACAAATTCTTGTGTTTTTTGCTGTAAAGTTACATAGTGATAGTACTGTCAGTTTGCAGGTGGCAGCAGAAAACTATTGTGAAACTTACTGTGTGATACAGTCTGTTGAAGATATACTGCTTGCACATACTACAAGGAATATTTATTTTTACTTTTTCATTCCCACTTGTGCTGTGTTGGTGAGTCTGAAATTGGAAGTACTTTTAAATTACAAGTGAGAGTTTTTTTTAAATGATTTTATTGCAAAGAATGTATGTACAGCATGGTCATGGACAAGTAACAGAATTGATCCCTAGCCAATTTGCATAAATATTTATACAGTGGTGAAAGTGAAATAAAAGTGAATGTAAATAACAGCAGTAAAAAATTCTACCAAAAAAAGAATAGAACATTGTGACTACAGACGAGAGTGGTATAACTGGTTAGTAATGCGGTAAAGTAGGGAACATTTATAAACTCAAAACATACTTAGAGTGCGTGAATTCAGGTACTGTTGTGAAGTAGATAAGAGGTGCTCTCTCCTGGGTTATTATGCAGCAAGTAGTGGTAATTTCTTACCATCATTTTGGGACAACCAATCAGTCCCATCTTCAAGGGTTCGAGAATCCAAAAAGAAGTTCGGCTATTCAAGCCCAGCCATGGGTGAAGAATTGCGCGAAGTGCAATTCGACGTCCCTTTGTCTATTTAGCCATACCTGCATTTGATCGCATCTCTCGGCTCAGTAACAGACACTTTGTACACTGTCTAGGGAGACCTATATTAGGGCATACCAAGGACTGGCACTAAGGCAACATGTGACTTTATTTTGGGGGCTGTTCTTTGGATGGATGGATGTCTGAGTTTTGAGCAAGGACTGGCACACTCGGAAGCCAAAACATGTGGCAGTGAACAGACGCATTCGTGAAGCTGCCATTTGTAAGGGAGTAGTGTGGGCCATGTCCCGTCTATGCATTATACCCTGGCATTTGCCTTACAAGTGAGGGAAAATCACGGAAAAACCTCAGTCAGGTTGTCTGAAAGGTGCCCAGCTGAAGAGTGTTGGGTGCAATTTGTTAAAATGACTTGGCGGTGGCCTTGACTGGCCAGTTTGCACCTGGTCAACCCTTGATCAGCGTAGGTATCAGCCACATTGCCCCACATCAGCTGACTTTGAGTCATCACTCTTGGTTAGGGCTCTGATGTGGTCGGCGAAGAATGGAACTCTCAAATCCTCGTCGATCTGCCTGCTACAATGTACCAGGGTGCACCAGTAGCAAGGTGCAGACACTTGGACTGTGACACTTGCAGCCTCCTGGTGTGGGTGTGGGCAGTGAACCTCCATATGGGGCACGCATACTCCATCATGGGATGGATGACCTGCTTGTACAGCAGGACCCGTTTGTGATAGATAGACCAATTCTCCTGTTCAGGAGAGAACCCTACACTCCCAGCCTCTGGGGAGCTTTCTTTCTAAATTGGTCTATATGAGGCAACCAGGTCAATTGCGTATGTTGAGTCACACCCAGACAGTGAGTTGACCTGTTGGACTGGCTCGCCGAACAATTGACCTTGTAGATATGTAAAGTGTATCTTATTGCTTATAATAAAATGTGTATGTGCTCCTATGGAAACAGTTACTGTAGTTGTAGTGTGTGCTTAAATTATGGAAAAAAATATTTTCCTCTGTGTGTATTTTATTAATGTGTCCTGTTCCAATTTTTTGACAAAATGGATGAGTAAAATGAATGAATGATTAAGGCGTGCTAAATGTTGTAATGTAGTTAGGTCAGAATCATACATGAAATGTAATGAACACTTAGCTGTTGCATATTCGTTAGCAGTTGTGAAAATTTGATGTTTTCAAAATTTTGAATATAATGAAAATGTTTGCTTAAGTAATAAGTTTAAAAAAAAAATTACTACTACTGCTACTACTACTGTGGGCTGGGATAGTGTAATCAGTATAGTGACTTGCTAGGGGCTGGACTGTCTGGGAATTGAATCCAGGTGGGGGCAAGATTTTCTGCACCTGTCAAGACTGGCCCTGGGCCCCACCAAGGCTCCTTCAAAATGGGTACGGGATCTCTTTCCTGAACGTAAAATATCTGGGGTGTGGTGTTGACCACTGACCGCCGTCTAGCTCAGAGGTTAAAGAAATGGTAGAACTATACCTCTGCTTCCCCTCTGGACCTTCATGGTCTGTTCTTTGGTGAACTGTCCCTTTTACTAATACTGTTCTTGATATGTGTTCTGTTTGCAGGTTGAACAAAATCCGTATGACTATAACACTTACGTAGAACTCATAAAACTTCTCCAGAAGATGGCGGAGATGGAAAAGCTTCGAAAAGCAAGGGAAATGATGAGCAGACACTTTCCCTTGACCCCAGGTAAATATTTAATTATTCTTATTCTTTTGTATGTTACTTGAAACAAAGCATCACAAAAGATATTGGTGTAGCAGACGTAATACAGCTCAGTGACTGTGTTTGAAAACATAAATGAGTTGGTACCCATAACATTTCCATATCAATCAAGAAATTGTGTTATGCAGTGATGAGATAATGCCATCTGCGCTTCTTATAATAAAACCAACTGGATGCACTAATTTCTCAAATGTATTTTCTGAATAAAACTCTACATGTTTCGGGCAGTTTCTCTGTCCATCATCAGGAGTTTCTCACTGTACACACAGCAACGGCATATGTCATACAGGTTTGCTGACAGCTTGCGAGCAGGACGGAACTGAGTTCTGTCCTGCTTGCATTGGTGGATCTAGTTGGTTTTATTATAAGAGTTTATCACGATTCACGATCACCTGAACGTCACAAACCATCTGCACTGTAAGTTAAAATTATATGATTATTGATACTAGAGTTGTATCAAGAAAGAAATTTTTTGCTGACCGACTGTTGAAATTTGTAAATGGTCAAGTTGTTCCTTTCCATGCCATGTGGGGGGAGCAGAGTTGTAGCTTCACTGTTTCTTAACCATGATACTAGATGGATGTGAGTGGATAACTTCCTGCCCTGGTTGCATTACCTCTGGGGGGAAAAAGAGCCCAATGCCCATTGAATAGGAGATTGGGTGGGCTGTAGAGCTAGTTTGGCTGTTTTGCACCAGAGATAAGTCTGTTGTCTCTGGCAGGAGTCAAACCTGGGATTTACCAGACCATAGCCTAGTCATTGTACTGACTATGCTAGCCTTGCATTCTGTGAAATTGATATAAATGACACTTTTTTTGTAGTTGCACAGTCCGTTCTTGGCCAGTGTGTTAGGATGTAGGGAGACAAAAAACTTTTTAGTTGTGTATTAATTGAAATTACAGTCAACATACTTTCCTATATGGACGAGAGAGGTACCTGGTTTCATGAATTAAGGAGTTTTGTAATGATTGAATCTGATAATCCTTTATCCAGACGTAGTGCTGCTGAAGTATCATTTAAAACATTCAGGTGTGGCTACATTAATAAGCACAGCTTCTGTAGCCAGAGCTGATTACTATTGCATACACGTAATTCAAGCTGGGAACTTTTCCTTTCTTGTAAATAAAATATTTTGTAGTCCACAACTTTCTTCTTGCATGGGAGTACAAAAATGTATGAAACAAGTCAACTTTGTCTGGTTACCAAATAAAATTTTAAAGTGTTACCTTTGGAAATTTGTATTTCAAATGGTGTGTTACTCTTATAACATTTCTGTTTATGCTGCCTGGATTGTTTTTATTTTAAGGCTTCTCATGTGCCTTACATGTATTGTAATCCAAATTTTGTTTTGTGAGATTTTAGTCACACTCACTGCTGTCCTTCAGCCAGTATGTGTCAGTATGTGCCAGTTTGAATACCAATAGACAGTTCTTATGAATTGATGAAGTCACACATCTGCAAGCATTGGCGGCATGATCCAGGTCATGAAATTACTTTGATTCCAGGTGAAATTAAATAAATTATTTCATAACTTTCAAAACTGTCTTTTGATTTTTGTTTCTTTTGTTGGTACACATGGTTGCATAAAGCTTTGCCATGTCCATCTGTCTGTCTGTCCACATATATGAGTGTGTAGTGAATATCAAATTTGAGTTTCATCAACTACAGATGTTGAAATTAGTTTTATAAAAACCACCCGGAACTTTGCCACTAGCTGCACTTTTGCGAACTCAGTGCATCGAAGGTAGTTCACTATATTCTGGAAAATGACCGAGCTCTATGTTTTGTCAGTTTGTTACTCCTTAACCATATGTTAGAGTCTATAGTGATGTTACAAGGTGTGTTAAACTCTTAAGAATGGATGACACATCAGTCCACCTCTATATATATACCTGCTGTATGAAAATCCATCCTCGCTGAATTAAAATTACTCGCCGACTTCGATTGCTGCTGGTCGCTATGTACCTCTACATCGAAGAAATTACTATATTGTGCATACTGTATTGAACTAGTGTAAAGCAGAGATTGAGATGCTGTTATACTACAGTTGTCTTCTGTTTATACAAGGTGAGTTGTGTTGACTGGATTAGAAATTTTATAAACCTTGAGCCGAGCAAGTTTGGTTATTATTTAGTTTATTTTATTGGGTCTAAATTCCAAAAAACCCCGCGAGTAGATATACATATACGAGGTGAGACAATTATTTAAACTGATTAGTTTAGATATTATTTAGACATTGAACATATTTGTAAATTAACTAAATTGCTATTTTGATTTTCTTTTATTTATTAGAATTAGTATTTTAGAATATATTTTAGATTTGAGATAAATGAAATAATTATTTAAGCGGCTTTACAATACCCTTGAATCCCAATAAATCATACAGAATAGTTAGATTGAATTAGTGGTCAGTAAATATGATGAGATTGTTGACATGGTGGCAGCACTACGCTAGGAGTTAAGAAGTGAACTATGAACCTTATAACAAGTAGTGTCCACCGGCGGATGGACTAGCAGGGAACAGGTTACCCGGGGTTAGACACTACAAGTGCGGTTCCAACTGGACGGACTTCCGTGGAATTTTATATTGAGTACTTTTACAGAAATCTGTCAAGGAACTCCAGATTTGGTTAAAATCAGACAGAATATATCTGATACTTTACATGATGACATAAGCATGTTTTTTTGTTGTTGCTAGCATCAAGTGCACCATAAGAGTATTTTGTGCAACACTCAGTAATTTATATTGTTGACAATAACCTGTGGATCAACAGTACACACAGAATACAATACTGTATTTTCATTGTTAAGATGGTTGTATGTATGTGGCAGAATGCTATGTCCTACCTACATTGTCTGTCTTCATTTTTTATCATTCTTCTCATCAGAGTACTGACAACACATGTTCTATAAGTCAGTGCTACTCATGTGTGAATGTTAATTCGCATTTCGTACTTCTGTGATGATTGAAATATGTAGAGCAGTATGCTCATCATTATTTAGGTTAATGAACAGGGGAGAGAGACCGCAAATAATCGAATGATATGACTACTCTGTGACATTGATTTACTTTCAACTCAGGCATGGCAGATTGAAGTGCTTAAAGGTTGTGTGTGTGTGTGTGTGTGTGTGGGTGTGCGCGCGCGCCCGTGCGTGCGTGTGGGGGGGGACTGTCCATCCGTATAGTAATAGGGAGCCACTGTAGTAACTAGTGTATGGGCAGCACATCCAGACAGTTGTGATTTGGTTCTGGGCAGTGGCAACAGATGTCTTTCCTCCCCGGAACATCCATCTTGGCTTTGGCACTCATCCAGACTTCTGTTCAAATGGTACTGAGGTCACTTTTGCTAGAAGTAACGAGGCCAGGGAGTGAAGCTGACACATCCATCATCTGCTGAGGTTATGAGAGGGTGGAGCTGTATTTCCACTCCCCCATGTGCCTCTGTGGCATGCACTGAGATGACTACCTATACTCTATTAATACCATGGTAATGTAGTTCTTTGTCCTCCAGAGCTGAGAGACCAGGCTAATTTTTTACCCCCTCTTTGAACTGTCTGCGTCCCTTAGCAACAAACTGTGTTGTGCAGAGGGCAGCTTTAAAATTAATTGTGTGTGTGTCAGTGAGAGGCTGAAGACTTGCTTGATATATACATATAGTATGTATATGACAATGTGCAATTTTGCAGATTTTACAAGCAGTAAGACAGACCTAGTAAAATTTACAAATGGTTAATCCAAAAATAAAAGGATTGTACTTTGACTGTTATCATGTTGTTTTATTATAATGTCAGAGCAGCTGTACTATATGCTGTTAAGCCATATATACATATAACACAATATTTTGAGCGTACTAAATTGTGAACAGTTTGAAATTGGTTTAGAATAAACAGCATTTATATGATTGGTTCTTATCTAATTTTAATGACACTTTTTCAGCTTCAGAGATTATGGAGGTTCAACAATTTTGCCTGTGTCATATCATATTTGTTTTACTGTAATTTTGTCGAACATGTGGTGCATTTGAAATGTGTATCTTACATATCTACATTCTTGTATGTTTTCAGCATTGTGGATTTCTTGGCTGAAGGATGAGATTTCTATAGCAGCGTCAGATGCGGAACGCAGTGCAATTGTGGAACTATTTGAGAGGGCTGTCCAGGACTATCTTTGTAAAGAATTTTTATATTAATATTTATTCTATTCTCAAACACATGTAATGTTCTCAATGTAACAGTTGGTGTATTACAGTAGTGTATGGCATTTCAATTTACTGACTTGCTTAAAGCTTCATCTTATAGGTACTGTACATTATGTGCTCTTTGGTATACCATCTGTGTTTGGAATGTGGCTGGTATGCAGTTTGCACTGATGGCTTCACTGTATAAGCATATTATAAAGTACCAGTTTTTTAATTCATGTCAGTGCAAGTAGCTGTGATTCACCTCTGACATAAAATTATTTTCATTGTCCTTGTTGTCTTAACAATCATTTTCTTTTCATTGCTAAGTGGTCCTGTGTTTCTGTTACCTTTGCTAATTAATTAATTAATTAATGTTATGGTTGCTCAGTTTAATTTTGACATGGAGTTCGGAGAAGAAGTTTGAATTACAAGTTGCAATCAGGTCACTGTGTTGTTCAGCTGTAGTGCTGTAATTGGTATAGTGGGAACACAAAATCTGTGCAGTTGGTGACCATTAAAATGAGATGGAGCAGAGTACAAAAGATAGAGACAGAGTGTTCTATCTTTATGCATGGCATGGCAGTGGGACCTGTTTACTTCGCTTTACTTGATCATACCTTTCGCCTGCAAAATTGATAAATGATCCTGGGGATCATAAGTGACAATCCATGATGCACACAGCATCAATTGCACTGCCTTAGTTCATTGAGCACTGTTTCATTTGTAGGTTATTTAAGAGTATTATATCAGAGTGTGGGCTGGGTAGCTCAGTCGGTATGGCGACTGACTACGGGCTGGATGGTCCAGGATCGAATACCGGTGGGGACGAGATTTTCAGCCCATCCATACTGGCCCTGGAGGCCCACCCAGCCTCCTGTAAATTTGGTACCAGGTCTATTCCGGGGGTAAAGTGCGGCCGGGGCGTGCTGCTGACCACTCACCCCCTTCTAGTGCCACGGTCATGGAAGAGTAGAGCTATACCTCTATCCACCCTGTGGGCCACACTCGGCCTGTAACAGGATCACTTTACCTTTTTTATTATGTCATTGTAGCATATTAACCTTTACAGCTCTTGCGTCCTACCATTTAGGACGGCATTTAAATACCTCCGCGCTCCCTCAGGGCTCGACCGTCCTACCCTCTAGGACAGCCACAGCCTCAGCCGTTTAAATATTTCACTTTCAGTATATTTAGGGAGATTTCACTCATTTTTAGCACCACACTAGAAGTTTTTCCAGCTTCATGCTCCGACTGATCTACTGGTTGAGAGAAAACCACATGTATCCATTTTTTATATGAGGCTGTTTG
>Ga0123353_10004030_pt1 | contig 18819 bp, 23 predicted proteins | sample TergutLab28metaG_3_FD_92763 | JGI IMG/M metagenome (GOLD analysis project Ga0123353, IMG submission 92763) | Labiotermes labralis P3 segment gut microbial communities from Petit-Saut dam, French Guiana - Lab288 P3 | ecosystem: Host-associated > Arthropoda: Insects > Digestive system > Gut ... | reverse complement strand
CCCGCCGCGGTGCATAGCCTGCCTTACAGACTATTTCTGGGTTTTGAACTCTCTGACAATTTTAGCAGCTTTCGCTGCGTCCTCAGGGTCTTTGAGGCTTTCTTCAATCCGCTTGGCGGCTGCTTCAAGCACTGCATCCCATTGTTGGTTTGTCAAATCTTCCATCCTTCCCCCCTCGCCTGATAGTTCAAAAGGCTTTTATCAACCTCTTGACCATATAATAATACCATATCGCTATAAATTCTGTCAACTATTTTCATGCGTACTTAGCCTTATTTGTGGCATATTCAAAAATATTTTATGAATAAAAACATAGGAGTATATAGACAATGTTTGAATTTATGCGCAACTCCTTCTATTTACTTGTTGGTGTCATTTGTCTTACATTAGCTGCTCTTATTTTGTATGCCGTTATCAGAGAGTCGTATAAAGAGATTAAGGGAACAAAGAAAAAACCCACAGTTATTTTGAAGGGAAAACCGCCGGCTCGTTGGAATTAAGGGGAAAGCATGGTGTTTTTTGCAAGGCCGGTGACCAAAGAGAGGCTTAAACGATTTGCTCGTATTAGGCATGAAATCAGCAATCAGACTGAGCGTTTGGTGCGGCTGAAGGCACGGCTTGAAGCACCGGCGAAAGTGCCAATGGACGGCATGCCAAAAAATCATACTGAAAGGGATAGATTGGGGCGTCTGGTTGCGCGTAAGGTAGACCTTGAGAGAAGAATAGCGAAAAGTATTGCGTTTGAGGCGTGTGAAGAGATTGAAATTGAGCGTGCTATTGCGCTGCTTGAGGCTCCCATTGAGAGGCAAATCCTACGTCTGAAATATGTGGATGATGAAACATGGAAAGGAGTTGTAGATACCCTATACGGGGCTGAGCGGGATTACATTGAGCACTATGAGGATTATCAGCGCAAAACATACTATTACCATAAAAGAGCGCTCATACGTGTAGAAATATTGACTGCCATAGCACCAAGGTGATTAGCCCTCATAATGTCCTTTACAGGCGAGTATGAGTAAATTATTCTCACTGTCAGCATCATATTCAAGCCGGTTGGCACTGTCAATGCGGCGGCTGAATCCAGTGCGGTGCTTCAATAGCTCCGGTTTGCCTATGCCATCCATGAACCCATTACGCTGAATGTCCTTAATTAAGCCATTAATTCTCTTCAGCGTCTTCTTGTCATTTGCCTGCCAATCCATGTACTGATTGAAAGCATTCGGCGTAAATATAACATTCATATGCTAAAAATCTTTATGTTTTTCGGCGAAGGCTCTCATTTCATCGGCAGTCATGCTCTCCATCTCATCCAAATCGCCTATGGTGAATGTGTACGTTTTGCCTGCGGTAACCTGTTGGCGTGATTCATCTATCATGGTCAAATATTCCGAATTGCGTCGGGCTTTGTCTAATTCGTTGTATTCCTTTTCACTTAAGACAACGAGATTTTCATTCCGCGGGCGGGCAATTAACACTTTTTCCCCCGATGTTATAAGGTTGCTCACACGCTTGAAATCGTTCCGTAAGTCCATTGTTTTTAATGCGATCATGCCGTACTCCAATTCAAAATATTTTTTTACATACGCATTATAGTATCAATTTCCATACTTGTAAAGTAAATTAGAGTAAATCGAAGTAAATTAGAGTATTTCACATTGAATTAGAGTAACTCGATGAGATATTGTTATAATAGCAACTACCTCGTAGTAAGCGAGGGTTCGCTCAAGTGAAACCTTGGGCTGAACACTTCTACGCTTCCAAGGCGTGGAAGCTCACAAGGGATGCTTACCTCAAGAGTAAGCATCATCTGTGTGAGCGACATCTCCCCGCTAATCCTACGGTAGCTTCTATAGTGCACCACAAGGTATGCCTATCGGCGGAAAACATAAATGACCCAATGATTTCCCTTTGTTGGGATAACCTTGAAGCCTTATGCCAAGAATGTCACAACCAAGAGCATCACGGATCACCATCAAACCTATGCTATGAGTTTGATGAAGAGGGAAATCTTCTCCCAAAAGAAAAGACCCCTTCTCAGAAAATTACTACTATCAAAGAGTAGTTATTTGACAACTATACCCGTCTTAATTCATTCTCGAAAAGCTTCAAGAGGTTATTCCAAACTCCGAAGAACTAAATAATTGTCGTGTTTGACAGCCTAAGCATTATTTCTGGGAGTAAAATAACCCCCACCTTTACCCCCGGTGAATCAATTTATACCCCCCCCAGTCGAAAACAGATTTGTGCGTATGCCAACACCGAGCGGGTCGTTAACCTTTACCCCGCAAAGGTTGTGCATAAGGCGTGCTCAAATCACTGTAGAAGAAAGGCATTTTTATGGGAACTACTAACAATTTAACCAAAGAACAAAGGATTAAAAAAGAGCTCCTCAGACTTAGAAGAATTTTCAACGGTCTCGATGCCAATAAAAAACAGACAGTTGAAAAGCTGCTTGGCAACGCTGCTTTCATGGTTGTGACACTGGAGTATTTGCAGGACGTCATCAATATTGAAGGCTACTCAGATGAATATCGGCATGGGGAGAACCAATCCGGCCGAAATCAGAGCGTCGCAATAAAAACGCATATCGCCATGACCAAAAATTACACCGCTATCATCAAGCTGCTTACGGAGCTCACTCCTCCGGAACAGAAAAAGGCGAGTAAGTTCCAAGCCTTTATGGATGAATAAGGATGCCGTCCAATTACATCTATGAATACTATGCCAGGATAGAAAAGGGTGGCATTGTTGTCGGCAAGTGGATAAAAGCGGTTTACAACCTCATCACAGACGGCTTGCAGCGCGGGGATTATGTCTTTGACGCCAAAAAAGCCGACAAGGCGATCCGTTTCATCGAGATGTTCTGCCATCACAGCGAGGGTCGAGACGACTTATTGAAGCTTGAGCTGTGGCAAAAAGCCCTGGTGTCGTGCATCTTTGGGCTTGTGGACGCGGATGGATTAAGGGTATGGCGTGAGGTGGTTGTCATAATTGGACGGAAGAACGGTAAGACGTTGCTGGCTTCGGCCATCATAGCTTACATGGCTTACTGCGATAGGGAATACGGCGCCAAGATTTATTGCCTAGCACCCAAGCTGGAGCAGGCCAATATCGTCTATGACAACTTCTACCAGATGCTGAAGAAAGAGCCTGAGCTGGCCGACCTTGCGCTGAAGAGGCGCAGCGACATCTACATCAATGAGAGCAATACTGCTATCAAGCCGCTTGCCTTCAACGCCAAGAAGTCTGATGGTTTCAACCCATCCTTGGTGGTCAATGACGAAATCGCCAGCTGGAGAGGCGGGCTTGGGCTTAAGCAATACGAGGTTATGAAGTCGGCGCTGGGAGCCAGGAAGCAACCTTTTATCCTAAGTATTTCCACAGCGGGTTATGAGAATGACGGCATTTACGACGAGCTGATGGGGCGCTCAATGGCAGTGCTGAACGGTGGCAGTAAAGAGCGACGCTTATTGCCTTTCTTATATACCAGTGACGATGTTGAGAAGTGGAACGATATTGATGAGCTGAGGAAGGCTAACCCCAACATGGGGGTATCTGTTTTTGAGGATTTCTTCCGCGATGAGATTACGATCGCGGAGACCAGCCTATCAAAACGTGCTGAGTTTCTCACCAAATACTGCAACATCAAACAAAACTCCGCCACTGCATGGCTTGACTACGGCTTAGTAGAGAGTACGAGTGCCAACGTGTCGCTAGAGGACTTCAGAGGCTGTTATGCGGTCGGAGGGTTTGACCTGTCACAGACCACAGACCTTACCGCTGCCAGCTGCATCATTGAGAGGGACGGCATTTTATATACCTTCTGCCAGTTCTTTATGCCGACTGGCAGGCTAGAAGCAGCGCAAGCAACCGATGGTGTGACATACGACATTTTTGTGCGCAAGGGAGTGATAACGCTATCTGGGGAAAATTACGTTGACTACAAGGATGTGGCAGCTTGGTTCCTAGCTCTTATGCGCCAATATAAGATTTACATGCAAAAAATCGGGTATGACAAATATAGTGCGCAGTATCTGTTGGATGAGCTCAAAGGATATGGCTATCACGTAGACGATGTGTGGCAAGGGGAGAACCTTGCTCCTGTCATACGTGAGTTTGAGGGCATTATAAAAGACGGCAACTTTCGCATCGCCAATAACAACCTGCTCAAAGCGCATTTTTTGAATGTGGCTTTGAAACACAACATGGAGACCAGGAAGTTCCGACCGGTAAAGATAGAATCACGCGCCAGGATTGACGGCTTTGTGGCGGTAATCAACGCTCTTACCGTCAGGCAAAAGTATTACAACGAAATAGGCAACATGCTCCAAAACAAAAAGAGGTAAGGAGTCGTAAAATAATAACTGTATAAAATATCGACCACGTACATTATGGGGTAATACAACTTAACGCGACTATTTTCATGGTAATTTGTACAATTATTGCCTAACGAGGCCTAAGTAGATGGGATTATTTGAAACAATCTTCAGACCATGGCGCAGGCGAACTCAGGCCGACGGGTTTTTTAAGATGCTCACAGGGTACAGCCCAGTTTGGGCAAGCGCTTCTGAGAAGATATACGAATACGAAATCATCCGTGCGTCTATTCACACTTTTGCTAGCCATTGCAGCAAGCTCAATCCTGAGTTACTTGGCAGCGCACGCAGGGATTTAGAGGATACAATTCAATTTAAGCCAAACCCATACATGGATACGGCCAAGTTCCTCTATCGGCTGGCTACTATCCTTTCAGTCAATAACACCGCTTTTATCCTGCCTTTGGAAGATGCCAGCGGTACGATCACAGGATACTACCCGTTGCTGCCTCAGTTTTGCGAAGTGGTAGAGGTGCAAGGGCAGCCTTATTTGCGCTATACCTTCGCCAATGGTGACCGTGCTGCGATAGAGTTCTCAAAGGTTGGAATACTTAACCAGCACCAGTACTCGGAAGAGTTTTTCGGTGACGACAACAAAGCCTTAAACGGCACTTTGCGGTTGCTACATACACAAAACGAGGGCATTGTAACCGCGGTGAAAAACTCAGCATTGGTGCGCTTCCTGGCTAAAATAAGTAATGTGCTGAATCCGGAAGACATTGACGAAGAGAGAGAGAATTTCTCTAAGCGCAACCTCTCATCTGAAAATAAGAGCGGATTGGTTATATGGGACAACAAGTTTTCTGAACTTACTCCACTTGAAAGCAAGCCTTATACCATCAACGCTGAGCAGATGAAACTCATCAACACCAACGTCTATAACTACTTCGGGATTAACGAGGCGATACTCCAAAACAAATTCGATGAGGAGGGTTGGAACGCCTACTACAACGGCAAAATCGCAACTTTTGCGAGGCAACTGTCGCTGGTCATCTCAAATATGACCTTCACTACACGGGAAATCGCCCACGGCAACAGAATACTTTTTACAGAGAACCTGTTGCTGCACGCAAGCAACCAGACCAAACTGCAAATCTCAACACAACTTTTTGATAGGTCGCTGGTTACTGTGAATGAAATCCGCGATATATGGGGTTTGTCCCACTTTGAAAACGGGGATGAGCGCTTTATACGCAAAGAATATGCCAAGCTGGAAGACTTAGGGAAGGAGTTTAATTTAGATGCCAATAATGAAGACACGGGAATACAGGGCAATGGCGCTGCCGCTGATGCTGGCACCGGCGGGGCACACCAAGAGGTTTGACACTGATTTTTATGTGGAAGGCTATGCCACCACTTTTGATCAGCCGTATGAGATATACGAATGGGAAGGCATCAAGTACTACGAGATAGTTGACCGTAATGCCTTGGCTGCCGCTGATCTGTCGGACATCATCATGCAGTACGACCATGCGGGCAAGGTGTTGGCCAGACTGAGCAACAACACGCTTGGGATTATGGCGGATGACAAAGGGCTTTTTATGTGTGCTGACTTGTCTAAGAGTATGGCGGCCAAGGAAATGCATGAAGAAATCAGCTCAGGGTTGGTGACTAAAATGTCATGGGCGTTTCGAGTGGCGGAAGACGCTTACAACAAGGATACACACACACGCACCATCAGGAAAATCAAGAAAGTCTACGACGTGTCGGCGGTCAGCCATCCGGCCAACTCCGATACTGAAATAGCTGCGCGTTCCTACTTTGACGGAGTGATTGAGGTAGAGAAGCGGGAGACGCTAGCGCGGAAAAGGCAACTGTTACAACTAAAAATTAAACTTGGAGGAGATTAATAATGCCCAGATTGACGGAAATTGAAACCCGTTTGTCCACAATTAAAGATGAGCTTGGTAAAGAGCTCACCGGCGAGCAAATCACTGCTCTGGAAACCGAAGTAGGCACACTACAAGAAGAGCGCAAAGGCATCATCGCCAGCAACGAAAAGAGGGCGAAGATGTTGGACGCGATCGCAACTGGATCGGTTGACACCACTACCCTCAAATCATTCCCAGCTCCTGGCGAACAACGTAAGGAGGAAGTTGACGACGACATCTATGGCTCTATTGAATATCGCAAGGCCTTCAAAAACTATGTGCTCCGCGGTGCCCCCATCCCAGCCGAATTTCGCGCTGATGAAGTCACCAAGACCACCGATGTAGGCAGCGTAATCCCTACCATCACACTAAACCGCATCATTGAGAAGATGGAAGCGGTTGGCATGATCTTACCTTTGGTGACCAGAACGTCTTATAAGGGCGGGTTGGTAATTCCGATTTCTACGGTTAAACCTGTAGCCACTTGGGTAGCTGAGGGTGCGGGTTCTGACAAGCAGAAGAAGACCACCGGCCAAATCACTTTCGCTTACCACAAGCTGCGCTGCGCAGTGGCGGTGACGCTAGAAGTGGACACTATGGCACTCTCTGCCTTTGAGAACGCCTTGGTCAATAATGTGGTTGAAGCCATGACCAAGACGCTTGAAGAAGCCATCATCAACGGTGACGGCAATGGCAAACCGAAAGGTATCTTGAAAGAAACCCCGACCGGTGAAGTAACAGCCGGCGCTACGCTGAGTTACAACACTCTCACAGATGTTGAGGGTGCGTTGCCGATTGAGTATGAAGGCGGAGCTGTATACTGTATGACTAAAAAGACCTTCATGTCAGTTTACGGCATGATTGACACCAATAAACAACCCATCGGCAGAGTCAATCAGGGAATCAACGGCAGGCCGGAACGCACGCTTATGGGGCGACCTGTCGTTCTTTGCAATTACCTTCCGTCTTTCGACGCAGCTGCAGCTGGTGCTGTATTCGCTTTCCTGTTTAACTTCCGCGATTATGTGCTCAATACTAACTACCAGATGGGCATCAAGCGTTATGAAGACAATGACACCGACGATCAGGTTATGAAGGCCATCATGTTGGCCGACGGCAAAGTTGTTGAGGCTGGTTCTTTGGTTGTACTCAAGAAAGGCGCTTAGAATCTGAAAGGAGGCGGCAATGCTTGAAAAGGTAAAAGTCGCATTACGCATAGTAACTCCATCCTTTGACGGCGAGGTTGAAAACCTGATTGCTGCCGCAAAAGCTGATTTAGGCATAGCTGGGGTTGATGCCGGAGGTGATGAGCCTCCGGCATTAGTCGAAAGGGCTCTCATCCTGTATTGCAAGGGTCACTTTGGTTGGAATGAAGAAAGTGAAAGATATATTAAGGTTTATGAGAGACTAAAAGCGCATCTAAGTTTGTCAGGAGACTACCGTGCGGTGGAGTGATACGCTTGTGCTGATCAGCCCAGTCATTCCCTTAGGGGATACCGACGACAACGGATTCGTGCTGCAGCCAGAAGAAATCCGCCATACCGTTTATGCCAATAGGAAGAGCGTTGGGCATCGTGAGTTTTACGAATCGGCCGGCGTAGGATACATCACACAGATGAAGTTTGATGTGTTTTCCGGCGATTTCGGCAACCAGGGGATGGCCGAATACGAAGGCAAGCGCTATAAAATCCTGCGCACTTACATTGACCCCAAGAGCGGGGAATTTACTGAGCTCACACTGTCAGACTTGTCTCAAAGAGGTGACGACAGTGGCTAGTTTCGGGGTTGTAGGTTTGGATGAGATAGCTCTGAAGCTGCAAAACCTTGGCGATAAAGGTGAGCAAATCGCCAACGAAATGCTTGTGGAGGGGGCTAAGGTACTCATACCTTACATGAAAGCTGAAGCGCAGCGTGTGTCTAATGGGGAACGAAGCGTAGGCACTATGGCTGACTCTATCGGCATGACAGCGGTTAAAAAGAGAAAGACCGGTGGGCTGATAATACATATTTACCCGCAAGGAGACCAACCGCACGGCAACCCGCTCAAGAAAAAGAGTGGGAAGGTATCCAACGCTGCAGTCGGTTTTATGTTGGAGTACGGCACATCCAAGATGGCAGCACGTCCTTGGATGAAACCAGCCAATATAAAAGCCACCGATGCCGTACATGAGGTTATGTTCAAGGTATGGGAGAAGAATCTAAATGTCTGATGTGATTGTAGATAGCCTGGTCAAATCCACTCTGGAGCTGGCAGACGTACCTGTCTCACGGATAAAGTATAGCGGCAGTGAAACTACGTATATCGTATATCAGCGCATTCTGGGGCAGGAAGCTGCACACGCTGACGATGACAATACTGCCTATGAGCACTACTACAGAGCCAGCATATACACAAAAAGCAGCTATTTTGACTTACTGGCTAAGGTGATGAAGTCACTTAAGGCAGCTGGTTTTTACAGCATAAGCGTCAATGCGGAGATATACGAAAATAACACAGGTTTTCACCACGTATCAATTGATTTTAACTATATGGAGGAATGTGAATAATGGCGACTATTGGTTTCAAAGATGTATTTATGGCGGAAGTAACAGAAGGCATCGGCGGCTTGCCTGACACATACGGCGATCCGGAACGGCTGGCAAAAGGTATAACTGCCGAGTTGACCGTCAATGCTGCTGAAGCTGCTCTCTACGCCGATGACAGTGTGGATGAGTTCGTAAGAGAGTTCAGCGACGGCGAGCTTAAGATTGGCGTAAATGACCTTGCCTCCACTGTAACTGCCAAGTTGCTCGGCCAGACCGCTGGGACAGACGGTGTAATTTATGCCAGCGGGGATGATGACCCGCCTTACTTCGCAATCGGGTTTTCCGCCCGTAAAACCAAAGGCTTGGTGAGGTATGTCTGGCTTTACAAGGTAAAGTTCTCTGTACCAGGCGAGAAGTTTATCACTAAGGGAGACAAAATTGAGTTTTCCACGCCTGAGATCACCGGCAAGGTAATCATGCGCCCCGATGGGAAGTGGAAAGCGGACTATGTCGGAGCTCCTGACAGCCCAGTAGCAGTGGGCTGGTTTACGGAAGTGGTTGAACCCACTTAATCAATATTAAACAACGGAGGATAGGGGGTAGCTCGGGAGAGCTGCCCCTTTATTATTATGAGCGTAATCAAAGACGGACACTTATCAATTATGTTGGATAAAGAACGCAAGATGCTCTTTGACTTAAATGTCATGGACGCCATATCTGACCATTTCGGTGGTATGGGCGAAATGAACAAAGCCATGCAAGGCAAAGACCAGATGAAACACCTACGCTGGCTTTTAACGGAGCTGCTCAATGAAGGGTCGGAAGACGGCGAGGCCTTGCTCACTGAAAAGCAAGTGGGGAAGCTGATCCACAGCGGGAATTTGGTTGAGGTGTCTCAGGCAATTTCTGCCGTGATCGCCAAAGACGGCAGGGGCAATCAAAACCTGACAGATGATGATGATGAAGTAAAAAACGCGACAGCGGGCAAATCACAGTAGAAGATATTGCCCGCTTGATTTATATCGGCGTGACCGAGTTGGGATATCCGGAACGTGATGTATGGAAGATGACGCCTTTTAAGATTTTGACACTCTTCAAAATCCACAGGCATTCACACCCAGAACGTTTCACCCAACCGAAACCTGATGATATTGCTGATATTGACCTCGCAATGGGAGGGTTTTAGTTATGGCCAAAGAAGGGAAAATCGGCTCAGCCATTGAAATGAGTGGCGAGCAAGCATATAAAGCTGCCTGTAAAGAGATTTCCGACAACCTTAGAGTACTCGGCTCTGAAATGAAAGTGGTTACAGCTGAGTTTGGTGCTAACGCCACTGGCACAGAGGCATTGACCAAAAAGCAGGATGTGCTCAAGAAGCAGCTGGATGAGCAGAATAAAAAGGTCGTTGAAGCGGAAAAAGCCCTTGCCTTAATGCGATCAGAGGCTGAGGGCAAAACCACGCCCGCTATTCAGAAGATGGAAACAGAACTGAATAACGCCAAAGCCGCCATGACTAAGACCAAGAACGAGATTGAGAGCACTGAAAAAACATTGAAACAGGCAGGAATCACTTGGGCTGATGTCGGCGATACAGTTGCTTGGTTTGGGAAGGCCATAACCGCATCGATGGCAGCTGTAGGGGCTGCAGCAACAGCGGTTGGTGCTGCATTATACGATATGGGCACTAAGGCAGCGGCAGCTGGGGATAAGATAGACAAACAATCCCAAAAGTTGGGCTTATCCACTGAGTCGTATCAAGAATGGGATTATATCTTAAGGCAATCAGGCGCGAGCATAGACAGCCTTGGCGTGGGCATGAAAACTCTACAAAGCACCTTGGCAGGACTTACCGAAGACGGAGGTAAATCGTCTGAGGCGTTTGCTGCTATCGGCATTAACTTTGACGACATCAAAAACAAATCGCCTGAGGAAGCCTTCGCTATGACTGTCGAAGCGCTCCAGCAAATGCCTGAAGGAGCGGATAAAACTGCAGCTGCCTTGAAGCTGCTCGGCAAACAAGGCATGGAACTCATGCCCTTGCTCAACTCCACCGCTGCGGAGACTGAGGCGTTGAAGCAACGCGCTCATACACTGGGGATGGTCATGTCGGCCGAATCCGTCAACGCAGCCGTAGAGTTTACAGACCGGTTGACTGACTTAAAAGGCAGCTTTACCGGCATCAAAAACTCCATAGGGGCTGACTTACTTCCTGGCTTTTCCATGATTACCGACGGGCTTACCAACCTACTCGTAGGAGAGGAAGGCGCTGGAGACGCAATCGTGAAAGGGGTTGAAGTACTGGTGAGCAGTATTGGTGAAGCCATACCGCGTGTTGTGGGTATAATCAGCAACATCGCCTCTACTATTGCCGATATTGCCCCCAGTGTCATTACAGCGCTTGTGGATGGGATAGTAAGCAATCTTCCGATGTTGATTGACGCCGCGTTGAAGCTGGTGATGACGCTGGTGCAAGGCATATTGCAGGCAATACCGCGTTTGTTAGAAGGCGCTATCGCCATCATTACAGGATTAGCTGAAGGTATTGCGGAGGCATTGCCGACACTGTTGCCGGCGATAGTCGGTGTTATCACTCAAGTAGTAAGGATACTGATAGATAACATCCCTATGCTTATAAATGCGGCACTAAAACTTATTCAAGGCTTGGTTAAGGGTTTGCTGGCGGCCATCCCAGTTTTGGTAGCCGCTATACCTGAAATCATAAACAGCTTGATTAACGCAATTCTTACCAGCATTCCACTGATTATGTCTGCAGGTATGGAGCTACTGTTGTCTTTGGTAGCGGCTTTGCCTAGTATAGTAGTTTCGATAGTGCAGGCGATACCTGTAATCATCAATGGCATAATCAACGCGGTTATGACGAGCATCCCGCTAATTATTCAAGCGGGCATCGATCTGATCACATCGTTGGTCGGGGCATTGCCACAGATAATAACAGAAATTGTGGCAGTTATGCCTGTCATTATAAGTGCCTTAATCAAAGCCGCTACTGAAATGCTACCTCAAATGATGATAATGGGCTTGACTCTCAACATCGAGATGATACAGGGGTTAATAAAAGCCATCCCAGAACTTGTCAAAGCCATCCCACAGATAATCAAAGCGCTGGTTGATGCTTTAATCAAAGGTGTGCCTGAAATGCTGAAAATGGGCGGTGATCTGATTAAAGGGCTGTGGGAAGGCATACTCAATGTAAAAAACTGGATTATGGACAAGATCAAGGGATTCATGGATGGGATTATTGGCGGTATCAAGAGCTTCTTCGGAATTCATTCGCCGGCTACAACCACGATGCTCATCGGCAATGATCTGGCAGAAGGCTTGGTTGTTGGGTTTGAAGATGAAGCTGATAACGTCATAAGCCGCATGGAGGATGCCATGGATTTAGAGGACATTGATTTCGGTGGCATTGGTTCCGTATCTGACGCTATACAAGATGAGCTGGAGATGCTGGCTGCCGATGACATGTTTGAGGATATAGGCAAGGCTATGGCACGAGGGCTGTCACTGGGCTTTACCAATGAGTTGAGGCTTGTTGAGCACAGTATCAGACAGGCGACCGAGGCCATCGTACCTGTAAGGATCGGCATGAGCGGAGGTTTCAGTGGTAATGCCGGTGGCGGCGCAATAAGTGTAACCCAGAACATTTACGCCTCAGATACCAGTTACGCAGGGCAGCAAAGAGAGGCCGCCAAACAACTTCGCATGATTGCCAGAGAGGTAATGTAATGGGCGTGATAGAAAAGTTGATATACACCAACGAAAGGGATGAAAGTATTGAGTTTTCGCGCTATTCCACCTATCACGTCAACCTCAAAGATGTAAGTGGGTTGAGCGATGTGCGCTATGACATTTACTCCATCAACAGCATGGGACAAGACGGCGACACTTTTATCGGCGGGCGCATTACAACCCGCGATATTGAAATCATAGGGCATATCAACGTGAGGGATAAAAACCTGCTACAAATACGCAGACGCGAACTCAACCATGTGCTTAACCCGCATTACTCAGCCACTCTGACATACGAGCGAGAGAATTATCGGCGTGTCATACCTTGCCGAGTCGATACAGCACCGGTGATTAAGAGGGATGCCATTTTTGAGAAATTCATCCTACAGTTTTCATGTTTAAGCCCGTTTTGGAGAGAAACCTCAGACCTCCGCGAGCTAATCGCGACATGGGTCGGTGGGTTTGAGTTCCCTGTTGAGCTACCGGCAACACCGCTGTGGGAAATCGGCTATCGGCTGCCTTCTCTTATCGTGAATGTGACAAATGCAGGGGATGTAGCTACCGGAATGCGCATTGAATTCCACGCTTTGGGCATTGTAGAGACACCATCTTTGGTCAATATCCACACTCAAGATTTTATCAAGCTTAATTTGAGCATGGTAAACGGGGACACGGTAGTAGTTAACACCGGCTACGGCGTAAAAGGGGTGACGCTCACCAGAGGCGGGCTTACCACAGACGCCTCTCGATATCTCGATATCGATAGCACTTATTTACAGCTAACCCCTGGTGATAATCTTTTCCGCTATGACGCAGCCATGAACATTGCTAACCTTGAGGTAATTATTTACCACAACAACCTGTTCTTAGGGGTGTGAGTTTACTTCAAGCGTTCTGCTAAGGCGTCTTGTGTAACACGTGATAAACTCAAGCGCATTTCAGCGACCTTATCGTCCATCCACTTCGGTATGCAGATGGTGCGTCTCACTGCTTTATTATCTCTCACATCGGCAGATATAAGAGCAACATACCAACCTTTTTTCGGTTTGATATCTTGAATAGCAGACGCTTTGGGTATCTCCATCTGCTTGTCGCTAAGATACCCAATCCATTCCTCTAATGATGCCTCTGCCATTTCCATGGCATTGGCTAAGTTTTTGCCCTCACTATTGGTACCGGGTAAATCTGGGAATTGTATTGTGATACTTCCGTTAGCGTTTGGGTGGAATACTGCCGGATAAACGTACTTCATATTTTCTCCTTCGTTTTTATATTTTAGCAAGGGATGATGCGGGGCTTAGAGCAGCCCCGCATCATCAAGAATACCCCTTGCTGTTTTCTCGTCGATTTCCTTGTGGTTTGGGACTTGGACGGGGCGGTGGTCTGGTTTTTCATAGGTAGTATGACGATTGCTACGGTCTTTTTTGTAGCCACCCGCTGCCAACTTTTTTATTAAGTCCCTTCGTTTCATTTCGCCCTCCTTACCTACTATTATAGCATAAATTACGTAATTGTCAATACACAAATTACGTAATAACTGTTTTTTTTGAATTACTGTTAAAGGATTTTACGCATGGAGCTAAATATCTACGACACTGCTTTTACCCGTCTTGGAGTAATCGACAAGATTTCGTCTTTTATCTGGACAAGGCGCTATTGGTCGGCCGGTTCATTCAAGCTGTTGGTACCTGTAACCGAGCCTCATCTGTCACTTTTACTGAAATCCCGCTTGATCATGAAACAGGGCGATAACGAACTAGGCGAAATCCGCTACATGTGCATCAAGAGAGATTCCAAAGGGGCGGAGGAAATAGAGGTACAGGGGCGCTTCTTATCTGGATGGCTCGGCAAACGTCTTGTGCTTGAGCAGGTAATCACAACGGACACGACACCGGCCATTTTACAGCGGCTTGTTGGCGAGAATGTAATAAATCCCACTGACCCGAAACGTGTAATCCCAGATTTATATCTGACAGATGTTTCTGCAGTAACCCGCGACCAGATTAGCTACACCTCAGAGTATATGGCTACTGTACTGGCAGCTTGTGAGGCAGCGGCCAAAGCCTCAAAACTGGGGTTTAGGATAGCAACCGACATACGCCAGAAGAAACACTACTTTGAAGTGTACGATGGCAAAGACCTCACAGCCAACAACGGCATACGCCGACAGAGTAATTTCGCCCCAGAGTTTAACAACGTCTTGGGGCAAGAGTACACCAACAGCATCGAAAACCTGCGTACAACAGCTTACGCCGGTGGAGAAGAAACTGAAGACGCTCCGCGGAGGGTCGTTGAAGTTGGAGAGCCTGCTGAAGGGCTTGAGCGTCATGAGGTGTTTGTGGACGCTTCTGATATCCCTCAGACCTATATGGACAACCTAGGGATAGAAGTGACTATCCCAGACAGCGATTATGACGAAATGCTCATGCAAAGGGGCGAATCAGAACTATCCAATTACACCGAGACGATGTCTTTCGTGAGCAAAATAGACCCTCACTCTGGGCTTATCTACAAGCAAGATTATGACATTGGAGACCGTGTCACCTGCCTCAACCGCAATTGGGGTGTGCGCATAGACGCAAGGATCACCGAGATTGCGGAAACCTACCAGACAAAAGACCAAAGCTTAGATATTACTTTCGGGGTAAGCCTTCCGACTTTACTGGAAACGATTAAGCAAATAAGGAGATAACGCATGGAAAAATCGGCATTCTTTAACTCTGTTGATGGCGACAGAAGATACATGGCCAGCGATTGGGCTGGTTACTTCGCGGTGCTTGTAGGCAACGGGGTTTTCCCTCAACCGTCTACAGGGCTGCAAGTAATGGAGAGCTCCGGCATGACAGTTACTGTTGGATTGGGGGCAGCCTTCATCAATGGCTACGGCTATCAAAATGTTGAGAGCGTATTGCACTTGTTGTTGGCACCGCCAGACGGTGTGCTCAGCCGTATTGACCGCATTGTCGTGCGCTTGGACTATTTAGCGAGGGCAATCAATGTATTCGTAAAATCATCTATCTCCTCTTCTAACCCAGTGGCTCCGACGTTAAGGCGCGATGCCGATGTGTGGGAGATTTGCATCGCAGATATCGTGGTAGGGGCAGGCGCTCCAGCCATCACGCAAGCCGCTATCACTGACCAAAGGCTCAACCCTGAAGTGTGCGGGCTTGTGGCTGGCCTTATAAATCAGATCGATACAGCCACTTTCAACGCTCAATTGCAGTCGTGGTACGGCAGCTTTACTGATGAAAGCAAGCAAGTGTTTGACAATTTTATGGCTGCCTTGGCTGATTATCAAAACAATTTTGAGCAAGAAGCACAGGATTTTCTGCAAGAGCTGCAAAACCTGATTGATGAGACTGCGATAGTAAATCTCACAAACATGATAAACAACCATGCCAACGATGTTATAAAGCATGTAGCACCCTCTGAGCGCACGTCATGGAACGGTGCCGTTACGGGGTTGAGTACACATACCTCAAACTACAGCAATCCGCACCAAGTGACTTATCAGCAGGCAGGAGCTGACGCAGCGGGGAGTGCATCGCAAGTGCAGACGACGTTGGGGACGCAAATAACCGGTATCAAAACAGATATCACCAATCTGCAAACAGATGTGTCCGAACTCCAAAACTCCTCAGGCAGCAGTGGAAGCGGTACCAAACAGTTGATCGCCACGATTACAACCAGCCAGACGTGGAACTCGAGCGCTTATATCGGTAAGAAAATTGATGCCTATATGGTGGCTGGAGGACAAGGAGGTTCGCGAGACCAGCAACCGGTGGTCAGCGGATGGGGGGACGAGGCTCATGCAGACGGCGGTTTTGGCGGTGGTTGTCGTTTAATTAAAGATTTTTTGATAACTCAAGCGTCGTACCCATTGGTGGTCGGAGCAGGCGGTAACGGACAAATCGGTTCGACCAACGCGACGAATGGAGGAAATACCACTGGCTTTGGACATACGGTCACATGCGGTGGACTTGGCAGCTCATTTGGCGGTTCTTCTGGCAATTATGCTGATGTATATATTGATGAAATAGACTGGTATATTCGAGTTTTGGCTCATCCATCTAATAATGGTGGGATGCTCGGGCAAGGACAGACGGCCTCAATCCAATCTGGATATATCGACACGGGGCTCAATCCATACAATGGTATTGCTTATGGTTGTGGTGGTGGGGGTGCAAGTTTTTCGAATAGTGGTGGCGGAGGTGGTGTAAGCTATGGTGCTGGCGGAGGCGCAAATGGCATTGGAGGTGGTGGAGGTGGTAATGCTTTGGGCGGTGCTGGGGGTAATGGGAGCATAGGCGGCGGCGGCGGCGGCGGTGCAGTAACTAAGGCATATGGTGCTAGTGGCAGTTCGTGCGTCGGTGGCAAAGGTGGTGGTGGCATCATATATATTTATTCAGAGGTGTAGCAGAAATGAACATAGCGATTATAAAAAACAATTTGGTTATCGATGCTGCGGTTTTTGAAGATTTACAGACCGCTCAAGATTTTTTATCTGACGGCGTATGGGGCGAAGTTGGTGCTGATGTTGTAGCCGATTTGCCTGAAGGCTTTGGGATTGGTGACAGCTACGACGGAACTGACTGGACAAAAGCCCCACAGCCTGATCCGCCTGATGACCCGCCCGATCCACCGGAGCGTCCAAAAAGTCGGATAAGAGAGTGGATTGATGAGCTTTTCTATAACTGCGTTGTACAGTTTGATGCTACGGTACAAGCGGCTCCGCCAGGCCTTCCGCGATCCCGTTCATGGCACATTGACTTCGTCGGAGCGCTTCAGGAAGACTACGATTATGACCGATGGTTTTATCTGACACCGGAAGACGCGGCCTTAGATATCTTCGGCAGTCCAAATATCGCAGATGCCGTATGCCGCTGGCAGATTACAGGTAAGGTAGTTACTTTTACTTACTACGAGAATGGCGTGGCAGATACAGTATCCACTTTGAGCGACGCGGATGGGAATGCCCTTATTGATAAGTTCCGTCCGATCACCGGCTCAGAATACTGGTATTTTGGCGTAAACCAAGGCACTACGGCATTTCCGACAGATGACAATATACACTCAATCATTGACATCAACGTACCTGCCTTGAATATCATGCTTGGCAACACTTTTGACCTGACTACATCAAATAAGCAAATTGTGGCTGCCATCAATGAGCTTAATAACAAGGCAGCCTTGGGGCATTCCGTCATTGTGGATGACGTCAACATCGTGCCAGGGGCAGCGATCGGCAACCCGTTAGACGTCGCCATAACCAAAAATGCTATTTACACCAAGAAGTTGAGCTATCTCTCCAGCGGTTGGTCAACTGTCTGTCCCGCAGCGCCTCAGTATTCAGGCATCTGGGTTGATATCGGCGTTGGGGCAGGCACCAATAACGGACAATCTCTTGGCTCCCATATGTACCTGCATGAGAGCGGTTTGTACATCATGGTGTGGAGTAACGTCAACGCCAGTGTTCTTGCAGGACGTGCTGGGCACTGGAACTTAAACCATGCCAATACACCCAAGAATGACATGAATACGGCTATCATGTATCACTCAACTCCAGATGTTCCAACTGCGACAACTCCGCCACCGAGTGGCAGCTGGGGGACATTCAGTTTTGCTCCTTGGGTAGCATGGAATACTTCGGAATTAGGGCAGATAGACTGGCAAAGACTCTTCGATGTGCACACAGACACTGAAGGAAACGCCTATGCCAAAGATAAACGTCTTGCTACTGTTTACCACAAAACCGAAGACTATATCACTACAGTAAGCATGACCGCTGCCGGTACGGGTTACAGCATCGATGATTACCTTACGCTTGTATGCGACGGATTCACTTTGCACGTGACAGTCGATGTAGTCGGAGCTGGAGGGGCAATCGTAGAGTTTGACTCTGAAGCCACAACGCATAAGCTCAACGTCAACGGCGCAGCAACCGTCACAGGAGGCACAGGGACTGGAGCAGGTTTTAGCTTCTCCTCGTCTTTAGTTAGCCCTGCTGCCGTCATTGATGTGGAGCAGGTTTACTATGCATCACAAGGGATAGCAGGAGCAGACGGTATATGGCTGCCGAATGTTGATACCGCTGGTAATCTCCAGTGGGAGTTAAGCCACAAAGTTACACCTCCACTGGTGCAAAATATCAAAGGCGAGAAAGGTAATAAAGGCGATCCCGGTATACAAGGTGTTCAAGGCGAGTCTGGGGCAAGCGGCATCAATTTCCGCGGCTCTTGGTACAGTTTGGATTTGGTTAACGAGCCCATCAAAGAGCGCGATTGCGTACAAGT
>Ga0123353_10004028_pt1 | contig 18824 bp, 14 predicted proteins | sample TergutLab28metaG_3_FD_92763 | JGI IMG/M metagenome (GOLD analysis project Ga0123353, IMG submission 92763) | Labiotermes labralis P3 segment gut microbial communities from Petit-Saut dam, French Guiana - Lab288 P3 | ecosystem: Host-associated > Arthropoda: Insects > Digestive system > Gut ... | reverse complement strand
GAATACAAGCTGGGTTAGGCTATCCGTTCGGTGCTGTCTCCATACATGGTAGATATTATCCATGCGATTCGGGGAGTTGCCTATTCCCCGGCAACGATGCTATACTACCCCCATGCAACAGGGACACACAATACTGGGCATCAGCGGCGGCGTGGACAGCGCGGTGGCGGCGTATTTGCTGCGCGCGCAGGGGGTGGACGTCGTCGGCGTCTTTATGAAAAACTGGGAGGAGCAGGAGGGCGGCGCCTGCACGGCGGCGGCGGACCACGACGACGCCCGCGCGGTCTGCGAACAGCTCGGTATCCCTTTCTATACCGTCAACTTCTCCAAAGAATATTATGACCGCGTGTTTGCCTATTTCCTCGATGAATATCGCCTCGGGCGCACGCCCAACCCCGATGTGCTCTGCAACTGCGAAATCAAGTTCCGCGCCTTTCTGGATCTGGCTCTGCAGAGCGGCGCGGCGCAACTGGCCACGGGCCACTATGCCCGCACGGATACAATAGACGGGCGCACACGGCTCCTGCGCGCGGTCGATACCAATAAGGATCAAAGCTATTTCCTCGCGGGGCTGACGCAGGCGCAGTTGCGCCATGCCGTATTCCCGCTGGGCACATTGACCAAGCCCGAAGTGCGCCGTATCGCCGCCGAGCAGGGCTTTGTCAACGCGAAAAAGAAGGACAGCACGGGCGTCTGCTTCATAGGCGAGCGCAATTTCAAGCAATTCCTGATGCAATTCCTGCCTGCCCAGCCGGGCGATATAGTCGACCTCTCCGGCCGGATCGTCGGCCGCCACGACGGGCTGATGTATTACACCCTCGGCCAGCGGAGGGGTCTCGGCATAGGCGGCAGCAATTCCGGCACGGGTGAAAGCTGGTTTGTGGTGGATAAGGATTTGAAGGCAAACCGCCTGATCGTTCGCCAGGGCGAAGGCCCGGAACTCTATTCCGTCTCCCTGCGTGCCGACAAAATCAACTGGATCTCGGGCATCACCCCCGCCGCGCCCTTCTCCTGCACCGCCAAGTTCCGCTACCGCCAAAGCGACCAGCCCGTAACAGTGATCCCGCAGGGCAACGGCGCAACAGTCCGCTTCGACGCCCCCCAGCGCGCCATCACCCCGGGCCAGTGGGTCGTGTTCTATCGCGGGGAGGAGTGTTTGGGCGGGGGGAAGATAGATGAGAAGGAATAGTGCAGAATGCAGAGAGCTTTGATTCCAAGTTCTCTGCGTTCTGTATTACTACTTATTCTTAATTGGGCAATTTAGCGGTTGACATTCGCCCTTTGTTTGCTTATAATACGAACTGCGCGCAAGCTTTGGGAGCATAGCTCAGCTGGGAGAGCATCTGCCTTACAAGCAGAGGGTCACAGGTTCGAGCCCTGTTGTTCCCACCAAAAAACGGCCCGGTAGTTCAGATGGTTAGAACGCCAGCCTGTCACGCTGGAGGTCAGGGGTTCGAGCCCCCTTCGGGTCGCCAAGAAGTTCCCATATTCAAATGGGAACACAAGCCTCGGTAGCTCAGTTGGTAGAGCAAGGGACTGAAAATCCCTGTGTCGGTGGTTCAAGTCCACTCTGAGGCACCAAACACTTTCTCTTGTGCATAATACATAGGGGAAAGTGCTTTTGCGGGAATAGCTCATTCGGTAGAGCGCAGCCTTGCCAAGGCTGAGGTGGCGGGTTCGAGCCCCGTTTCCCGCTCCAACGTGGACCGATTCGGCAAGTTGCGCTTGCCGAATTGGTATCACCGGATTTTCTTGTTATTCCCGCTTCGCAGGAATCAGGAATAACGGCCAGAAAATCCTCAAAGGTGTGCGGCTAACGGGCGGATGAGCCGCCCTTGCGCACGGATTAGAAGCTTGTTCCGCTCACGCGGGGAACTCGGGCAAGTGTAGTCCGCGACGACGTGGCGCCATGGCCAAGCGGTAAGGCAAGGGTCTGCAAAACCCATACCCCCGGTTCGATTCCGGGTGGCGCCTCCAAAAAACCATCGTGAAACGCACGGTGGTTTTTTAGTGTGGGATTATTTAATATCTATCCCCCGCATACTCCTGTCAAAAAACGCAACATAGCTCTCCCCCGGCCCTTGCAGCAGGACGAAGAACAGGGTCTCTTCGGCGTCGATGGCATAGAGGACGAGGGTCACTGTGTCTTTTCCTATCTTTGCCTGCATGGAGACGCGGTGGGCTTTCCAGCTGTCTATGCGCAGGTTTTCCAATTGCACATTGGAGATATCGGTATAGCCCGCTTCGGGCGGCGCGAAGGCGGCGTAATCGGCGGCGGTGAACTCATCAAAATAATAATTCTTCTCCGTCACATAGAAGCTGATATTGCTCTTGCCCGCGGCTTTTCCGTCCTTGGCGAAGCAAACCACGCTCTCGACATTGACGCGCGCCCAGCCCTCGGGCAGCGCAAGCGAAAAACGGTCGTGCTCATAGACATTGCCCGAAGGCCGACAGGCGAGGGCGGGGAGCAGGAACAGGATGGCGAATATAAGACAAAGCGCGCGCTTCATGGATTGTACCTCTTTCGGTTGATGGGGTATTATACAATAAGAACGGCCAATTTAACAAGGGGGTGCGAACCTGCGGCGTTTTCGCGGCGATATATAGGTGAAGGGTTTTGTAGGGAAACAGGAAAGGGGCAGCACATTTGACAGAACACGCCATGGTCGACGCGCACGGGGCGGCGCTGTATCAATTTTGCCTGCGGCTCTGCGGCAGGCGGGAGGACGCGGAGGATCTGTTTCAGGATACCTTTATGCGCGCCTTTGGCTTGCTGCAAAAATGGGAGAGGTCCGAAAACCCGCGCGGCTTTCTGCTGGCTGTCGCCTGCAATCTGTGGAAGTGTCAGCGCCGCAAATATGCGCGGCGGGAGCGCATTGCGCCGCGCGTCACGGCGGGTGAAATGGCCGAGCGGGCGGCGATTGTTGCAGGCCCGGAGGACGCGCTGCTGGCCCGCGAGGAAGCGGCGCAGTTGCGCGAACGGGTGGCCGCCCTGCCCGAGCATCTGCGGATTCCGATCCTTCTGCGCTATACAAACGAAATGAGCGTGGACGAGATCGCGCAGATGCTGCACATCCCCGCGGGGACCGTGAAAAGCCGCCTGCATGCGGCACGGAAAAAATTGGCGAAAGGAATGGGAGAGGAGTAATCATATCATGAAGCAACAAGATAAATTTACCGAAATGCATATAAAACTGACGGAGGCCCTGCCCTGCGACGCGCAGCCGGACGCGATGCTGGTGCAGCGCGTGAAACTCTCCGCCCTGCGCGGCGAGCCCGTCCGACAGAGACAGACGCGGCGCATCCGCGTGCTGGCCGTTGCCCTCGCCCTGGCGCTGCTGTTCTGCGCCGGCACCGTCACCCTCGCGGCGACGGGGGCGCTTGACGGACTGAACGAAGAGATACGCGCGCGGCTGCAATCGCTGTGGGTTTACGAGTATGACGCGAACCGCGAGGTGACGAGGATCGTCGAATATAAGGCCGACGGTTCCGCGTTTGTCATGCAGGAGGGCGGCGTGTCTCACTGGCGCAGCTATGATTACAGGCGTCCCCCGGGAGAACAGGAGATTGTGCATACCTTTGAAGAGGGCGACGCGAATTACGTATATGATGATTTCGGAAATCTGATCTGCTATGAACGCACCTATTATGACGACGGCGTGATGTTCCGCCGGACAGAAGAATACGAATACGCAGAAACAGCTACCGGTTATCCTTATCGGAGCTATCAGAAATCCGTTTCCTGTCAAGCGAACGGCAGCATTGAATCGTGGGATGAAGTGTTTTGGAATGCGGACGGCCATCCGGTCTTAGAGAATCAATACCGCGGCGAGAGCACGCTGGTACGCGTTATAAAGGACGGCGACGCGCCGAACACGCGGATTTGCACCGAATATAGCAGCGCGGGGAATATCATCGGCTGGACAATTGACGAGTATGAAAGCTATGTGTTTGATGATAAATTGATGAAGAGCACAGAGTATAACGCCGACGGCTCCGTGAAGTTCTATTCCCTCTTCACATACCGGGAATTCCCGCTTAGCGGCGGCGGCACGGAATGGAAAGAAGTCAGGCAAATGGTCTATCACGGCAACGGTTCCCTGCTGAACGGATTCGAAATGAAGTACGCGCCCATTGAGAATTATCACTGGGCGACCATGGGCGATGGAGAGAAGCTGTACGAAACCCGCTATGTATGTGTTGAATCCGTTTGGATAAGCTCCGACGGGCAGATCGTAACCGCACTCTTTATGAATACGACGTTGTCGGGAATATGGTGAATATGATTGTGGTGGATGGCTGACGGCTCGGCTCTATAGCCGTTGCAGCAGGCGCTCTATGCGCAGAGTGCCGTCCGCGTTTTTATTGGCCAATAGCCAATCCTTTGCGAAGCGCAGTTTTTCGGGCGCACAGGGGTAATCCGCCAGCAACTCCAGCGCGGCGATATAGCGGCTCGCCTGTTTGGATGCGAAGTCGGGCGGCGGCTCTGCGATGCAGGCATCGCAAACGTAGTAAATGCCGCCCGGATTGTGGATGATATAGTCGACAAAGCGGCCTTCGGTCTCGGCGTCCAGCATACCTTTCAGCAGCTCCACCATATAAAACTGCGCCACCGCGATGCGCCGCTCGCCCCTGTGCAGGACGGGGATGCGCTTTCTGTATGCTTCCGCGTAGGCGTCTTCATCGTATTGGCCGCTTTGGAAGGCGGTCGTGATCAGGTCTGCCCACATTTGCGCGATGGGCAGGGCCAACGGATCCTCGGGCGCAAAGCAGCGTATCCAGGCCGAGAGCATATGCGCCTCGAACGCGTCCCAGTTGAGCACCTTTTCCCGCCTGTCGGGCAGTTGCAGTTTGCCGGACAGGCAGGCGCGCATATAATCGAGCGCGCGGGCAACCGGCTCATCCTCACGCGTGAGACCGAGCGCGCGCAAGCGGCGCAGGGCCTGCTCCGTCGTCATCGGGCACGCTTTGGTGGGTTGGGCCAGCGAATGGAACCGGCCCCAACTGCCGTCGAGCAGCTGCAATGCAATTATTCTCTCTGCATTCTGCATTATTACTTATTACTTCACCCGCCGCCCGGCACTGAACACCGCCGCAATATGCCGACTGTCCGCCAGATACATGGCGCGCTCCAAGCGCTGGGCGAGGGTGGGCGGGTTTGCGCCCGTTCTCACGGTTTTCGAGAAGCCTTTGTCATCCAAAACCAGCGCGTGCAGGGGTTCGCCGACGGGGAACCCCGTACCACCACCGAAATACTGCGCGCCCGCGCTCGTGGCGAGATAATAGACTTCGGCGGGGGTCAAAATCTCCTCCGTCCAGCCCGTCAGGATGCGGCGCATCTTGGACGCGCGTATGCTCTGCGCGCAGACGCTCAGCATGGGCAGCTGTGATCCGCCCGCGATATCCGAACCCAGCACCACGCGCAGACCCTCGTCCAGCATGGCCCGCACGGGCGCGATGCCGCTGGCGAGGTTGATATTGCTGTCCGCGCAGTGGCACATATAGACGCCGTGCTCGCGCATGGCGGCGCGCTCGCGGGCATCCGAGTGCACGCAGTGCGCCATAATTGTATGATCCTTCCAGAGCCCGTATTTTTCATAGGTCTCCCAATACTGCCCGCAGTCGGGGTGCAATTCCTTCACCCATGCCATTTCGGATCGGTTTTCGGAGAGGTGAGATTGGATGTATAGCCCCCGCGCCGCCGCCAGGCGGCCTATTCCGCCCATCAGTTCGCCCGTGCAACTGGGGACAAAGCGCGGCGTCAGCATGGGGCGTATATTGCGGAAGCGTTCGCATTCGCCCAACCAGCGCAGGGTCTCGCGTAGGCTCTCCCCTGTGCTTTCGCAGAGATAGTCGGGCGCGTTGCGGTCCATATTCACCTTGCCGACATAGCCCGTGATGCCCGCGTCGTCCAGAATCCGCATCAGCAGCAGGGTTGCGTCCGTATGGATCGTGCCATACATGCAGACGCGCGTCGTGCCGTTGTTGATCAATGTCGCCGCCAGTTGCGTATAGACCGCGCGGGCGTACTCAATGTCCTTGAACGCGGCTTCCAAGGGGAAAGTGTAGGTGTTCAGCCAATCGAGCAGCGGGATATCCATGCCCATGCCGACCATCGGGAACTGCGGCGCGTGCAGGTGCATATCGGCAAAGGATTGCAACAGCAGCGCGTCGCCGAAGTCCTCAATCTGCGCGGTTTTATATATTTCGGGCAGCGTTGGGAAGACGCCGAGGGTGACGCCGTCCTGTAAGACAAGATAGCCGTATTCGGTGATTTCGAGTTTGCCGAGCGCGGGCGCGGCGATGATGTTGGCGCGTAGGGCGGTGAGCATTATTTGTCCTCCTCGTGGTAGTTCGTAGGGGCGCCGCGTCTCCCGCGGGAGCCGCATGATATCGCGCCCTGAAACTTATTTCATATACTCCATCAGGGCGCTATATATCGCGCCCCTACATCGATATCCTCCAACTCGGTTGCATCTTCGATTTCACAGAGGATAAGGAGTTCGGGATATTTTGCAATGACCGCGCTGCCGCCTTTGTCCCCTTCTATCTTTTCCAATTCGGAAAATAATGAGGACGGGAAAATGACGGGGTTGCCGCGCTGGCCGTTGGCGGCGAGGGCTATGATATTTTGCGGGTTGGCGGCGAATTTGTCAAGCAGGCGGACTATGCTGGCGGGTTGCAGGTAGGGTTGGTCGCCTACGGCGAACAAAATCCCGTCCATATCGCGCGCCGCCGCCAGACCTATGCGGACGCTCTGCGAGACGCCCTGCTCCGGCGCGGGATTGTGGCAAACGGTGTAGCCCGCGCTTTGCGTGAGGCTTTGCAGGGCGGCAGTGGCGTCGGACAGTACGCATATGCGCTTATCAAACGCAAAGCCCGCCAGCGCGTCTATAGTATGCGCCGGCATGGGCTTGCCGTCCACGGGATGCAGCAGCTTTTGGGAGCCAAATCGCTTGGACAGGCCCGCGGCCAATATGACGGCGGCGATTTTCATTTCCCTGCCCCGCGCGCGATATACTGCCCGCGCCCCTCCAAAATCACCTCGCCGTCCCGCACGGCCCACTCGCCGTTCAAAAACACGTGCCGCGCGCGTCCGGGTACCTGTATGCCCTCATAGGGCGAGTTGTCGCAGTTGTGCAGATTGGTGCTATGGCTGATTGTATGCGGCCAACACGGGTCGAAAATTGTAATATCCGCCGCTGCCCCCTCGCGCAATACGCCGCGCTTGGGGTACATGCCGAAGCGTTTGGCGGCGTTGGTCGCCAGCAAATCGGCCATTTGGTTGAGGGTGATATATCCCTCTGCAACCCCATACGCATAGAGCAGCTCCGCGCGGTTTTGCACGCCCGCGCCGCCGTTGGGCACCTGCGCGAAGGTCGCGCCCGTCGCCTTTTGCGCCATCGTAAACGAACAGTGGTCCGTGCCGATGACGTCTATCTCCCCGTCCCGCAGGGCGCAGAGCAGCGCGGCGTTGTCCGCCGCTTTGCGCAGGGGCGGGGACATAATAAAGCGCGCGGCGTCCTCTTGCGTATAGCAATCGTCGGTCAGGCAGAGGTACTGCGGGCAGGTCTCCAAGTAGATTTGCTGCCCCTCCGCGCGGGCCTGCCTTGCGAGTGCCAAGCCCTTCTCCGTGGAGAGGTGCACGATCCACGCGGGGGCATTGGCCTCCTTGGCCGCCGCTATCAGGCGCGTTATGCCCATGGCCTCCACCCAATCGGGGCGGGACAGGGGGTGCGCGGTAGCGTCTGTCTCGCCGCGCGCCAGCAGTTCGGCTGTGCGCTGCTGTATGACTGTATCCTCCTCGCAGTGCACGCCCAGTACGCAGCCCCGAGCGCTCAAAAAGCGCAACGCGTCGGCAATCTCCGCGTCGGACACGCGCATATTGTCATAGACCATGTACATTTTGAAAGACGTGACGCCGCGCGCGATCAGCTCTGCGACCTCGGCACGGCGGGCATCGTTCCACTCGGACGCGGCCATATGGAAGCCGTAGTGGCAGCTCGCGCCCCGCGCCTTGGCATGCCACTTCTCCAATGCGTCCAAAAAGGTCATACCCCGCTCCTGCGTGGCAAAGTCCAACACGCAGGTCGTCCCCCCGCAGAGCGCGGCGCGGGAGCCCGTGATAAAATCGTCCGCCGTGGAAAGCGCGGGCAGGTCGAGGTCGAAGTGCGTATGCGTATCGATAAAGCCGGGAAACACCAGCAGCCCGCTTGCGTCTACGACCTGCGCCGTATCATCGTCTATGCGCGGCGCGATACGGGCGATTTGGCCGCCCTCGATCAGCAGGTCGCCTTGTAGGGTTCCTTGTTCTAAGATGATGGTTCCGTTGTGAATGAGGGTGCGCATGGGTTGTCCTTTCTGTTGCGTAGAATAGCATGTGGGACTTGTCTTGTAAAGGTGGATCAGCTGCATGTCTGTCTTGGTTGTATGGATTGTTTCGTCGTGGGGTTGGCCTAATGAGCTTTATCCCGCTCCTCGCAATGACGGCTCATCGAACCCGACTGTGTATACCCATCATTGCGAGGAGGAGAATCTTTCGCAACCTCGCAGCAACACGACGAAGCTATCCATGCAACCAAGTATGCGTACAGGGCGAACCGGGAATCAATAAGGCCCCAAGTCATCATACAAATCCCGCCAAGAGGGATTCGTCTTTCGGATCAAATCCAGCTTATCCTGCCTGCTCCCCGCTTTGAGCTGCTTCTCGCGCGTGATGGCTTGGTAGACGAACTGAAAGGTTTCGTAGTATCCCAATTTGTCCACACTATATCTTGCAGTGAAACTGTCAGGGTGTGCCTTTGCCTTGTGTTCATACACGCGATGCCGCAGATTGGAGGTCATGCCCACATACAGCGTGCCGTTCGGCTTGTTGAACAGAATGTATACGTAACCTTGTTTCTCTATTACAGGCTTCCTCCTTTGAGTGGGGCTGGTCGCATGTTGCCGCGTCGCTGCGCTCCTCGCAATGACGCTTCGGCGCAATGTCGTCTTCTTTCGGAAGATTCTTCGCCTCGCAATGACGGCTCACCCTATCAAGTCCGACGTGCCGTCATTGCGAGGAGCAGAATCAAACATGCGGTGAACCCTCACGACGAAGCCGTCACTGCGAGGAGCGCAGCGACGCGGCAGCCATGCAACCATGCAACGAGTCCAGGCCGATTCTCACGTGCCCGCAACAATCGGCACAAAATCCACGTCCCGCCCTTCCCGCGCAAGACACCATTCCCGATACAGTGCCTTTGCCCGGCTCTCATCCGCGTCCGAAAAGTGCGTGGGGTCATAGCGCCAGCGGGTGCAAAGCGCCAATAACTCGGCTGACGCATAATTCGGCACATGGTACCGCAGGTGCTTCGCGATTTCCAACTTGCTGCAGCAAACTTCATGCGCGGCAAAATAAAGGTCTCTCATGGCGCGGGTCAAAACAATTTGCGTCAGGATGCGCATGGAGGGGTTTTGGATCGTCTGCTGATACTGTGCATAAAACGCGGGATCGCTTTGCGCCAAGCGCTCCGTATTTTCCCTTGCTCTGCGAAAGCAGGCCAGCAGTTCCACCCGTTCGGGCACGCGAATCTCGTTCAAAATAGCTTCCCCGAACAAAACCATGCCGGATTCCCGCATACGCAATAACTCAATAGGCAACTCCGCAAGGTCTTTTTCCGCCTTGCCCTCCAAATTCGCGTATGGGATATGCAGCTGTGACAGGCGGTACACACAGCGCGACAGGGGAATATCCCCGCCCGTCTCGGCTTCCGTTTGCGCAATTAGGTACAGCAACTTTTCCCTTGCGTCCGGGGGCGCGTCGTCCCGCAGGATATGAATCAAATCAATATCGCTGCCCGCGCTGCCCGTATAGCTGCCATTGGACAGGCTGCCAACCAAAACCACGGATAGCACGTCATCCGCCGCGCAGGCCGCAATGTTTTGGATATGGTGTTGTATGATTTCCCTTGCTCTGCGTTCGCTTTTATCCATACATTTTGTTTTGTGCTCTAAGCCGTATACGCGGGCGAGGCATGCCTCGCCCCTACGCTTCCTCTTGTCCCGGCAACAACGCCACACAGGCAATCCGCGTCTCGTCCGTCACCGTCATCAGCTTTACGCCCTGCGTGGCGCGGCCGAGTATGGGGATCTGCGCCACGGGCACGCGCACGGTCATGCCGTCGTCGCGCACGAGGAGCAGGTCTTCGCTCTCGTTCGCCATCTTCAGGCAGGCGACTTCGCCGCTGCGGTCGGTGACGCGCATGGCGTTGACGCCCTTGCCGCCGCGGCCCTGGAGGGTATATTGGTCGGGCTCACTGCGCTTGCCCAAGCCGTTTGCGCTGACGCAGAGCACGTGGCCGCCGTCCGTGATCTTGGCGAGATCCATCACCTCGTCGCCGCTGTCCATGCGTATGGCGACGACGCCCTGCCCGCCGCGGCCCGTGGCGCGCACGTCCTCCTCGGAGAAGCGTATGCTCTTGCCCATACGCGATGCGATGATAAACTCATCCATGCCCGTACTGCGCTCGGCGCGGAAGAGGGCATCGCCCTCGAGCACGGTCTGGACGATCAGGCCCACCTGCCGTATATTCGCCAGATCGCTCATCGGCGTCTTTTTGATTAAACCGTTGCGCGTGGCGGTGACGAGGTAGCCGCTCAGGCCCTCGGCGCGGTCGATGGGGAACATGGCCGAGACCGTCTCGCCCTCACGCAGTTGCAGGAGGTTCACGACGGGCAGGCCGCGGCTCTGGCGGCTGGCCTCGGGTATGGTGTAACACTTCTTCGTAAACACGCGCCCGAAATTCGTGAAGAACAGGATTTGGTTGTGCGTGCTGGTGACGAACACGCGCTCGATAAAGTCCTCGTCGCGTATGGTCTGGCCCTTGATGCCGACGCCGCCGCGGTTCTGCGCGCGGTACGTGTCGGGTGTCAGGCGCTTCACATAGCCAAAGTGCGTCATTGTGACGACCATATCCTCCTCTTGGATGATATCGTCCATCTCGATATCGTCGACGATCTGCGCGATCTCGGTGCGGCGGGCGTCGCCGTGCCTGTCGCGTATCGCGATGGCTTCGTCCTTGATGATGCCCAGCAACTTGCTCTCATCCTCCAAAATCTCGGTCAGGTATGCCACGCGGATGCGCAGCTGGCGGTCCTCTTCCTCAATCTTATCCCTCTCTAAGCCCGTCAAGCGCTGTATACGCATATCCAAAATCGCCTGCGCCTGCATCTCGGAGAGCGCGAAGGCTTCCATCAGCGCGGCGCGGGCGGTCTTGCCGTCGGGCGAGGAGCGCACGATGCGGATAATCTCATCGATATTGTCGAGGGCGATAATGAGCCCCTCCAAGATGTGCAAACGCTCCTTGGCGCGCGCCAGATCGTGGTTTGTGCGGCGCGTGACGACGTCTTTCTGGTGGTTGAGATAGTGATATAACACCTCTTTCAGCGTCAGCACTTTGGGCTCGCCGTCGACCAGTGCCAGCATCACGACGCCAAAGGTGTCCTGCATGGCCGTATGCTTATAGAGGTTGTTCAGCACGACGGCGGCGTTGACGTCGCGCTTCAGTTCGATGACGATGCGGTTGCCCGTGCGGTCGGTCTCGTCGCGCAAGTCGGCGATGCCCTCGACCTTCTTCTCCTGCACCAGTTCCGAAATGCGCTCGACCAGCCGCGCTTTGTTGACCTGATAGGGGATCTCGGTGACGATAATGCGGCTGCGGTGCGCGTCCATCTGCTCGATATCGCTCTTGGCGCGGACGACTATTTTCCCGCGCCCCGTGCGATAGGCGCTGGCAATGCCCGCCCGGCCCTGGATGATGGCGCCCGTCGGAAAGTCGGGGCCGGGGATATATTCCATCAGCTCCTCGACGGAGATCTCGGGGTTGTCTATCAGCGCGAGCAGACCGTTGATGGTCTCGGCAAGATTGTGGGGCGGGATATTCGTCGCCATGCCGACGGCGATGCCGCCGCTGCCGTTCACCAAAAGATTGGGGAAGCGCGCGGGCAGCACCAAGGGCTGTTGCAGGGTCTCGTCAAAGTTCGGCCCGAAATCGACGGTATCCTTCTCCAAATCGGCCAGCATCTCGGTCGCCATCTTGCTCATGCGCGCCTCGGTATAACGCATGGCCGCCGCGCCGTCGCCATCCACGCTGCCAAAGTTGCCGTGGCCCGAAATCAGCGGATAGCGCGTGCTAAAATCCTGCGCCAAGCGTACCATCGCGTCATACACTGCCGTATCCCCGTGCGGGTGATACTTGCCCAGCACATCGCCGACGATGCGCGCGCTCTTGCGGAAGGGCTTGTCGGGTTGCATGCCCAGCTCATCCATCGAATACAGGATGCGCCGATGCACGGGCTTCAACCCGTCGCGCACATCGGGCAAGGCGCGGCTGACTATAACCGCCATCGCATAGGCGATGAAGGAGGTTTTGACCTCGTGTTCGAGGTTGATGGTCATTACTCGTTTGTCATTTATGTGTTCCATATCTTATCCTTTACTTCCTATACATCCAAATTCGCAACCAGCTTGCTGTTTTGTTCAATAAATTCGCGTCTCGGCTCCACCAAATCGCCCATCAGCAGGGTGAAGAGACGGTCGGCTTCTGCCGCGTCTTCTACTTGCACTTGGAGCATCACGCGGGAATCGGGGTCCATGGTCGTTTCCCAGAGCTGTTCGGCGTTCATTTCACCCAGACCCTTGTAGCGCTGGATATTGGGCTTGGGTTCGCGGCCTATCTCGTTGAGTTTTCTCTCCAATTCGGCATCGGAATAGACATAGACCTCCGTCTGCCCTCGCTTGATCTGATAGAGCGGGGGCTGTGCGATATAGACATAGCCCTTTTCGATCAGCGGGCGCATATGGCGGTAAAAGAAAGTCAGCATCAGGATGCGGATATGGCTGCCGTCCACGTCCGCGTCGGTCATACAGATGATCTTATGATAGCGCAGCTTGGTTTCGTCAAAATCCGAATCGATGCCCGCGCCGAAGGCGGTGATCATATTGCGTATCTCCTGATTGGCGTACATCTTGTCCGCCCGCGCCTTTTCGACGTTCAAAATCTTGCCGCGCAGGGGCAGTATGGCCTGGATCGCGCGGTTGCGGCCCATCTTGGCGCTGCCGCCCGCGCTGTCGCCCTCGACGATGAATAGCTCACAGAGCGCGGGGTCCTTTTCCGAGCAGTCGGCCAGCTTGCCGGGCAGGGAACCGCTTTCGAGCGCGGTCTTGCGCCGGGTCAGTTCGCGGGCTTTGCGCGCGGCATCCCGGGCTCGCGCCGCCGTGATGCATTTCTCCACGACCATGCGCGCAATGCTTGGATTCTCCTCCAAAAAGCGTAATAATCCCGCGGCAACGGCGCCGTCCACCATAGGGCGCAGGTCGGCGTTGCCGAGTTTCGTCTTGGTCTGACCCTCAAACTGCGGATCGGTCAGCTTGACCGAGATCACGGCGGTCAGCCCCTCACGGATATCGTCGCCGCTGAGGGCGCTGTCCTTCTCTTTCAGGATATTGGCCTTCTTGGCATAGTCGTTCACGACACGAGTCAGGGCAGACTTGAAGCCGACCAGGTGCGCGCCGCCCTCCTGCGTATGGATATTGTTCGCATAGGTCAGCACCAGCTCGTTGTAGCCGTCGTGATACTGCATGGCGACTTCGATGCTCGCGTTCTCGTTGCCCTCCTCGTCCTCGCGCCGCGCCGCAAAGCAGATAGGCGTCGCGTGCAGGAGGGTCTTATTTTTATTGAGGTATTCCACATAGGAGCGTATGCCGCCCTCATAGCAATAACTGCGCTCGAGCGCCGGTTCCTCGCGCTCGTCCCGCGCGGTGATTCTGAGGCCCGCGTTCAAAAACGCCAGCTCGCGGAAGCGGGTGTTCATCGTGTCAAAGCTGAACAGGATATCGTCAAACACCGTGTCGTCCGGCAAAAAGGTGATCATGGTTCCGGTGTCGCCCTCGTCGCAAACGCCGACCTGCGCCACGTCTGTTTCAGGCACGCCGCGCCGGTATTCCTGCATATACACCTTGCCCTCACGCCGCACCTCCACGCGCAAGTCCTCGCTGAGCGCGTTTACGCAGGAGAGCCCGACGCCGTGCAGGCCGCCCGAGACCTTATAGCCGCCGCCGCCGAACTTGCCGCCCGCGTGGAGTATGGTCAGGGCCACTTCTAACGCGTTCTTGCCCGTCTGCTCGTGCAGGCCGACGGGTATGCCGCGCCCGTTGTCGCGCACGCTCAGGCGGTTGCCGGGGTGCACGGTGATGTAAATATGGTCGCAGAACCCGGCCAGGGCCTCGTCGATGCTGTTGTCCACGAGTTCGGAGATCAGGTGGTGCAGGCCGCGCGCGTCCGTGCTGCCTATGTACATGCTGGGCCGCTTGCGAACCGCTTCCAGCCCCTCCAAAACTTGAATCTGCGACGCGCCGTAGTCGCTCACTTGGTGTTGCAGGTCTTCCATTTGTTGTTCCTTTACGTTTGATTATTTCAGGTCGTTGCGTTCTGATAATTTGTGATATGTGAATATAATCGCGGAGGAGACTTCCTTTTCGTTCTTCGTTTGCGTATTCCAATCTCCATATTCTTTGCGCTGAAACCGCTTCAGAATATTACACACTAGCGGACTGTTGTTTTTTCCCTTTGGGCAATCGCTTACGCGAATTTCAACGGAATCCTCGCGGCGCGCTACCGCTTCTTTCATGATTTCAAGAATGTATGTTCGGATTTTTTGTGCCTGCTCCCCTTTTAGGATTGATTTCAAGCCATGTCGTATTTCACGCCTGTCCTCTTCCTCTATTGTCAAATCATCCGTCAACGCACGCAGTGCCGCCACCAGTAAAGTTCTATTGCTTTCCCAAAAGCATCGAAGCAACTCAGTTTTCTTTGAATCTTTCAACACGGCCATCAGAATAGCTTTGTTGCGTTCCCAAAAGCGGCGCAGCAATTCCCTTTCCTTTTTGCAGACGGCCATAATGATTTCAGCATTTTCAATATCATCATATTCGAAAGATGGTTGTGAAAGCGTTCGGAGGTATTCCTCAATAAAACTCTTTGCATCCTCCTCTCTGCATTGCATAAGACAAGGTTCTAAAACACAGTCAACCAAATATTGATAGTTCAAGCCGATAAATTTCTTGCATTTGCAATTCAAGGGGTGTTCCTTGAATTCTGCATTACTAAGTGGCGATAGAAACAGGTATAGGGATTCCCGATCCTCAGTGTTTTTGCCATACTCATAATAACGGTCGGTTTGCTCCTTGCCCTCTTTGGCTTTTACTTTGTTTTCTAATATAATTTGGAGACACCTTGTTTTGTTCGTCTGAAACTCAAAAGACAGGAACACATCAATGCGACCGGCAGGTATCTGCATTTCACGCTTACAGACAATTTGATCAAGTGTATATCTGCCACATGTTATCGCATCCTCAAGGTTGCCGTTTTCAGCATAATCTTTGGGAAAATGCAACTCTCCATTCTTTGCTCTCTGTTCATTTTTGACGAGCACAATAAGTCCCAAAAGGCATCGCAAAGCATAATCACCTAATCCATGGCTTTCATCGGGCGACAAAAGCCAATGGAGAAAAGCGCTATGCCTATTTTCATCCCGGGAGACGCCCAGCACATTAAAAAACGATTTCTTTTTGTAATAGCTTTGCAGATGCGCATAGTCGGGATCAATGTTGAATGCAAGTATCTGTTCGCGCAGCTTTTGCAGATCCTCCATGCCGCTACCTCCTTTTTCATTTTGCCTGTAAAGTGTCCTCAATTCGGCACACCGTTTGCCGAATTGCCGTTTGCCGGCGCTTCCTTGCGCTTGGCTACGAATATATCATCCCATCCGCCACCCGATACAACGCCGCCTGCATGCCCCCCCAATCCGGTACTTCGGTACAGGTCAGAAAGGTCTGGCAGCCTTGTGCGGCACTGAGCAGCGCGGACTGGCGGCCTGCGTCTAACTCCGACAGCACATCATCCAACAGCAGCACGGGCTTTTCCCCGCAGCGCTGTTCCACGATCGGGATCAGCGCCAGGCGCAGGGCGAGGGCCGCACTGCGCTGCTGGCCCTGTGAGCCATAGATGCGCGCGTCCCTGCCGTCTATCTCAAGCACGAAGTCGTCCCTGTGGGGGCCTGCCGAGGTCGCGCCGCGCAGGGCGTCGCGCTCGCGGCAGTTTGCCAATTGGCGCAACATGCGCGCTTCCATCTCCGCTTCCGCCAGCAGGGGCAAATTCGGCTGATAGGCTATGCGCAGGGCTTCCCCGCCGGATAGCATCGCGTGGGTCTTGGCCGCTTCCGCCGCCAATTCCGTACAGAGCTCGGCCCGCTGTGCCGTCAGGATGGCGCCGAGTTTGGCCAGCTTCTCCTCCCAGGCCTCCATCTGCGCGACCGCCGCGCCCGACTCTTTGAGCAGCGCATTGCGCTGGGCCAGCACATAGCGGTATTGCTGCAAAGCGTAATAATAGGCGGGCCGCGTCTGCGAGAGTTCCATATCCAGAAAGCGCCGCCGCTCGCCGGGGCCGCCCTTGATCAGATTCAAATCCTCGGGCGAGAAGAGCACGGCGTTCAGGTTGCCCATCAGCTCGCCCGTCCTGGTCAAGGGCTTGCCGTTCACAGAAAAGCGCTTGCGCTCTCTGGTATACAGCGCGCAGGCCACGCGCCGCGTGCCGCTCCGCGCCTGCACGCTGACAATGGCGCTGCCCTCGTTTTGCCCGGCGCGGATCAGCTCGGCGTCGTGCGCGGTGCGGTGACTGCGGCCCAGCGCGCATAAAAAAAGCGCTTCCAATATATTCGTCTTGCCCGCGGCGTTGCGCCCGGACAGGATATGCAACCCCTCACCGGGCCTGAACGCCAGCTTTTCATAATTTCGGAAATTATACAGCTGCAGGGCTGCGACGCGCATAGATCTCGGCTCCTTGTTGTGTTTATTATAACAGATGCGCATCGATTTGTAAATAATAATATAGAAGAAAGTACCCTCAGTGCCGCGAATTTCCCCGAAAAGAAGGAAAAAACGGCCAATGTTCAACGCGCACTGATTGCCGCCCCCATTGCGCGTTGAACATTGTGCGTTGAACATTGCCATTGCATTTCCCCTCCGACAGTTCTATAATTCAAATATACACCTTGGGAGGGAAAATCCATGAAAATGAAGGCCTTGTTTTTGGCGGCTGTTTTGCTCTTCACGCTCCTTCCGGCTGCCGCCCTCGCTGCGGGTCCTGCCTCCCCGCCGCAGAATTTGACGGCGACCCCCAGCGACGCCACGAGCATGAAGCTGACCTGGTCCGCCCCTGCGAATTTCGGTGGTCTGGCCATCACGGGCTATGAAGTTTCCAAGGACGGCGGCGCGACCTGGATACCCACGGGCAGCATCGCACAGACCTATTGGTTCACGAGCCTGACCCCATTTGCGGTATACAGCTTTGGGGTGCGGGCGGTCAACGCCCTCTATCTCGGCGAAGCCGCCTATGTCACGGCCACAATGGCGCTCCCCGGCCAGTTTCGCTTGCAATACGGGCAGCACCTTTATATCTTCAACGGCGGTTATGTGATAGAGAGCGCGCCGAATTTGGCGGTGACAACAGGTCACAGCGATTATCGAAGCTACACGGGCGACTATCTGCTGACGGGCGGCACGTCGGGTACTCCTCTCACAAACACCACCGTCACGGTGATGGCGGATTACACAAGCGGCGGTCGAATTATTATGCTGGACGGTTTGCATATATTCAGCACAGCAACTTCCCCTGTCGCGCTGCAAACACAAGCATCGGTGAATATGGACCTTGCAGGCGACAACGAACTTGGGTGCCCGGGTTCGGGTGCCGCACTTGGGGTGCCGCTGAGCGCGGCACTGACCCTTGGCGGAGGGGGTACTCTGATTGCCGCTAACAACGGCGCAGGCGCGGGCATAGGCGGCGGATTCATAGGCGGCAGCGGCACGGTCACTATCAGCGGCGGCACGGTCTGCGCAAGCAGTTACTACGGCGCGGGCATAGGCGGCGGGCAAACCGGCGGCGGCACGGTCACCATCAGCGGCGGCACGGTCTGCGCAAGCAGTTACTACGGCGCGGGCATAGGCAGCGGAGACAGCGGCGGCGGCGGCGGCACGGTCACCATCAGCGGCGGCACGATCTGCGCAAGCAGTGATTACGGCGCGGGCATAGGCGGCGGGTACCGCGGCGGCGGCGGCACGGTCACTATCAGCGGCGGCACGGTCTGCGCAAGCAGTTACTACGGCGCGGGCATAGGCAGCGGGCAAAACGGCGGCGGCACGGGCACGGTCACCATCAGCGGGGGCTCCATTCATGCGGATATACAGGCGCCTATGGGGCGATTCGGGTTTGATCCCAGCACCATGCCCGTCCGGTGTCACGAGTTCAATACATGCAAGGCGGCGGGCGATGCCGTCACGCGGGCAGATATACTCCCCCTCCTCCACCCCGACTGCACGCTGCCCACGGCGTATATTTTCAGCGGCGTCCGCGCCGACGCAGGGGGCAAGGTATACCTCTGGCTGCCCTGCGATGTGCGGCCCGGCATACTCCGCGGCGACGCGAACTGCGATGGCAAGGTGAGCGCCGAGGACGCCGCATTGGTACTGCGCGCGCTGGCGGGGCTCAGCACCCTCAGCGAACAGGGCGAGCTGAACGCCGATGTGACGGGCGGGGGCGTGGGTGCCGAGGACGCGGCGATGATTTTGCGGTTCTTGGCGGGACTGATTGGGGCGTTGTAATGCGCAACGCGCAATGGGCGGGTATATTGTAGGGGCGGATACCATCCGCCCGCCGAATACATGCCAACCACGGGCGGATACTATCCGCCCCTACATTTTTACGGCATTCAACCCACTGCGCGTT
>Ga0123353_10004027_pt1 | contig 18824 bp, 12 predicted proteins | sample TergutLab28metaG_3_FD_92763 | JGI IMG/M metagenome (GOLD analysis project Ga0123353, IMG submission 92763) | Labiotermes labralis P3 segment gut microbial communities from Petit-Saut dam, French Guiana - Lab288 P3 | ecosystem: Host-associated > Arthropoda: Insects > Digestive system > Gut ... | reverse complement strand
TGGACCGATGGCATTTGAAATAGACGACAGCAAACTCACCCGCGCAGGACTCGACTACTGGCATTTGCTCGATATAATCTACTATGATGATATCATCGGGTTCTTTGATGTATTATCCTGCGGCACTCTGGAATCCGGTGGCACCTTGGAAGCCTGCGGCACTCTGGAAACCGGGAACGCGGCGCCGGACACGTCAGCTTATAACATGTTTTACTTCACAACAAAAGCGCCTCACATCTACACCGAACCTGATTACAAAGATAACGCATATCTCGTTTTCGGCAGCGAAACGAAAGGCCTGGATGAGGCATTACTGTACAGGAATCCGGACCAGTGCGTCCGCTTCCCGCTGCTGTCCACTGCGCGTAGCCTGAACCTCTCTAACGCGGTAGCTATCGGCGTTTTTGAAGTTCTGCGTCAGTGGGGGTTTCCAAGGCTGCAGAATTATGGGAAGATGGCGGATTAGGGACGATGCTAACAGTATACGTGAGCTGACGTGCGCCAGTGATTAGTTGCTATATATTGTATTTACCAAGAAGAAATAGACACAAAACGTTGAAAACTGCAATGAAATGTATTATAATATGTAGATTAACACGGTATAAAAGTATACGCAAAGACAGTCAACGAGACTAATAAATTCTTACTCGCTTATTACCGGGGCATCGATAAAATCAGTACAAATAATACCATAGTTGCAAAAGGGTTTTACATAGTGTGCAAGGAGAACGATAAAAAGCATGAAGACTGTAATAACCTACGGTACATTTGACCTGTTTCATGATGGGCACAGGAACTTGCTCAAGCGCGCTAAAACGCTTGGCGACCGCCTGATTGTCGGAGTCACGACCGAGCAATTTGATATCCAGCGCGGCAAAATGAACGTTGTCGACTCGCTTATGAGACGCATCGACAGCGTCCGCAGTTGCGGACTTGCTGATGAGATCATTGTTGAAGAACGGGAAGGGCAGAAGATATCTGATATTCAAAAATATGACGTCGACGTCATTGTATTTGGATCCGATTGGCGGGGGAAGTGCGATTACCTCACTGAATACTGTGAAGTTGTATATCTCGACAGGACAAAGGATATATCAAGCAGCAGCCTTCGCGATGTGAGGCATGGGATCGTGCAGCTCGGTATAGTCGGAACCGGCAGAATCGCCGGACGGACAATAGAAGAAATCATTTATGTCAGCGGCGTTAATGTCATTGCGGTGTACAATCCTAAAACTAAAAGTGCAAAGCAATTTGCCGAAGAGCATGAACTGGCTTACTCGTTTAACAATTACGATGCGTTTTTGGAAAGAGTCAACGCCGTATACATTGCGTCACCTCACGAAACGCATTATGAGTATACGCGCAGAGCGCTAGTCGCAGGTCGGCATGTCTTATGTGAAAAACCGATGGTTCTGAGCGAACCTGAAGCCAGAGAACTGTTTGAGCTGGCGGAACGCAGTAATCTTGTTTTGATGGAAGCTATAAAAACTGCCTACGCTCCCGGATTCATTAATCTACTTGCCATTGCAAAGGGCGGTCGCCTCGGTAAAATACATGATGTTGAGGCAGCGTTTACAAAGCTCGTACCAAACCTTCCGTGCACACGTGAATATGACACCAAAGTAGGTGGCAGTTTTACCGAACTTGCCAGCTACTCATTGCTGCCGATCATAAAGATCCTCGGAACAGATTATCAGGACGTCTATTTTGATTTCTTCAAGGATAAGAGCGGCGTCGACATATATGCGAAAGCCTACTTTAAGTACAATGGTACCGGCGAAAGTATAGCCTGCGCAAAAACGGGGATAGGCGTCAAGAGCGAAGGGCAGCTACTGATTTCCGGAACAGGCGGATATATCCTTGTCAAGTCGCCCTGGTGGCTTATAAAATCGTTCGAGGTCTGCTACGAAAACGTTTTTGAGAACGAGAGCTTCTCAGCGCCGTTCCCGGGATACGGTATGCGCTATGAGATAGCGGACTTTATTCGAAACATCAACGAACCTGCCGCTCGCAATTACAAGCTTACCCGCGAGGACTCGATCGCCATTGCGGGGGTAATTGAGAGGTTTTTAGAGGCACGTAACTTAGGGAGCAGTCATTGTCAATGACTATAACATAGTTAATGAGGTTTTGGAAAACTTAAACTATAAGAGCGGTGCCGAACTATCAACAAAGATGCCCTTACCATATAAAATTGTCGCATGGGAGAAATATCGCTTTAACAGTGTATACAGTCTTAACGTTAATCAATAATATGCAGTGTATCAAGCATAGAGGTTGAGTAGTAAAGTGGATAAAATATCAGTAATAATCCCTGTGTATAATGCCAAACCGCATTTGGAAATATGCCTTGAAAGTGTTCTAAATCAAAAACATAATAACCTTGAAGTCCTTTTGATTAACGATGGTTCAACAGATGGCAGCGGAGTGATCTGCAATGAGTACGCACGGAGAGATAAGCGGATCAGGACTTTTCACAAAGAGAACGGCGGTGTAAGCTCTTCAAGAAATGTTGGGTTAAAAAACATAACAGGAAAATATGTCGGCTTTATTGATTCCGATGATTGGGCAGAGCCGGACATGTTTGAGATTTTGTATAACAAATCGCACAATAAAAACAACTTGATAAGCGTATGCGGTTATAGTAAAGACAGTGATACGGAGTCTGTCTTTACTACTGGTAAAAGCTCTATACCGAAAGGTGTGATATCGACAAAGAACATGATTCTATATATGCTTAACCGTGATTACTATATTAGTTTTTGCGGATACTTATGGAATAAGCTTTTTCCATCTGGAGCAGTAAAGAGATTGACCTTTGACGAAGAAATAAACTATGGTGAGGATGTTTTGTTTTATACAAGTGTTGTTTTAAAAAACGGGTGTAAAGGGTTATATACAGATATACCTTTGTATCATTACAGACAGGGAAGATCCTCAATTTCAAAATCAGAATCATCTGAGAAAAAACTTGATATTCTTAAAGCTTATAAGAAAGTCGAAGGATTATTAGTAAAACACGGGTACTCCGATATTGCTTATTGGGCGAGAGGTTTTTATTGTTATCATGCAAGTATGATCGCGGAACTTGCATTGAAAAACGATGATAATGAAACATTCAAAGCAATGCAGACCGAAATAAAGGAAAATCTAAGTGATTACACCAAAACAAATAAAGAATTTCCGGAAAAGTTCGAAAGGATGTATAGATTGATTGAGCGATAAGATATCAATTATTGTTCCTGTATACAACTCAGAGCCATATTTACGGACATGTTTGAACAGTATTGTGAAGCAGACCTATTCAAATCTTGAGATTTTATGCATAGATGACGGTTCGTGCGACAAAAGCGCTGATATATGCGAGGAATATTCATCAAATGACAGAAGAATTAAAGTAATTCGTAAGGATATCAGCGGCGGTTCGGGAACACCGGTCAACTCATTGAATATAGGGCTCAAGATTTACACAGGGCAATATGTGGGGTTCGTTGACCCAGACGATTGGATAGAGCCTGATATGTATGAGGCTCTGTATGAAACAGTCAAAAGAAAAAAAACGTCTGTCGGCATCGCAAACTTTTTTTGGGATGATGGGATAAACTCTATTGCTGAAAGAAACGACACTGATATACCGGATGAAGTGCTAACGGCAAAGGATTTGCTTCTTTATACTTTTCATAGGGATAAATACAAGAGTTTCTATTTCTCAAACTGGAACAAACTTTATTCTGCAGAACATATCAAAAAAAACAATGAACTGAAGTTTAGTACAATATATACCTTCGCCAACGATATTCTTTTCAATTTTGCGGTTTATATGACCGAAGGATGTACGGGAGCATATTACAATGAACCGTTATATCATTTCTGTCAGCGCTCCGAATCAATAACGCATAACCCCTCGTTTAAAATGAAAAACGACAATTTGCTGGTATGGGAGTTGATAATCAACACTCTTAATGATAAAGGCTTTAGTGATATTAGCATTTGGGTGAAAAAGATTCACGCCTATCACTCATGCTTATATGCGGAATCGGCTTTAGAAGCCTGCGATTCGAATGTGTTTTCTCATTTTCAAAAAAAGATGAAGCTCTATTCGGATATATATATCAAGGAAAACAAGGATTATCCCGAGAGGATTGAGTGGTTTAGCAGTTTACTTGGGACAATGTGATTGGGCAGAGAGTATTATGAGTAAGGAAATTCTGGACAAGTCAATATACCTTATGCCGTTTACAGCTACTTCAATACTGCTATATAGCTATTTAAAAGAACATGGTGTAGATGTTCTCGGATTTTGTGACAATAACGCAGAGTTGAACATGAGGCAATCTGACGGCAAACCTATTTTTTTACCATCTGTAGCTTATGAAGAAAATCATGGCGCTACAGTTGTATTATGCGAAATGAAGTTTTTCGATGAAATGGTGAAACAAACCATGGAAATCGGGTTTGGCTACATAATTAAAGTTACCGGCCTGTCTATTGATTTTGATTTGAAAAAACATACCTATATCCTGGAAGAGGAGGATTATTCTAGTCTTGCGCCACGGCAGATACAGTGGGGTCGGAGTCTGGTCCGGATGGCTCCGACTTTAAGAACCTGGAGAGGTTTAATTGAGCATCTGATTAATCTGAATATTAAGCCATATAAGTTCAAAGAATCCGATTTGCCATCGAATTATAATTTTGTCAAAGCTTTCCGATTTATCGTTTGCATCAACGCAACAAAGGTATACACAACGGAATATGAAGAATGTCTGCTTAGCTTAAAAAACCAGTTATATAGCAACTTCTTAACACTGATAACCTGCACAAAAAAAACCGAACGCTATATAAAAGAAACTACAAAAAGCATCCAAACCGGCAACTGTGTTTTCCTTATTGCGCCCGGGCAAATGGAGAATATTGATACAATCGAGTTCATTCGTACGGCATTTACCGGTTATACAGATTATGATTATGCTCTCACCCTTGGCGCTGATGACAAATTAACAAAAAACGCTCTTGCAATGTTCAACATAAAGAGCAATGAGTTTAAGAATTACAAAGTTCTTACAGCAAATGAAGACCGGATTTATGGTGATGAATATATCTCGCCATATTATAAGGAGTATAATAAAAAATTCGACTCAATTAATACTGCCGGATTATTGCGTAATTTAGTTTGCGTTGATACTAAGATGAAGAAATGCGTCAGAGAAATCAATGTAAATGAAATCTATGTCATAGAGGATATACTTTATCATTATAGGATTTATAAAGATACTACTAAGAAAACATCAATTAAAGCGATTGCGCTTTATTTGCCGCAATTCCACGCAATACCTGAGAACGATGAATGGTGGGGCGAGGGATTCACCGAGTGGACAAACGTGAGAAGGGCATATCCAATGTTTGAAGGGCATTACCAGCCGCGGATCCCTAGCGAGTTGGGCTATTACGATCTGGTTAATGATAAAGATATACAAAAAAAACAGCTTGAGCTTGCCAAAAAGTACGGTATATATGGATTTTGTTACTATTATTATTGGTTTAACGGAAGGCGTCTGCTTGAAAAACCATTGGATAATATCCTGAATAATCCCGAATTTGATATGCCATTTTGTATCTGCTGGGCAAACGAAAACTGGACAAGAAGATGGGACGGCCTGGAAAACGAAATTCTAATGGAGCAAAAACATAGCAGGGACAGCGATGAACAGTTTATTATTGATGTACTCCCTATACTAAAGGACCCGAGATATATAAGAGTTAACGGAGCTCCTCTCTTATTGATATACAGATACAACTTGTTTCCGGATTTTAGAAACACTGTCGGCTTCTGGCGTCAAAAAGCAAAGGAGAGCGGTTTAGATGATATACATATTTCGATCGTAGAAACCACGGGATGGACAGGCGTGGAATTTGGCGATCTAAATTGTGATTCGGAAACAGAAATGCCACCGTGGGGACCGAATATGTCAACAATCAACGATAGTTTGGCAAACCTCAACGAGAATTTCACAGGATGGGTTTTCGATTATGTCAAATTAATTTATCAACGCATGAATACCCCGCGCAAAAAGCACTTATGGTTTGGCGGCGCGGCGATTGGCTTTGACAATACGGCTAGACGTATGGAAAAAGCTTATATTTTCCATGGATCGACCCCGGAAAACTATCAAAAGCTGCTTATGTCGCTTGTTGATTCTACGTCAAGATACCCGGAAGATGAGCAGATCATCTTTATTAACGCATGGAACGAATGGGCGGAATCCACATACCTTGAGCCTGATGAAAAATATGGTGATGCATATCTCAAAGCCACACAAGAGGCATTAACGATAAACTGCTGAATAATCTACCAACGTTCCTCCTGTGAATATTGAAGGGATATATAATGAAAAGGAAAGTATTTGTTTCACCGAGCAGAACAATCGACAATTTAGAAGAGTTTAAACATTATATTCTAGCTGAGAACCCGCCACAGATTATTATCGGAGGTTTATGCTTTAAATTCTGTCATGATGATTACATTTCGAAAACGGATTTTGAACGGGTTATAGTTTGTAAACACCTACGGGATATGTTTGGAAACTATATTAATTTATATTTGGAAAAGCCTTTTCACAATGTGTTGGAGTTCGGTATACATCAAGGAGGCAGTGCGCTGTTTTACGCATCTATATTTGATGAGATAAAGAAACTCGTCGCAGTTGACATTATAGGATCTGACCCTATTGTTGATAAGATTATCAAAGAAAACGATCTTTCAGAGAGAGTAAAATTATATTGGGAAACGTCACAGGACAGCCAAAAAGTTTTAGATATAATCAATAATGAATTTGAAGACGGTATTGATGTGATCATTGACGATTGTTCGCACCGTTACGATCTGACGAAAAAAACCTTTGAAATGACATTTCCACTATTAAAGCCCGGAGGGTTATATTGCATTGAAGACTGGGGATGGGCACATTGGGGTGAAATCCTGGGCATTGATTCTCAGTTTGACAGCTTACCTGCACTTACAAATTTGCTTTTCGAAATTATCGCGATCCTTGCCACGACTTGGAATAATGTGGTTTCTAATATTAACATAATCAATGGCTGCCTTGCCGTTATTGAAAGAGGACCGGCAGAAATACCAATGCCGTTTGATGTGGATTCGTTGTATAAGTTTAGAGGGAAAAAGATAATAAAGTTATAGTAAGGTAAAGCAAGAATGAATTACTTTGTGTTTCCTTTTGAGAGTGTACCTCCGGACAGCCGGGTGGTCTTATATGCAGCGGGCGTGGTGGGAAAGCATTATTATAACCAAATCAAGCAAACTCATTATTGCGATGTGGTTGTATGGCTCGACAGATACGCCGACGTGGATCCTGTAAAAAAGCCGGAGGCTATTAAGCATATTGACTCCTATGATTATGATTTTGTTGTTATTGCGGTAAAAGATAATAAAGTTGCAGAAGAAGCCAAACAGATTCTTGTTAGTTATGGTGTACCTAAAAGTAAAATAATTCATAACGTTCATGCATATACAGTAGAATCCATAAAACCTGATCCGGTTATTCTAATTAAAGAGTTTTTAGATAGCCCGGAAGAGAATGATAGTCTTTACAAATCAGGTGATGTTTTTTCCTATTCGATCCAAAGATTCATAAATAGCCAAAATAACATGAAAAGAATGACAGTTAAGAACTATTATGATACGGGCGAAGCTTTTTCCTATTCTTTGGAATCGGTTGATTTGACACCTGTGCTCACGGTCAATGTCTTTCTGAATGATTTGGAATCACTGGAAAGAGCATTAATTTACTATTTCTATAAATCGGATGGCGACATTAGTTATTTCAACCTGTTTATAAATGAAGTTAAGCAACTTTTATCAGATTGCGATAATAAAGCTTTTGAGCTAAAAAAACATATCAAAGAAAGAACTATTGAAATTATAGAAACAAACCGCCTATCATGTGAAGCAAAGATAGTATTATTACGCGTTATATTAAAAGCGGAATGCTTTTCAAAGGAACTGTTAAAAGAGCTTGTAAAGCTTACCGGAGAAATAACCGGCAATGTATCGTTGAAATACTGGATGTTGTTTGATTTATCGTATATATGGTTCTATTATCCTGAGACACTGTACGATGGATTTTTTACAGATAAAAAAGCAATTATGCGCGACTACGCCCGCGAGCTGCAGTTAGAATGGAATCCGCCGGAATACACAAGAAAAGACAACACAGATATATGCGTAATCACAATCAGTCTGGATATTGAAACAATGCTATCCGGAGTTATGACTATACATATTTCACCGATTGTGCGGGCATTAAGCGAAAAGGGATATAAGCTGCATGTAATTGATCTTGGATCTTTTCGGAATGATTCCGGCACAAGCTTTATCGAGCAATTCGGGGGGATTTCCCGTGTTCCTGTCAGGGCGTCAAGAGAAGAGCTTCTGCGTTATTATCCGAAGGATATAGAATTATACTACCCATTCAATGCGACTATGAAAGATAGGCAACAGGATGTTCTTAATAAAATAAACGAAATCAAACCGCTATGCATTTTAGATTTTTCCGATGAGTTTTCGTCGATTTCATATTATTACAGTAAGACATATCCCACAATCTATTTCCCATTAAGGGCAAAAGACTGCTCAAGTAGCTTTTTTCATAAATTTGTCATCTTGAGCAATGACTTTGTCTGCAACCCTCCTGTTGCAGAAGAGCAGGTTATACGCCTTCAGCCATTTCAAGAGCGTGCTGAGCCAAAGAGAGCTTTTTATCGAGCGCAATATGGATTAGAAGAAAGCGATATAGTAGTGGTTACAGTAGGAATTCGTTTGCTATTTGATATATCAGATGAACTGGCTATGCAAATGTGTGCTTTAATACGTCAGAAGCCTAATATAAAATGGGTGATCATTGGTTGTGAAGGGATACCTTATATAAAACAACATCATGAAGATTTAATTAATAAAAGTATTATTTTTATTGAATTTGAAGACGATTTGCCGGGAATTTATGGGATATGTGATATTTACTTGAATCCTGAGAGAATAGGTGGTGGAACTTCAATGATATTAGCTATGCAACATAGCTTAGCTGTTGTTTCGTCGATAAATTCAATGGCAGCGCTAGAATTTATTGAAAAAGATCATCTTTTTACATCAGAAACTGATTTAGTTCCAAGGATCGAACAATTATCTGAGAATCACGATCTACTTGCATGCGAGAAACTAAGATTTTTCGAAATTTCAGGAAAATGGGATATAGATATTTTTATTGACAAGTTGATTCAGGACATGGATGAATTGGTTAAGCATTTTTAGCTTATTAAGTAGAACATAAGAGGGTTACTGTGTGCCGATAAAGCAAGCGTGGTAGTGATAAACATATTTATTTAGAGGAGGAAAAAATACGGTGGCAGAGTATGGGTTCTATGATAGATTAACTAAAGATTTTCCTTCACAGATCATTGTTGATGTATGCGAAGTATGTAACTATGAATGCATTCATTGCCCGCAAAACCATTTCAAAAAGAGTAAATACTTTTCAGGTGCATTTTTATCTGAGGAGTTGAATAAAAAACTCGTTGACGAAGTAAATGAATATGGGAATGGCCTAACACAGCAAATTAGATTTACAGCAAATGGTGAACCGTTTCTCCATCCCGGAATAATTGATATTTTGGAGTATGCGGTTTTGTATTCCGGAACATTAATATCAGTAACAACAAACGGTTCATTATTAGATGGTCAAAAAATAGAGCGGCTTCTCGAAATGAACATTGGGTTGATTGACTTCAGCTTAGATGCCCTAAATGACGAAACATACATTAAAATTCGCCGTCAAGGCGATTTCAATGTTGTTCGAGATAATATTTTAAAAATGCTTGATTTGAAGAAAAGAATGAGCTCATCTACGAAGATTGTCGTCAGCTTTGTTAAGCAGGAACAAAACATTTCCGAGGCTGACGATTTTCAAAAATATTGGGAAGAAAAAGGTGTAGATCATGTTGTTATGCGAAAATGTCATTCAGCGGCAGGTTTTTTTTACAAGAACAACAAGGAACCATCTGATATAATGCCATGTGTGTTCCCATGGGAAAGAATAGTTTTATCACCGGACGGAGGTCTGGAATTTTGCCCGGCATCTTGGGAAGGGAAAACAACAATCCATCCGAACTACTTCAAAACAACAATCCATGACTTATGGAACAGTGATAAATATACTGCGTTAAGAAATGAGCATTTAATTGGAAAATTCAATAGATTTGCTGTTTGCGGAGACTGTCCTGACAGAGAATCATCAATTTGGCCTGAGAATAGAACGAAAGACTATAGAGGGTATGGCGATATGATAAGTGATTTTATTAGCGAGAATAACGGTAAATGAAAAAAGTAGCTATCCTTCAATCAAACTATATCCCATGGAAAGGTTATTTTGACATAATTCATGATGTGGATTTGTTTATTTTTTACGATGATGTACAATATACGATAAGGGATTGGCGTAACCGAAACAGGATAAAAACATTTTCCGGAACAAAATGGCTTACAATACCTACTGGAAGCAATAGACAAAGACTGATTTGCGAAGTTGATATCAATGATAATAAATGGCAAAGGAAACATTTTGACATGTTATCGTTGAATTACTCAAAATCACCTTATTACAACCAGTATAAAGATTTTTTATACCATGTTTATTTCAAAAAGCAGTGGGCAAACCTATCAGAGTTAAATCAATATTTAATTAGATACATATCATGTAACTTTCTTTGTATTATAGCTGAGTTCGATGATAGTCGTAGTTATAACGTAACCGGTACTAAGCAAGAAAGACTACTCAATTTACTAAAAGCTGCAAATGCAAGTACCTATGTTTCAGGACCGGCAGCGAAGAATTACATAATTGAACAGGACTTTGCAAAAGCCGGTATAGAAATCATTTGGAAAGACTATTCAAACTATCCCAGCTATCCTCAATTACATGGCGAATTCAATCACAACGTTTCTATACTAGATTTACTAATGAATACAGGCAATGAAGCTCCATACTATATATGGGGATGGCGCGATGAAGAATAGGAGAACAATTAAGTTGAACATCCCATTCAACGAATCACCGGTAACCCTCAATACAGAGTCGTATATAAAATGTGCCTTAAGAACAAAAGTGAGCGGCGATGGCATTTTTACGGAAAAATGCTCATCGTGGATAGAAAAAAGATTCAACGTGCCGAAGGTATTGTTAACGACTTCCTGTTCTCACGCTCTTGATATGTCAGCATATCTGTGTGGTATAAAAGAAGGCGATGAAATTATAATGTCATCGTATACATTTTCGTCAACAGCAAATGCATTTATAGTGCGTGGCGCTAGAATTGTGTTTGTTGATATACGCCCGGATACCATGAACATAGATGAAAAGCTTATAGAATCGGCAATCAGTAATAAAACCCGTGTAATAGTACCTATGCATTATGCGGGCGTTTCATGCGAAATGGATGCGATATGCGATATTGCGCAAAAGTACAATCTGATTATCGTTGAAGACGCCGCTCATGGAATTATGGCGGAATACAGAGGTAAGGCTTTAGGAACGCTAAGCAAATTCGGATGCTTTAGTTTTCATGATACTAAAAACTATAGTATGGGCGAAGGCGGAGCATTACTGATTAACAATGAAGAAGATATCTATAAAGCTGAAGTAATCCGGGAAAAGGGTACGGATAGAAGCTGTTTTTTCCGGGGGGAAATAGATAAGTACTCATGGATTGACTGGGGATCCTCCTATCTTCCGAGTGAAATCAATGCCGCTTATTTATGGTCACAGCTTGAAATGGCAGATGAAATAAATAATGCGCGACTTGACATTTGGAACCTATACTACAAGTTGTTAAGCCCATTAAGTGATGAAGGGTTTATTGATTTACCGTATATACCTGGTGACTGCAATCATAATGCACATATGTTCTATATCAAGGTCGATAATGGTGATGTTCAATCGAAGTTACTCGCGTTTTTAAAGAAATCCGGTATTAAAGCTTTTTTTCATTATGTTCCTTTACATAGTTCCAAGGCGGGGTATAAATACGGAAGGTTTCATGGCATAGATAACTTTACAACAAAAGAAAGTTTAAGGCTGGTACGACTTCCTATGTATTATGGATTACAGGAAAATGAAATTCTTTATGTTACTAAAAAGATCATTGAATTCTATAAAAAGGTATGAATTAACGTAAGAAAGGATTAATAAAAGCATGATTAATGAACTAGAACTCATTGAAAACATTAACATTCTTACTAATTGCAAAGTAATCCTTTACGGTGCGGGTAATTTTGGAAATAAGGCTCTTAAGCGCTTAAAAAGTATTGGGATTGAACCGGAGTATTTCTGCGATAGCTACAGTAGGAAATGGGGAGGATTCGTCGACAAGATAAGAGTACTGTCTCCGGGGGAGTTAAAACAATTGGATAAAAATGAAAACTTGGCAATAATAATCACTGTAGAAAGTGTTTTATCAATAGATCCGATAGTTGATCTTCTTAAAGCATTAGAGCTTGGAACCGATTTTATTTTCACTTATTTAGGGCTTGAAATAGCTGTTTTTCAAAACATAAATAAACTTAGTGTAAACACTGCTGATTATTATGCATTAGTTCAAACAGCAGAGCTTAACAGAACGATGAATAACACTATGACCGAATGGGGTTATTTAAGGGATGCTCTGTTTTGCATAGAAAACACAGATAGTTTATTGATATATCAACCCGGTAAGGTCGGGTCTACTACGCTTGCAAGGAGTTTTTCTTCGGCAGGAGTTCCAAACGCCCATATCCATTTCTTGAATGGCATTGATTGCCTTGGAGCGGCTGCATTTAAAGACTCATATAAAAAAACAATTAAGAATCTGGATGTCATAAAAATAATAACCCTTGTAAGAGAACCGATAAGCAGGGATTTAGCAACTGTGTTTCAGTATATTGGTAATAATATATTTTCCGTTGTCTCTCCGGGTAAGGCGTTTATAGAATCATGCCATGCATTCATTTATGCCAGATTGATAAACGACGACTTAATAAAAGGAGAGAGAAAAGCTGATAGTATCAATTACGGTTATCAGTTCAATTGGTTTGATAATGAATTAAAGTCCATGTTTGGAGTGGATGTATTTGAGTATCCTTTTGATAAAGAGAAAGGGTACTCAATAATCAAGCAGGAGAATATTGAAATCCTTGTAATGAAACTCGAAAAATTAAATATGCTTGAGTTAGTTATTGGTGAGTTCATAGGTACTCCTGATTTTAAGCTGGTAAACTCCAATGATAGTGCCGAAAAGCCGTATAAGTACCTTTACAAAAACGTTCGTGAAGTAATCAATTTTCCGAAAGAGTTTATTGACTTGTATTATGACAGCAATCCCCGTATGGATCACTTCTATACCGAGGATGAGAAAACGGTGTTTATTAATAACTGGAGAACGATGTAGAATAATATTGGAGGCATATCTGTGGTAAACGATAGAAAAAAAGTAATACTATATGGAGCCGGCAGAAATGCTGGCAGTGCTTACACGTTATTAAAAGAGTATCTCGAATTGGTGTGCTTTGCTGATCAGGATGAGGACAAACAAGGAACTGAGCTTATAATGCCGGATGGTAGAAAAATCCCGGTACTAACATTAGTGAATGCTATAGAGCTAGCCGAGTTCATATACGTTACCATTGTACCTCCGTTATTGTATAAGGTGATTTCCGATTTGATCAATATACACAATATTGAAGAAAGGGTAATTATAAACAACCCGTACAACGAAAAGTTTAAATACTCAGTTTCACCGGTACTATGGTCAAAGTTATACTCTGAAAAAAAAGCCCCTTCATATAGGAAAAGCTGCCAGCAGGTTGAATCTCAGCTGATTATTGGCGATAAAGGAATACAAGCATGTTGTAGTACTGATCCCTCTGTATTCAGTTGGAGCAAGGATGCTTCAAGTCAGCAATTGTATAATAAACTATTGGGTTTCAAACGTGAGGTTATTACAGCAGTCAGCAATGATTGTATACCATACTGCAAAAATTGTTATGCATTAAAGGAAAAGGAATGGGGCAATAACATAGAATCAGTTGAATCAGTCAGCATCGGTACAGGATCAATTTGCCAGTTTAATTGCATTTATTGTAAAGGCATTAATGACCAAACGAAGAAAGATTGGGAGACAAATATTGCGGAGCGCATTGAGCGTCTGAATAAAGATCTGGACTTTATTGAATATCTAAAAACAGTTAACTATATTCATGACAATACTGAGTTTTTTATTGTCAACGGGGAAATAACGATAAACCCGCTAAGAAGCAGGATTTATAATATTATCAAGGGCTATAAATGCACTTTTTTGACCAATGCCGAAGTGTTTTCAGAGGAAATCGCAGATAGTATGAGCAATGGTGAAAGCGTTGTCAATGTTTCTCTTGATGCAGGAACAAAAGAGTCTTATGCAACTATAAAAGGCAAAGATTGCTTTAACAAAGTTATAAGCAATATCGAGGAATACAGTAAGCGCGGTAATATAATACTTAAGTTTATCGTTATGCCGGGAATAAATACCAATGATAATGATGCTAAGGGCTTTATTGATTTCGCAATCAAAATAGGTGCTACAGTAGAGATTTCAATCAACTTTCTTGATGTACAGAAATTTGACAGAAATATTGACATTTGCATAGACACTATCAAGAAAATCGCTTATAATGCCAGAGCTAATGGGTTAACTGTAATAAACAGAGTAGAGATTGCCCCAAATATGAGAACAGAAAACAGAAAACGTATAAATGATGCGCTATCTTTCAAAGGAGAAGCGCATGACTACTAATATGAAGAAAGTTATACTCTATGGTGCAGGCAGAAACGCCGTTTGTGCCTATCAACAATTAAGTGAGCGTCTTGAAATAATATGCTTTGCAGACAACGATGTTAATAAACAAGGCACTGAGCTTGTTATGCAAGATGGTGTAAAGCTGCCGGTATTATCATTAACAGAAGCAATGAAACTTGCCGAATATATCTACGTTACCATTGCCCCGCCACTACAGCAAGAAGTGATTTCAGAATTGATAAATAAGCACAACGTTGACGAAAGGTTTATTATTAACAAATCCAACGACAAGCATTTTAACTATTCAATTTCACCGGTGTCATGGTCAAAGTTATACCCGATTCAGGATATACCATCTTATAGAAATAGCTGTCGTTTTATTGAACATGAGCTGTCTTTCAGCGACCAGGGTATACCTTCTTGCTGCAATCCCAACCCATCATTATTCAGATGGAACAAGGAAGCTTCAAACCGGTGTGTTTTGGAATATATACTGACATTTAGACATGAGCTTATTGCTGCAGTCAGCAACAATGCTATGCCTTCATGCAATAATTGCAGTGCATTGAAGCAAAAAGAGTGGGGAAATAATCTGGACGCACTCGACCGCTGTATCATCTTTGTAGGAGGGGTTTGTCAGTTTAATTGCATTTACTGTAAAGAAAGAAATAATGAATCAAGAGCATATTGGGAAAGTAATATTCCGGAACGTATAGGGCATTTGAACAGGGTTTTGGACCTTATTGAGTATTTAATAAGTATAAATTACATCCATAGCCATACTGAGTTTTTTATTGCGAACGGAGAAATCACTGTAAACCCGCTAAGAGATAGAATCTATAGTATTACAAAAAAACACAAGTGCACATTTTTGACTAATGCAGAGTTGTTTTCAGAAGAAATAGCGGAAAGCCTGGATATTTGCAATAGTACCGTTAATGTTTCACTTGATGCGGGGACAAAAGAGACTTACAAAAACGTTAAGGGCAAAGATTGTTTTAACACGGTCAAAAGTAATATTGAAGAATATAGCAAGCGCGGAAAGATAATCCTTAAATACATCATCTTACCGGGAATTAACACAAACAATGACGATGCGGCAGGGTTCGTAAACTTCGCTGCAAAGATAAACGCAACCATAGAGATAGCAATTAATTATTTTGAATTACAAGAGTTTAACGAAAACATAGATATATGTGTAAAGGCAATTGATAAAATCGTTAATGCCGCTAAGTGTAATCATTTATCCGTTGTAAACAGAATTGATCTTAACCCTTTGATGATGACAGAAAATAGAGAACGCATTAATAAGTTGTTTTCGTAAAAAAGCGAAAATGATTTATGATTGAAGTTAGAGAATCTGGCATGGAGAAAAATAGAAAGTAGTGCTCTATTGCGCGGGTAAAGCCAGTACCTCATGAGTTGATCTTTCTCTTGGCTTCTTCAAATATTATCTGTCCTGCTGTGCCGTTAGGGTTTGAGATAAGTAACCGTGCAGTTTCTGCGCGGCTGTTCCAAAGATCTGTGTCAGCTTTGCTATAACCTTCGACAATGTCGGTGATAAAACCGTTCAGCCAAGCGGTGCTGCCTTCCAGATAATAGTAATTGTGAAAAGGCTTCGTTTCTGTAGCATCGAGTTTATGCGATTTGGTATTATACAGCTTCTCAATAAGACCCGCTGTCACAGGAGAGTAGCGAATTTCTTTCTCCCTGCGTACTTTAGTAACGCAGTTATATTCAATGAGCATCCGATTTTGTTGATTAAATGTAAAAATGCTGTCCCCATGTACCTGTACGCAAGAGTATCGATTAACTATCTTTGCCTGCGTAGCGTCTGAAGGACACGACTTAATCTCGTCTGCCGGGGTGACAACGTCAGATAATGTATCAATTTTTATTGCTTCATAGTCATTAAGAGGTAAAAACCAAAGGTAGTTGCAGTAGAAAATGAGATGGTGGAAAAAGCCGGAGCTACTATTTGTGAAGATTTCGTGGAACTCTTTGACGGAGCCTGTCTGAGGATTCCATTTGATTACCGGAGAATTTGTGAGGTATTCCGGTGTAATCCAATAGTTTTCGCCATCAAAGCATATACGGGCATAATGGAAGCTCTTATGCCCGACTTCATATAAAGTGGATTTGCATGTTATCATATTGAACTCGACGACTATATTTCCTCTGGGCGAAGCAAGCCATATAGAGTCATCCGCCGTGATAGGACCACCGAAATAACGTTTATGCTCCTGCTCAGTACCGGTTAATTTGATCAATGGTTCAAGCCAATCAGAAAAGTATGAGATATCGCCGGTTTTTGTGTCAAGACGCGCTATGGAAGAAGCCATGCATGGTGTGAAGTAGATATAGTCCCCATAAGCAACTGCTCCGTTGAAGCTCATATCGTTTGCTGTTATGTTCTCGTTTTCATTGAACGGGATTTTTTTGAAGGTTCCTTCCACAAGCGAAAGAACTGCTATTTCTTTAGCAAAACAAGGTGGAAAATAAAGTTTTCCGTTTTTTTCAACAGGATTAAAGTACAAGGGGCTGTAGTATATCTCGATATAATCACACTCTCCCGGGAAGCTGCCGACAAATTCCAACTCCCAATCTTTTTTGTCCATGGAGAAAAGTGCATTAACATGCCGGACTGAGAACCATAGTTTTTCTTTGGTAACATGAATGCACAAAGGCACAAAAGGAGGCGTGCTTTCCAGTAACTTTTGATCGCTGATCATAATCGGTTTGCCTGTCATTTGGTAAAGAGTAACAACTGAACTAGGATCGCCATAATACGCATCGCTCAGAGCGATTGCACGATGTAAATCAGGCGTGTCGTCGTATATGCCATACCCATCACGCTTGTATTCCTCAACGATACTGCGATACTCTCCCGCCACATCGAGGTTTATTGCCGAATATGCTGTTTCTATCAGAGGGTGAGGACGCCACCATAGAACTACATCGTCACGGTTACGGAATGTAGCTATGACAAATCTCAGTTTCTTAAGATATTGCTCGCTGTTGTTCAGGGAAGGGGTGACAGTGGTGTTGAAGAGGATTGCTTTTTTTCTTGTTCTGTCCGGGTTTTCAATCAGTTTACGCCATGCTTCCGGGAGCGTGAAGTCCTCCGGTTTAACATTAACTACAGCGTCGATTTTCGGTGAGCCGAGGGCGACGAACTTGTCCTCCGGAGCGCCGTATTTTTCTCTGCTGTAGCCAATTTTCTCGAGCTCTTTGTAATTGCGTATGAACTCCTGCCTTACCTTTTCCGACTGCACTATGACCAGATGCGAGTATAAAACTCCGGGGCATTTTGCGTAGGGTTCTTCAATTTTGTCGGTTGTGACATAGTACGGCACATAGACGAGCAAGGATGTAAGGTCGCGCAATCGCTGGCAATAGTAGTCGGTATGTACGCTTGTCACATGGCCGAGAGCATCGTAGGGAGCAAATGTGAAAATCACGTCGGGGCAGCGCGCCTCTATATCATAGTCCTGCCAGTCCGTGCATTTTATGTTTTCTTTGTAGTGGTCGGCGCCTTCGTAATGCATAGTGCCAAATGAGCCGTCCGGATTGAGGTCATAGTAGGGGATCGGAATCCAATAAGCATCGCAGTCAGGGTCGTCTTTCGCAGATGTGTATATAGATTCAAGACAATCGCTCATGCTGGCTTTATATGAAAGGAATACCATTTCGATCCTGTTTGGTTTTAACTCGCTTCTGATGCTGTTTTCTATTTTGATTATCTGTTTTCGCAGCGGTTTTTCACCGATTTCACCGTTACTGGCTCTATATAGCAACTCGCAGTAATCCTCCAGCAAAGTCACGGTTTGTGTGCCTTCGCCTTCGATGCTTTCTATGAACTCACCAATTGTGATGGCGCATTCCTGGCAATCGGCGTATAGCCCCGCAGCCTGTGCCTCTTTAGTTGTTTGGAGAAGCTGAAGCAGTTG
>Ga0123353_10004026_pt1 | contig 18827 bp, 12 predicted proteins | sample TergutLab28metaG_3_FD_92763 | JGI IMG/M metagenome (GOLD analysis project Ga0123353, IMG submission 92763) | Labiotermes labralis P3 segment gut microbial communities from Petit-Saut dam, French Guiana - Lab288 P3 | ecosystem: Host-associated > Arthropoda: Insects > Digestive system > Gut ... | reverse complement strand
GTGGAGCGGTCCATGGAAGACTGGCTCACCCCCAACTCCTCGCTGCGGCAGGGCAAGCGGGTGGTGGAGATCGACCGCTACGGCGCGGTGAGCCGCGAGCTGGAGAACATACCGCCCAAGGACGGCAACAACGTAAAGCTCACCATCGATTCCAGCTTGCAGCGCATAACCGAGATGGCCCTGGAGCGCAACATCGAAATCATCCGCACCGAGCAGGAGGCGCTGTTCAATAGCCCGCGCTGGAACGACGCCAACAAGGAGATCCTGACCGGCACCGACCGGGACTTTGTCACCAACCCCATCAAGATGGCCGAAAAGGGCGCGGTGATCGTGATCGACATGCAGGGCCGGGTGCTGGCGCTGGCCAGCTATCCGCCCTACGATCCCAACGCGTTCATCGTGGGCGGCCAGGCCGTGGAAGACATCATGCTCGACCCGCGCAAGCCGCTGATGAACTACGCCATCCAGTCCCTGGCCACGCCCGGGTCGATCTTTAAGATGGTGACCGCCTCGGGAGCCCTGGCCACCGGCCACCTGCACCCCGACGAGCGGATCAGCGACGGGGGCCGCTTTACCGAGTTCGACCGCTCCAACGCGCCCCGCTGCTGGATCGATCCGCGGCGGCTCACCGGCCCCAACGCCCAGCACCAGAATCAAACCATTAAAGAAGCCATGGAAAACTCCTGCAACTTCTTTTTCTATACGATCGCGGCGAGGATGGGATCGGAGCGGCTGTACAAGTACGCGGCCATGTACGGCCTAACCTCCAAAACCAACATCGACCTGCCCGGCGAGCAGCAGAGCTACGTGGGCAACCAGGCCATGCTCTACGACCCCGCCAAGGCCATCAGCCCCGCCGAACAGGCCACCTGGCGCCCGACGCTGGTGAAGAACGCCATCAAGAAGCACCTGCAGCACATCGGCCGCGAGCGCAACATCACCTTTGACGAGGGCAAGCTGGACCGGGCCATCAAGCGCCTGATGGAAATGGCCGTGGCGCAGCCGCAGTCCACCTGGGTCCGCAACATCCGCTCGATCCTGATGGAGGAGCTGGACATGTCCCGCGAGCTGGTGTACCTCCAAGTGGTGGTGGGCGACATTTACAACACGCTCAACGAGGTGAAGTGGGGCGGCAGCGAAACCATCATGGTGGCCATCGGCCAGTCGATCACCCAGCTCACCCCCGTCGCGGTGGCCCGCTACGTGGCCGCGGTGGCCAACGGCGGCACCGTGTACGACCTGATGCTCATCGACTCCATCATCTCCCCGGAGGGCGAGGTCATCAGCAAGCACGAGCCGGTGATCTCCAACACCCTGCCCGACGTGGCGCCCTTCCTGCCCTTCATACAAGAAGGGATGAGAGGCGTTGTGGACGACACCGGTACCGGTACGGCCGGCCGGTTCTTCAGGGACTTCCGGTATCTGGACGAAAACAAAAAGCCGGACATGGCCGGAAAAACGGGAACCGCCCAGGTCAGCAGGATCGACCTGGAGAACAACGCCTGGTTCGTTGCCTATGCCCCCTACGAGAACCCGGAGATCGCCGTGGTGAGCTACATCCCCAACGGATACGGCGGCGGATACGCGTCCTACGCGGCGCGTCAGGTGATCGAGTACTACCTGGACAACCGCGGCGAGGTAAGCGAGGACCTGATGCCTCCCGCCAACAGCCTCGCGTACTGAACGCAATGTACGTGGCACAGTGTACAGTGTACAATGTACAGTGTACAAATAATGGTTAACAGCTCATTTGTACACTGTACATTGTACATTGAAGGAGGGGTGTTCACATGACTCCCGTATGGACCGTCGTATCCGGCAAGGGCGGGGTGGGCAAGTCCACGCTGGCGGCGTCCCTGGCCGTGGGCTTGGCCAAGCGCAAGCTGCCGGTGGTGCTCGTAGATATGGACACCGGCCTGCGCAATCTGGACATGATGCTCGGGCTGGAAAACCGCGTGATGTTCGACCTGGTCGATGTGGTGGACGGCAACGCCGAGCTGGACCAGGCGCTGGTGCTCGATCCGCTGCGCCCGAACCTCGCGCTGCTCAACTCCTCTCAGATTCACGAGGGGGCCGCCCTGGCGTTGGAGGCCTTTGGCCCCATCGTCGATACGCTGCGCCAGCGCTTTGCCCATGTGATCATCGACTGCCCGTCGGGGGTGGGCGCGTCTTTCCGCGTGTGCACCGCCGTGGCCACCGACGTGATCGTGTGCGTTACCCCCGACGAGACCGCCATGCGGGACGCCGACCGGGTGGTGGGCCTGCTGCGCCAGCGGGGCAATCAAACGCTGTGGCTGGTGGTGAACCGGATCCGCGCCGATTGGGTGCGCCGCCGCACCATGTACGCGCCCAGCGTGATCGCGCAAACCCTGGACGTGCCGCTGGCCGGCGTTCTGCACGAGGACGAGGAGGTTTTGCGCTGCCAAACCGCGCGCAAGGCCGTGATCGAGAGCGACGCCGTGATCTGGCAGACCATGGACGAAATCGTGCGCCGCCTGCTGGGCGAGAGGGTTCCCTTCGTTGGCCTGCCCGAGCCCGACGGCTCCAAGGAACCCGGGAAGCCGCGCTTTGGCAAAAAGCGCAAAGAGCGTACGTAGCGAAGGCGCCCCAGGGTGAAATCATCTGCTATGCAAGACGAAATGTAGGGGCCGATGCCCACATCGGCCCGCGATACCTGATCACATCGTGAAGAGCGCGGGGCGATGAGGGCATCGCCCCCTACAACCAAAGGAGGTTTGGCGTGGTACTGCAAAATACGGGCAACCGCTTGGCCCGCCCGCACTTTGACTGGCCGCTGTGCCTGATTACCTTCGCGCTGGCGGTGTTTGGGGTGATCGCGGTGAGCATCACCAACTTCGATCCCTCCCTGGAGCCCGACCGCCCGCTGCTAAAGCTGATCACCGACTCGGGAAACGGCAGCTGGCAGGCCATCTATTTGCTGATTTCGCCCATCGCGATAGCCGGGGTGATGTTTTTTAACTATCAATTCCTGGGCCGAATCTGGCCGGTGTTGTATATCACCAGCTGCGTGCTGCTCGTTACCGTGCTGGGCGCCAGGTACATGGATGGCGATAGCGGCACCTTTTCGCGCTGGTTCGCGCTGTTGTGGGATCGAACCTTGCAGCCCTCCGAGCTGGCCAAGATCGTCATCATCATCTCGCTGTCCAGCGAACTGTCGCGCCATGAAAAGCCGGTGCCCAATATCAAGTACTTCTTGCGCCTGCTGGCCCACGTGGCCATTCCGATGGCCCTGATCATTTTGCAGCCCGATATCGGCACCATGCTGGTGCTCATCATCGTTTTTCTTGCGCTTCTGCTGGCCGCGGGCTGCAGCCTCAAGCTATGGTTCGGCATCATCGCCGCCGGCGTCATGGCCCTCATCCCCGTGGGCATGTACCTGCAGCGGACCGAAAGCTTCCGGTGGATGCGCCTGATCTCCTTCATCGATCCGGAGCTCTACAGCGACGCGGGCGGGTACCAGATGCTGCACTCCATGCTGGCGGTGGGGGCCGGCGGCCTTACCGGCGTGGGCATGTTTGTAGACGGCACGCTCACCCAGCTCAACTACGTGCCCGAAAACCACACCGACTTCATCTTCTCTTCCATCGGCGAGACCATGGGCTTTGTGGGCGCCATGATACTGCTTGCGCTGTACGCGATGCTGTTCTATCGCATGCTGCTGCTGGCCTACAACACGCCGGACCGCTTTGGGCGGCTCATCATCATCGGCGTGATGGCCATGCTGATGTTCCACGTGTTTGAGAATGTGGGCATGAACATCGGCGTGATGCCCATCACCGGCATTCCGCTGCCCTTTATCAGCTTTGGCGGATCGAACCTGATTGCCAACATGGGCGGCGTTGCCCTGGTGTTGAACGTAACGGCCCGAAAGCGGGGCGTGCGGCGGAGGTATTAGGGCCTTTCCCCCCGTATGTAGCGATCCGTTTTTTCGAGCAGCTCCTGTATGTCCACCGGCTTGGCGATGTGATCGTTCATGCCATAGCGGAGGGATTTTTCGATGTCCTCCGCAAAGGCGTTGGCCGTCATCGCGATGATCGGCACCGCTTTGGCCAGCGGATGATCCATCGCCCGGATCCGGCGGGTTGCGCCGTAGCCGTCCATCACGGGCATTTGTATGTCCATAAATATCAAATCGTACTTCTGCGGGTTCTTTGCGTACATGTCCACCGCCATTTGCCCGTTTTCCGCGCAATCGATCTGCAGGCCGGTCCCTTCCATCAGCATCAGGATGATTTCGCGGTTGATGTCGATATCCTCCGCCAAGAGCGCCGAATGCCCGGTAAAATCGTACGCGCGGGCTTCGTCCGCCACGCCGCCGGGCACGGGGTCCGCCGCGTCTTCCGCCAAACCGCGGATATACTTCACACACAGATCAAAGGCAAAGGTGCTTCCCTGCCCCACGGTGCTCTTTACCCGTATCTTGCCGCCCATCAGCTCCACAATCTGCTGCGAAATGGAAAGCCCCAGCCCGGTGCCGCCATATTTGCGCGTGGTGTTGCGCTCGGCCTGCGTAAAGGCCCCAAACAGCTCGCTTTGCTGCTCCCGGCCGATGCCGATGCCGTTGTCCTTTACCGAAAACGACAGCGTTGCGCTTTGCTCGTCCATCGAAAGCAGCTTTACCGCCAGCATGACGCGCCCCTCGTTGGGCGTGAACTTCACCGCGTTGCTCACCAAGTTGCTGATCACCTGCGATAACCGCAGCTTGTCGGATACGATCGTACCGGGGATGCCCTCGTCGATAGAAACCGTCGCCTTCTGGCGCTTTTCTTCGATTTTGGGGGAATGGATGCTCATCACCGTATCGATCATTTTTCGGAAATCAAACGCCTCATCGCTCAGCTCAAAGGTGTCCGATTCGATTCTGGACATGTCGAGCACGTCGTTGATCAGCCCGAGCAGATGCTTGGAAGCGCCGTCAATCTTGTCCAGGCATTGTTTTATTTTGTGCATGTCGCCGGCCTCCTTGGCGATGTGCGTCATGCCGATGATGGCGTTCATGGGCGTGCGAATCTCGTGGGACATGTTGGTTAGAAAAGCGGTTTTGGCATTGGAGGCCGACTCGGCAAGGTTTTTGAGCTCGGTGAGCTTTGCGTTTTGCTCGTTGATTTCGTTGATCATGTGGGTATAGGTGCTGATGTCGGCCAAGGTGACGATGTAGCCCGCATACTGCCCGCGCTCCACGATGCTGTCCTTCACCAGCGAAAAATGGCGCCACTCTTCGCCCACGAGCACCGTCATGCCCGCGTCGCGGATGTCTCGGGGCTCGGTGGCCGCCAACTCGTCCAGCACGTGCGCCGGATCCCGGTCTTTCGAAACGCCCTGGATGTAGCGCGCCACATCCCGGGCGGGGGTCTTGTCAAGAACCAGCCTCACGCCCGGAAAGACCGCCCGGAACGCGGGGTTGGCGTCCACCACGATCCCCACGCTGTCCACCACCAAAAACGCCTCCGAAAGGGAGTTGAACAAACCGGCCCGCGCGGTTTCCTTTACGTCAAACAACCGAAACTGTATGGAATACACCGTAAAGATGCCGAACATGATCAAAAACGCGAAGGGCGTGATGTCCACAACGCCGATGTTGAGGATGTTGAAGGTGTACAGCACATTGAGCACCAGGGGCAGGGCCATGCCCAAGCCGATGAAGCCCAGGGAAGGCGTCTTGCGGATGTTGCGGGCGATATACCGGCCCAGCACGATCACCGAGAGGAGCAGCGGGACGTACGAAATCACGGCATGGATGGGAAACAGCACCCCGCCGATGGGATAGATCCCATCGTATCCGGCGATAAACTCGTTGTGCCACGGGTTGGTAATCAGCAGCAGGGCGTCCGCGGCGGGCAGGAGGGTGAGGGCCCAGATGACCCAGCGCTTTTCGGCATACTTCGATTCGGTAAAGTGCAGCATGTACCGCAGCCAGACGGCGGGGAGAAAACACGCCATGATCAGCACGATGGGGTACACGATCCTGTACAATTCTTCGCTCAGCAGCACGTTGATGCCGTTAAAAAGCGCCCAAAAAGAATACATCAGCCCCATCGCAAAAAAGAGCTTTAGATAGGTGCTGCGCTTCCCCCGAAACCATATGCTTCCCACCATGTAGATCAAACAGGAAAACAGCAATACGGAAGCAAAAAAGATCGCCAATTGCAAAACCATCGTTTTCACCACGCAAGGGCAGATTGGCCTGTGTTTTTGGATGAGTGCGCTTACCTTATAATAGCAATTTCTTGCGATTCCGTCAATGCCCGCTTTGCGTTGCGTTTCCCCATCCTTTCCATGCGCCGATTCACCAATAATTACCATAAAATACCAATTTGCACATCTTGCTAAATTTTGCTATACTATCGTTGCTGATACGCTTATATGCTTATCAAAAAAGATGAAATGAGGGAAAGAAAATGGGAAAAAGGATTTCGACAACAGTGGTAATTTTAATGCTAATTACGGTATTAGCAGGCTGTTTGCAGCAAGCAAGCGGCGCCTCCCAGGTATCGGAAGAAGAATGGATTTATTTTCCATTTTGGGATAAGCTTTATCAAATGAAGACAGACGGTTCAGAGATAATTCAATTAATGAACAGTGATGATTCTTTTGATTATATTGGACGCGTCTCTGTTCAAGAAGAGTGGATATATTATACAGGCATACGCCATATCGGTGAAGAAGAAAGAAGCGTTACGACACTTTATAGAATGAAAACGAACGGCGCCCAAAAAGAAGATATTTATGAGACCGAAATGACCAGTGGCAACTCTGCTATATCGGGAGAGTGGATATATTATTGCGATGATGTTGACGGTACTTACGAATTCTTTCTAACAAAAATTCGTATAGACGGCGCGGAAAAGACAATATTGACAGAATGCGATGATGTTACTGGAGACTCAAATATTATTGTTGCAGGCGATTGGATTTATTATGCAGCCTATGCGGCCGACTATGAGCAATCGATATATAGATGCAGCACCGACGGGAAAGTAAACGAGAGGCTTTCTTATGGTGGTAATATTTACGGTTTGAACTTGCTAAGCTTATACAAGGATCACATATATTTCGGAACGACTAACCCGGACAGAATGGTAAAAATAAGCATTACCGGCGGAGCAATACAGGTAGTGGTAGATGGTCCGATCGATCGGTCTGCGGAAGTGTTCATCGTAGACGATTGGGTTTATTTTATCAGCGGCTGGGAAGATGGTAAGAGGATATATAAAGTCAGGACAGACGGTACGGAAAAAACCAAGCTGAGCGATGATAAAAGCCGTATTTTGAGTTTGAATAATGGAACCATATTTTATACTATACTTGATGAAAATGATGAAGATGCATATTTGTATAAAATTGGTATAGACGGAAAAGACCGGCAGATGATATGCGAGCTGAAGGATTTACACTAATTAGCTCCTTGCAAGGGAAAAATGCGCACCGATTCGCAGTATATAGCAGTATATAGAGGAAGTGCAATCGATGGCCATCCTGCGGTTGAAACAGTTTTTTGACGCCCACGGATTGTCCGGCCGGGTGCTGGAGTTCGACGCGTCCAGCGCCACGGTGGAGCTGGCCGCCGCCGCCGTGGGGGTGATCCCCGCGCGCATCGCAAAGACGCTGTCTTTTCAAAGCGGCGCGGAGGGCTGCCTGCTGGTGGTTACCGCCGGCGATCAAAAGATCGACAACGCCAAATTCAAGGCGGCCTTCGGCATGAAGGCGAAGATGCTCTTGCCCGAGCAGGTGCGCGAGCGCCTGGGCTTCGAAGTCGGCGGCGTGTGCCCTTTTGCGCTCCCTCCCTCTGTTCCCGTCTATCTCGATGCGTCCCTTCGCCGCTTTGACGACGTGTATCCGGCCTGCGGCAGTGCGAGCAGCGCCGTGAGGCTCACCTGCGAGGAATTGTTTGCGCTCTCTGGCGCCCGCGCCTGGGTGGATGTATCAAAGCGAGTGGATGAGGGAGCGTGATGCATGTGAAGAAGCTGCTGGTCGTGGTGGATTACCAAAAGGACTTTGTGGATGGCGCGCTGGGCTTTCCCGGGGCGGCGGCGCTGGAGCGGCCGATTGTGGAGAAGGTGCAGGCCCATCGGCGCGCCGGCGGCGCCGTCGCGTTTACGCTGGATACCCACCGGGCCGATTACCTGTCTACACAGGAGGGGAAGAATCTGCCGGTGATCCACTGTGTGCGGGGTACGGAGGGCTGTGCGCTGTACGGCCGCGTCGCCGGGCTCCCGCAGAAGGGCGACAGGGTGTTTGAGAAACCGGCCTTTGGATCGGCGGAGCTGTTCGACTACCTTCGTGCGGAGGAGTTCCATAGCGTTGAGCTGGTTGGCCTGGTTTCCAACATCTGCGTGTTGGCCAATGCGGTGCTGGCCAAGACGGCGCTGCCGGAGGCGGTCGTCCAGGTCGACGCCACGTGCACCGCCGGCTTTGACCAGGGATTGCACCGCGCCGCCCTCGATGTGCTGCATGGGCTGCAAGTGCGGGTCATCAACCGCTGAGCGCTGGGCGATCGGGAGGAACACAGGAGGGGAATCATGGAATCGACGCTCTATATCGGGACCTATACCCACGGAGACAGCAAGGGGATCTACCGCGCCGTTTTGCGGGACGGAACGCCGCGCATTGCCGGATGTACCGAGGCGGTGAACCCGTCGTACCTCGCGATCCATGGGGATAGGCTGTACGCGGTTCGCGAAACCGAGGGCGGCGGCGTGGCGTCGTACCGCGTCGCGCCGGGCGGGGAACCGGCGCTGGTGGGGGAGCGGCCGGTGGCCGGTGACGCCCCCTGCCACCTGTGCGTGGCGGGCAACCTGCTTTGCGTATCGAATTACGGTTCGGGCACGCTGTCCGTATTTGAGCTGGACGGGGAGGGGGAGCCTGCGCCGTTGCCGCGGGTGATCGCCCACCGGGGGCGCGGCCCCCATGCCGAGCGGCAGCGCGCGCCCCACGTGCATCAGGCGCTGCCCACCCCGGACGGAAGCTTCCTGGCCGTGTGCGATCTGGGCATCGACGCGGTGTGCTTCTATCCATTGAATGCGCAAATGGATGCGCAGGGCATTCGTGAGCCCGCCCAGTCCGTGCCCATGCCGGGTGGAGCGGGCCCGCGCCACGCGGCGTTTGGCCCGCACGGATGCTGGTACGTGCTGTGCGAGCTATCGTGCCAGGTGCTGGCCTATCGGGGCTATGGCGACGATGCGAAGCTGATCCAGCGGTGCGATGCGCTCAGGGACGGCGATCCCGAGAGCATCGGCGCCGCGGTGCGGCTCTCGCCCGACGGCAGATTGCTGCTGGCCAGCATACGCGGCGCGAATACGCTGGCGCTGTGGGATGTGTCGCCGGAGGGCGCGCTGTCCGGCGCGCGATGGGCCGACGCCCGGGGCGACGGGCCGCGGGACGCCGCCTTCACGCCGGACGGCACGCACGTGCTCTGTGCCTGCGAGCGGGACGACCGGGTGACGGTGTTTGCGCTGCGCGATGCGGCCCTCGAATTTGTAGGCGCTGTGGCGGTTCCGATGCCCACCTGCGTTTGTTTTGCGCCCTAAAAGCAGGGCAACGTCATTTACTTTTGAATGACAAGTATAGACCCGTTTTGTCAAGGTAGTACTCTTGAGAAAATCTTGAGAAATTCAACAGTTTATGCCGTTCCGAGACTATACCCTTGTTGCCGTAGCGTGGGTTACTCTGCATCCTCCTCTAATCCTTGTATTGGTTTTCCTATATCATTCATTTCCTCGATGTGCACATCTTCTTCTGCAACTCCGCTGACGTCACCCAATTCCGCTTTTTTGTTTTCTTCCGGCACTGTAATCAACAACCGCCACAACCACCCGGCATTTTCTTCATCAAACACATAAAAGTATATGCTTTCCGTCGCACCGGATATATCTTGCCACGTTTCCTCTTCCTCGGGCATATACTGCCACTGCAAAACCATGCCTGCACGCGGATTCTCAATCTCTGCAATCAACTCGATCCGTGTGCCGAACGTAATCTCGTCCGCAGGAACGTCCGTCGCAAAAGTGATTTTTGCAGTCGGTAATCCATCTATATCCTCTGCACCAAGCACCGCCTCTTCCTGTGCTTCTGCTTCGTCAGCAGACGCGACAAGTGGCAACATCGTTTCGCCAGAAAACGCAACTTCACCGCTGGAAAGGCCAATCAGCAGCCGCCAACGCCAAAGCTGCATACCTTCTTCGATAATAAAGGTATGCTTCAAATCTCGCGCTCCGGGTATGTCTGCCCACTCGTCTTCATTCTCTTCCAAGAGCTTCGTTGGTTTGGTAGCAACCTGCCATTGCAATTGTAATCCTGCCGTCTCGGAGACTATCTCTGCTTCCAGCGCAATTGTATCTCCTAAGCGCAATGAGCCATCATGCGCATCAAAAGCCCACCGGACTGTGAAATCTAGCAGCAACCCAGGAGTTTCCGCAAGAGGCTCTTCGTTTGCATCAGGCGTAGGTTCAAGAAGTAAGTCCTCTGACACAGGGGCTGTTTGAACAAAAACTTCTCCAGGCATTTCATCAAATGCCTCTTCTAGAGGCGCTTCATTGCCTAATTGATCAGCAGGGGGTTCTGTTGAATGCTCTACTCTCTGCGGCTCTTCGTTTTTTTCTTGAGGTGCTGATATAGATTCGAAGGACGGTGAGCTAGTTGGCTGCTGCTCATTAGCAGCGGAGGGTTCTGACAACGCTGATTTTCCAGTTGTGCGCTCGTCTGCAACAGCAGCCACACATGTGAAAAGCATCAGCATTGCTAGGAGAACCGAAAAAACTTTGAGCTTTCTGATACCGTGCATTATTTTTCCTCCTAAAATGATTTTTTATGTATTTCTCTAGCCGTGGTAGTGCTACAATTCATGTAACCAACCATTCCTTTATTCATCTTCTGAAAAGCCTGGAAAAGCACCACTCCGCCCCATAAAAGGTTCTGTTCCTCCGAGAGCTTTTTGGGGAGTCTGTAGATTATCAAAGAAAATTAAACTAATACCCGTGCTCCACATCCGATAGCCTTGTTCATTAACGAAACTTGTGTAGAGCACACTGATGTTGACATTCCCATATAGCTCCATAATAGCAACAAGTTCCGTCGTTGGGTCTCTCAAGTCTACAAATAGCCTCCTGAGCATGTCATTATCCCTTATGTCTTCGCGAATCGGATAGTCATAGTAATCTCTATTATATTCACTGTTTATGATATAGATTTTTCCATCTATGGGTGCTCCGTAGGATTGCTCGACAAGCTCAAGAAAAGAAAAGAATTGATCTAGGCTATCCGACAGAAAAGCATCGATCTCATCACTCGCATTTCCTAACATGCAAATAATATTTGCGTTAACCAATTGATCATCAAGAAAAGAGAGAGTAACCGTAAATGGGAGCCCAAATAAATCAACAGCATCTGGATCCATGATATCATAATGCTTTTGCTCTCCATCTTCATAACTAAATTCTTCATCTAATATAAATCCATGTTTTTCACCGATAAACTGTCTGCACTCGTCTATGCTCATGCCGAATGGAATATCCATAAACAAATGGAGTTTGCCTTCTCCCACGCCAGAAAACATACAGAGTATTTTCACAGCCAGGACTAAAAAAACTACCACAATATGCTTTTTCATTTTTATCAATCCCCATGCACACACATCAAATGCATATTTCTGTAAGTCTATTCATCTTACAAAAGGCCTGGATAAGTGCCATCCCGTCCCATAAAAGGTTCTGTGCCACCACCAAGAGCGTTCAATATAATCTGCGGATCTCTCTCATAATTCATACTAATTATTGTGCTCCATACAGCGACACCGTTTTTGGGATAGTGGCAACCTCGACGCAGCATGATCATTAGATTTCCGTAAACCTCCGCAAAGGCTGTAATCTTTAATGGGTCTTTTAAATCAACGAAAATTTCCTTCATTGTGTCTTTATCGCGAATCCCCTCGTGAATCGGGTAATCGTAATATCCGCGTCCTCTTCCTTCGCCCCTTTCGTTAATGCTTAAGTCATCAATTCTTCCATCATCGGCCACGCCATAAAATGCTTCCACTGTCTCAATGAATGAAAAGAACAGATCCAAGCTGTCAGATAGAAAGGTATCGATGTCATCAGTTGCGGTTCCAATCAGGTGGCCGCCTCCTACAGAGTCTAGTCGATTATCGACAAAACTAAATAATACGAATACAGGCAATCCAAACATGTCTACAGAATCCGGCTCAGCCAAAGCATATGATTGGTATTCTTCTGTGGCATAGCGGGGGTGTTCCGCCAACACATACCCATATTTTTCATTTAAAAGCTGTCTGCATTCGTCCACACTTATTTCAAATGGAATATCCAGAAGCAAATGTAAAGACTCCGCACCACAGCTTGAGCAAAAGCACAACATAATCAATAGCAAAGCAAGAACCGTTGCCGCAATAACATTTTTCTTCATCATGCATCTCCTTTTTCTAGAAGCATCTGCGCTCGGGGCAGGCTGGATATCTATAGGCGTCGTGATAGTCGATAGATGGCAGGTGACTAGGATCCTGAGTACACTTGTACCAAACCGAGACCTCATATTTGTATTCGGAGACGTACTGTGATGTGCCACCGTGATTGCATATTTTCAGAGGTGCACCTGTCAATCCTTTATCTTCCTCCAACGTAAAATCATATTCCATTGGGGCACCACATTTATAACAACTCCTCCTACCAGGCACAGGGTCTGGTGTCGGGTCTGGTGTTGGCGTTGGCGTCGGTGTTGGCGTCGGTGGTGTTGGCGTTGGGCTCGGTGGCGTTGGGGTCTCCTTTCCTTTGTTCTCTTCATAGTCAACAGCAATTGCGTCACAAGCTGCACGAAGAGCGGTGTTATTGGGCCTTCCATCCGGTAATCGCGGGGCACTCCTGCTATTTTTTGCCTTAAAATATTCCTCTTTTACTTTTCCAGTCAGATAGGCTTCATACTGCTTACAATAATCATACCAAACTTTTATAAGCCGATTTTTTTCTGCCGTACTCTTCGCAGCTGCCGCATCCCTCGCCAATTGCGTGGCATGTGCATTTATCGCTGCAACTGCCTGAGGTGAAACCGTGTACATACCGCTAGGATCGATCGAATTAACCGGATCGTTCTCCACATACGCGTACCTGTTCAAACTCAGCGGTTCAGTCATCTGGCCCCGCAAAATATCCTTCTGCGAGAACCGCATCATCGCAGGCTCATACTGCCGCGCGCGCAAATTCTGCATACCAGTAGCGGCATCATACCACTCCGCATTAAAGCCAAAGCCTGTTTGCTTGCCGGTCAGCATCTCGCCAAACGGTGAGTACACAACGCTTTGCGCAGTAAGAGCTGTTGCTCCCGGCATCATTGCCAGTGTTTGCGCCACGCTGCCCCGTCCATCATACACATATTGCGTTTTCAAGGCGCCGTTTAGCGCGCTAATCCGCTCCACACCGTATGTGTACGCCGTGGTGTTCGTTCCAGCCGTTTCGGTCAGCAGTTGTCCGTAAGGCAGGGTAATATCATAAATATAGCTAGTCTTCACCCATTCGTCAACATCCGGCGCAGCGGCATCCGCCTCCAGCGTCTTGCCTTGCAGCATCTCTTCCAGCGTTAGCCGGTTCGTGTTGCCCCTCTGCCGCATCCCCGTGCGCAACCCAGCGGCATCCAGTGTGTACTGCTGCTCAAACCCATCGTATCCTTTGTATCCAACCAGCCTGTCCATCGCGTCATAGGTATAGGTATCCTGCAACTGCCCCATGGTCTTGCTGGTCATGTTGCCGTTTGCATCGTACCCATATTGTATTCTGCCGTCGGGCGATGACATGCCGGTCATTTGGTTGGCCGCGTTGTGGGTCATGCCGATGCGGGTGGTGGCGTTGCCCTGCGTCAACGCCTTTTGCTTCATGTTGCCCACGGCGTCATAGGCATAGCGCTCCTCGTAGCCGTCGCTCCTGCCAAAGCGCCGCAATTGGCCAAGCGGATCGTACGTATACTCGCTCAGGATGGTTTCATTGCTTTCCGTGCGCGTTTCACTGGCGATGCGCCCGCCCGGCGTGTAGGTATAGGCCAACTCTAACGCAGATTTCCCACTTGTCATCTGTTCAACCAAATTCCCCATCACATCGTAAGCATAATTTGTGATTAAACCATCACTTTCGGTCAACACCCGTTGGCCTCGCGCGTCGTAGGCGTAGGCCGTCACCTCGCCTTCCAGCCCTGTCACCTTCACCAGGCGATCCATCGCGTCGTACTCGTAGTACACCGTTTTGCCGTCCGGGTACGTCAGCGAAGCCTTGCGGCCCAGCTCATCATAAGTATAGCCCAGCGTGCTGCCGTCCGGATGCGTGACGCTAATCAGGTAGCCGTTATCGTTGTACTGGTACTCCGTTTTGCCCTCGTCGGTTTCCGAGACGGTCAGCTTGCCGATCTCGTTGTACGCGTGGCTGATCCGCTCGTCGTCTCCGGCACTGCGGGTCAGTAATTGCCCGGTTCTGTCGTACGCGTGGCTGATCACCGCGCCGTTGGGCTTGATGATGTTCTCCAGCCAGCCCTCCGGCGTGTACGTGTAGGCGGTCGTGTTGCCCAGCGCGTCGGTCTCGGCGGTCAGGTTGCCGCGCGCGTCGTATTCGTACTTCGTCAGGCGGCCCATAGCGTTCCTCACCTGCGCCACCTGATCCAGCGCGTTGTAGCGGTAGCCGGTTCTGTTGCCCAGCGCGTCGGTCACCTGGGTCAGGCGGCCCACCTTGTCGTAGCGGTAGGCGGTCTTCGCGCCCTCGGCGTCGGTAGCGGAGGTCACCCGGCCGTTCAGATCGTATACCAGCGATTCCGTGGCGTCATTAGCATAGGTGATCTTTTGCAACCAAGACTCCTCGTCATATTGGAAGGCGGTCACCGCCCCCAGCGGGTCGGTATGAGATATCAGGTTGCCCAGCGCGTCGTATTCGTAGGCCTGCTCGCTGCCGTCCGGCAGGGTTTGCCGGATCAGCCGGCCCAGCGCGTCGTAGTCGAAGCGCGCTACGCGGTCGCCGCTACGAGAGGCGATCACGCGGCCCAGGGCATCGTACTCGTACTCGGTGGATACGCCACTGCGGGGCTCCACCTTCACCACGCGCCCCAAATCGTCGTACGTGGTTCGGTCTTCGCTGCCGTCGGGGTAGATCGTCTTGATCTGCCGCCCGGCAAGGTCGTACACGAACTCCACCGTCCGGTCTTCGGCGTCAGTCACGCTGATGATGTTGCCCATCGCGTCATAAGTCAGCGCGGTGGCATTCCCGTTGGCCTCGGTGGATACGATCTGCCCGCGCTCATCGTAGGCAAAGCGTGTTTCGAACCCCATCTCGTCGGTGGTGGAGAGCAACCGCCCGCCCGCGTCGTAGACGTAGAGCGTCTGTCCGCCGCCCGGCGCGGTGATGCCGGTGATGTTGCCCAGCGCGTCGTATTCAAACAGCGCCTTCTGCTCCAGCGCGTCGGTCACCTGCGTCACACGGCCCAGCGCGTCATAGCGGTAGGAGGTCGCCGCCCCAAGCGGATCGATCTCCTTCACGAGCCGCCCGGCCTTGTCGAACTGGCTGCTCACCACGCCGCCGTTCTTTTGCGTGAGCCTGGTAGCCTGGCCCAGCTTGTTGTACGCCAGGTTGGCCGTATGGCCCAGCGGGTCGGTCATGCCGGTCAGGTTGCCCGCCGCGTCGTATTGGAAGGCTGATACCGCCCCCAGCGCGTCGATGACCGTCACCAGATTGCCGGTCTCGTCGTATACATAAGTGGTCTTGCCGCCCAGCGCATCGGTGATACTGGCGATGCGCCCCAGCGCGTCGTACGCCGTAACGGTCTCGTTCGATTAGGCCGATCACCTCGTCGTCTTGTACAAGTTCGATGCGCTGCCCTTGCTGCCGCAGGCTCATACCCGACACTGTCACCTGGTAGGCATACTTGTGATTTCCGGTGTATGCATGAACCACGATGTCCTCTTTGAAGCCGCCCGCCAACGCGGTCACATGTACGTCGCTGTGCGCATCAAAAAGTCCCTCATACACCGCCGGCGCTACGTTTGGCATCCCATCAGCGCCGCGTGACGACCTTCCGCCACGCCGGATTCTTCCTTGGACGCTTGTGGGTCTGCCTTTCGGCGAAGGGCCTATCCGAAGAACGTTTGAAGCTGTCTGGTTGTCGCTTATCTGCCGGCTTGGCGCAACCTCTGTTTGAGGCTGTGCGACATCCACTTCGTTCTGTATCGGCGTAAACGAAATGCTGGTACCGTCTTTACGCAACGTTACCAGCGGCTTGTTCTTTTCATAGGTTTTGCGCAACTTTGTTTCAGCAACCTCGCCGGAGTTGCTCCAGCTCTCGCCCAGATCCGTCCATTCTTCCAACTGGGTAGGATCCGCCGCGCTCTCGCTGTCGCCGCCGCCGTACCACGTCAGCGTTTTGCTGCCGTCCGCGTTTTGCACGATGCTAATGCCATCCGAATGCTCGATCACCACGGGCTGCGATGCCGCGTAGGCCTCTCCGATAGGCAGCAGGCTGCCACCAAAAGCCAGGGTCATGATCAAAAGGATGGATAAAATGCGCTTCATCTTCTGTACCTCCTACGTCTACTCGTACGCACACCAGGAGCACAAAGAGATAGCTTATCGCAATCCCGGTCCTGTATGGTCTGGCGTGCGTCGAGGTTCTTCGGCGTCAGATCAATGTGAGATCGGGTATGGGCAAGGTCGCAGTGTCCATTTTATGTTGAGCATTGTAATTCTCGGTACCATCTTAACGGAGTTCGCCACATATTGCATCCCTGATTTTGTATTTGTAACAAAGAGTTAACATATTCCAGAAATGCTAAACTTTGATTTGGGTGTGTTTTTCAGCAGGTCAGAGAGGATTTGAACGTCACACTTTTCATTGTGAGATTATAGTGTTCCATGGTTTCTTCACGCCGTAGTCGCCTTCTCCATCGTAGTAGTTATCCACACAAAAAAACAATCAACAGGTTAAGGGGAAATGGAGTAGATACGACCTTGCCGGCCCATAACCTGTTGATTAAAATGATACCGAAACGGAGTAATTCATCGGGAAGGGAAGTTTGAGTAGATAAAACCTGTGGATAATACTCGTCTACCTCAAGCCAGTCAAGCGTTTGAGGGTGTCTTCATCTGTTACGGTAAAGCGAGCGGCGTTGAGTTTTTCATATAATGGGTTTCCAGGTTGTGTTGCAGCAGCGATGGCTTTCCGCTTGTGTTCGGTATCCGCATGAGCATATACTTTTGTAGTTTCTATGTTCGCATGACCGAGCCATTCGGATATGAGCGATAAATCCATCCCTTGTTGATACAGATGCATTGCCCGGCTGTGCCGCCATAGATGCGGATGAACATTTTCCGGTACTTCAAGGCAGTATCCACGAGCAGCTTCACCGTATTGCTTCAAAAATAATCGTATGCAACTTGCCGAGATAGGGCTTTTCTGGCCACGGATTATCGTGTAGAATAAGTTATCATTGCGATTGTACGGTTCGGGATGGAATAGCGTCAAGTATTTTTGCAAGTGTTGCACGGTCTTTTCCATAAGTGGTACGGAGCGGGTTTTTCCGCCTTTGCCGTGCAGGGTGGCTGTCGAAGTTTTGCTAATGCGCAGGTCACATAGCTTTATGTCAATCATCTCTTGAAGTCGCGCACCTGTGTCGTACATAAGTATCATGAAAAATCTGTCGCGAAACCCTTTCAACGTTGCCACATCGGTTCGTGCCACAATCGCAGTGATCGCTGCCATACTCATGTAGCCGATAACTTCTGCCTTGTCAGGTTTCTTGACGGGAACTTTTTTGAGTTCATTACGAACAACGACTATCGTTACATCCCTGTCAGAGGCGTATTGCAGGAACGCCCTAATTGCGGCAAGCCTGTTGTTGCGAGTCGCGACCGAACAGCGGCGCTCATCTTCAAGATAATCCAGATATGCCAGAATCATTTCAGCGGTCAACATCTCGAAGGTCACGTCCTGTAGTGGAATGCTTCTTTGCTTCTTTACAAAGTCGACAAGCAATTCCAATGCTTCACGATAAGAGCGTATTGTGTTGGGGCTGAGCTTTCGCTGTTTAGGCAAGTATATTTTCAGGTAATCGTGAATGGCGCTGAACAGTGTGCTGTTTCCGAATTTGTTCATAACCTCACCCCCTGTACGTCTGGGAACATCGCGTTGAAAAGGCCCCAGTCAATAGCGGAGGATTTTACGAGATTCTCTGGCAAAATGTGAATATAGTAGGCCGTTTCGGTCATTTTGTCGTGGCCCATATACGCCCGAAGATAGGGTAGCATAACCAGTAGGTTTTCCCCATCATCCAGCCAGCGGTTTAAGCAAGCGGAGGCGAAGCGATGGCGCAAGTCATAGACTCTTACCCGGCGGGAAACGGAACTGCCAGCATTGTAAGCAGCTATTGCCCACGCTTTATTGAATGCTGCCAGGATTTTGTCTGACGTGAAAGCGTTCCCATTGTTTGATGGAAAAAAGTACGGGTTATTGCCTCCGATGATCTTGCGGCGGAACTCATAGCTGCGGCACATTGCCAGCATATCGTCTGACATTACAACGAACCGCTCTTTATTCATTTTGGTGTGCGTGATTAATACTTCGCCTGTATCAAGGTCGACGTTCTCCGCAAGAAGGGTACGGCTCTCATGTGGGCGCAGGCCGCAAGTGTAAGTCAGCCTGAACAATACGGGAATAATTTCATTCAAAAACGGTTCGCTTTTATCTGGCGGCAGTGCATCGATGGCTGCGAACAACGCGGACATCTCAGAATCCGAAAAGATGTACGGAACGCATGCAGTCTTGCTCGGTGTGAATTT
>Ga0123353_10004025_pt1 | contig 18828 bp, 20 predicted proteins | sample TergutLab28metaG_3_FD_92763 | JGI IMG/M metagenome (GOLD analysis project Ga0123353, IMG submission 92763) | Labiotermes labralis P3 segment gut microbial communities from Petit-Saut dam, French Guiana - Lab288 P3 | ecosystem: Host-associated > Arthropoda: Insects > Digestive system > Gut ... | reverse complement strand
CAACTCGCCGGCGGCGAGTTTGTCGTGGATCATTCGCATTTGGAATTGCGCGAGCCGGGAGTATCCGACCGCATCGCGCAATTCCGCGCCGACCATCCACGCGCCGTGAACGGAACGAAACAACTCCCGCGCGACGGACAACGTGGCGACGGCCTCCTCCACAATTTCAATCGCCCGCTCGCACACCCCAGCCAGCCGCATCGCTTGTTCCTTTGTCATGTGCTCACCCTCGTGGCCTCGGGTGCGACGGCCTCACTCGTTGCGGCTTCCACGACGACTTCGGACGCCACGACAGCCTCGGTCGCCGCAACCTTGCCACCAGCAGCCTCGGTCGCCGCGACGCGGTGGGCTTTGCGATTGGTGAACTCCTCCCAGCGGCGAACGATCACGTCGGCGAACTGGGGGTCGATTTCCATGAGTAGTGCATTGCGGCCCGTTTGTTCGGCGGCGATGAGTGTCGAACCGCTGCCGGCGAACTGATCGAGCACCGTTTGGCCCGGGTCTGATGAGTTTTCGATGTGCTTACGGACGAGTTCCACCGGCTTCATTGTTGGGTGCTCTTCGGAACGCCGTGGCCGGGCGAATTCGAAAACCGACGTCTGTGTGCGGTCGATCACGGCGTGATGGGCTGCGCCGGGTTTCCAGCCGTAGTACAGCACCTCGTGGCGGTAGTGGTAATCGAGGCGGCTGATGACCAGTGCGTCCTTCACCCAGACGAGGCTCGAGCGCCAGATGTCCAATTCGTGCAGGACCATGCTGAACGCCACGCCCATCGGCCCGTGCGGGGCAGCGACGTACCACACCGCGCCGGGCTTGCAGGCGTCGAGCCCGAGCGTGAACGCCTCGCGTAGGAACGCCGTAAGCTGGGGCACGTCGAGATCGTCGTTTTCGATCCCTCTGCCGCCTGCGGCCCGCGCCTGCGACGACGACACGCCCGCGCCCATGCCGATGCGACTTGCGTACGCCACCCCATACGGCGGGTCGCACCAAATCATGTCCGCCAGACGGCCGTCCGTCAGCCGAGCCATGTCCGCCGCCTTCCGAGAATCGCCACACAACAGGCGGTGGCGTGATTCAACGGGGGCGACGTAATCTTTGCCGCAACGGCGGCATGTGCATTCTTTCGTTGGATTCGTGGGCGAATTCATGGATTACCTCCAGTCTGGGTGGCTTCGGAATTATTTTCGGGATTGCACGCAGGGTTGTCAGCGACGGGAATCAACGAGCCGTCACTCGACACGCGCAGGGCTTCGCCGGCCCGCTCCAGGACGGCGTGTTTGCCTGTAAAATCCTGCCAGCGTTTGACGGTGACGTCCACGTACTGCGGCACGAGTTCGACGGCCAGGCACGAGCGACCGAGCTGCTCGGCGGCGATGAGCGTGGTGCCGGTGCCGCAAAACGGCTCGTACACCGCGCCGCCGGTGCCGTCGAGGGATTCCAAAACGTGCAACGCCAGATGAACAGGCATCGAGGCGGCGTGGATTTCCGGCGCGACGTTTTCGCCGCTCGCGCCCCGGCCTTCGTAGACGTTCGACACCGTGGATTGGAATCGGCCCGTGGGGATGGCACGCGAAGGATTCGCTTCAGGCGAAAAGATGTGGATGTCCTCAAAGTTCGAGTTCATCACGTTCGCCGCCGTGGCGGGTCGGCCTTGGCCTTTGTACCAAATCATCCGATCCACGAAGTGATCTTTGTATTGATAAAGCCAATCCAGGACGGCCACCTTGTTTCCGGCCAACGTCTGGAGGTTGATCGCCACCGTCTGACAATACGCCAGCGCCAAGGCTGTGAAGTCCACCAGCAGTTGCCGATACTCAGCCGCGGGCCGATTGTCACCGCCACCCAGATATTTCGAGTCCACGCAATTTCTGTTGTTCCCGAGCGAGTTGTTCCCGGCGTTGTACGGGGGCGAAGTGAAACAAATCGACGGCCCGGCGACAGTCCCGGCGACGCTCGTTGCCGATTGCCGATCCGCCTGGCGTTGGCCGCCCATCAACCGTTCGACAGCGACGGCGTCGGTGGCGTCGCCGCAGATGAGGCGGTGTTTTGATTGCACCGGGGCCTCGTATGCTTTGCCGCATCGGGAGCATGTGCATGAATAATTCACATCTCACCCCTTTCACCGCAGTGCGGACAGGTGGTGTACGCGCCGAGCAGCCAGAGATCGCCGGGCTGCGTGATTGGCTCGGCAGGCGGCTCGGGTACAGCGTCGGGATCAGTCATACCCTCCGTGCCCTCGGGCGCGAGCAGCTTCGCCAGTTCGTCCTCGTCAAAGCCGAGCGTCGACACGTCGAAGTCCATCGTCTGGAGGTCTTTCAATTCCAACGGCAGCAGATCGTAATTCCACGTCGCGATGTCGCCGGTAGCGTTGTCGGCGATGCGGAGGGCTTTGACCTGGGCCTCCGACAAACCCTCGGCGACGTGAACGGGCACAGTGGTCAGCCCCAGTTGCTTCGCCGCCAGCAACCGCGTGTGGCCGATCACGATGACGCCGGTGGCGTCGACCACAATCGGCTGTCGCCAACCGAATTGCTGGATGGACTTGGCCACCGCGTCTACCGCCTCGGCGTTGTGTCGGGGGTTGTTCTCATACGGGCGAATCGAACCTATGTCTCGCGTCTCAACCTTCATAAAAATTCCTTTCTGTTCACGGCCCGCCGGTGGCGGGCGAATGTTTTCAGGCGTTCTCCAAACGGGCGAACATCAATGGGCGAATTTCAAACCGGGCGAATCTTTGCGGGCGAACATCAACCCGTTCTGGCCAAAGTGACGAGTAGCGTCAGTTTGGTCAGTGGTCATTTTCCGCCAGCCAGTCCAGCGGCAGCATCGGCATGTCTCCAATCTCGAACGTCTCGTCGGCGACGTCGGCACCCTGTTGAGCCAGCAGTTGCCGGGCGACCTGTTGACCCAACGTGGTTAGTTTGACGTGCGTTGTCCGACGACCAGATCGACCTGCTTGCCGCTTGAGCAGGCCCGCCGCCTCCAGACGTAGCAGCTCACGATGACAAAGCACGCGGTCGACGGCACTGGGAGTGCGGCCAAGCCAGCGCCAGAGGTTCACCGATGCCAACCCTTCCCGCGCCGCCCGAATACGCTGGAACGCCCGCTCGCGTTGTCCGCGGGCCGCGTGTTTTCCGCGCTGGCTATGTTTCCCGCACGGCGTCGCGGGCGAATTTTGCCCCTCGCCAATGTGTGAATTGCCCACTTTGCGACGGTTAACAAGTCCGTGTAAAACACGGCGCAAATCGCGCAGGATGCTGGCGAGGATAAGTTTTTGTCGCGGAGTAAGTTGTGTTTCAAAATTCATAGGTTTTTACACGGACTTGTTAACTGTGTGCGCGCTCGGCGGAAAGAAAAACGCCGCTCTTGTTCCATTCCCCCGCGGGCAGCAGTTTTCATCGCCGGGAAGGAACCGCGGATTGTTTGGGGCCCCAAGGTTTGCCCATGTTGCCTTGTTTGACATTTGGGCCACGTCGGCGAACGGATGCGGTGTCGCATTCTGGCTTGGCTGGCATGAGATGACGCAACCTGCGCCAACGTGGCGTGTTTGTCCGGCTATGTGGGCGGGCGCATCTATCCTTGAAGGATAGATGCGCGGAGGCGTTGGGGTTGGCGCATCTATCGGATTCCGATAGATGCGCCCAGAGCGTGGGGCCGTGCTCTTACCCGGCTTGATGGGGCTGGAACGCTCCGCACCAGTCGACGGACAGGACAACGGGCCATTGGCCGTAGTCGTATCCCAGGCCGTTCTCCTTGCCCAGGTAGCGGCCCACTGTTGGTGGGTTGACCCGGCAATAGCCCTGGAGACAGTGATCGGGTTTGTTCCGGTCGTCGGGGTTCTCTTCGTCGTCGAGGTTGAAAAATCGACAGTGGAGACAGAGCGGTTGCATGGTTTGTTTTCCTTTCTGAAAACAGGGGGTGTGGTTGGCGCATCTATCCTTGAAGGATAGATGCGCGGTGAACGCGGGGTTGTGAACGTGATTTTTATATCTTTTGGCGAATTCTTATCATTCCGCCCCCCCTCGTGTACGCGTAAGGGCGTTTTATGGCTGTTTTGGTAGCGCGGGGAGGGGTAGTGAAGGATTAGGTTATTTAAGAGAGAATATATATATAAATATATTATTTTTAATAACTTCCATCTTTTCGAATCCTTCCCAAACAGGTGGGAATGATTTGTGAAGGATTCGCCCAATAGATGTATCTTTTCGCCGAATCCTTCCCGGAATTGGGAAGAATTTCTATCTTTTCGCGAAGGATTGTTTTGTGGTGTTGTCATGATAGTTGGTATCCCTGTGCCGGTTTGGTTTTGGAGGGAATCACGACACTGACGACTTCGCCCTGCTGAAGAAGCGTTCCGATGATTTGGTCGAAGTCGGCGGCTTTGCAGTGCATGTCGTGCAGAAGAGTCCCGCGCTGCATCCGTTGGCCGGGAGCGGCCTGGAGCATGCGGATGATCTTGAGGCACTCCGCGTGGAACGGGTTGTCCGCAACGTGCAGTTTGGCCATGTAGAGCATGCGGTGGGTTTGATGCGTAACCAGCCGAGCGGCCCACGAGGCGGCGACTTCGTTGACGACGGGCTCGGCGTGGTTGTCGCTGCACGCGTAGACCAAAGCCAGGCGGCGTGCTTTTTCGTTCGCCCTCGCCCAGATGGCCATGCCGATGTTGTCCGACACTTTTTCCGCCTTGCGATACTGTTGGTCCGCGTGTTGGCGAAGTTCGGCCAGGAGCGACTTGGCGTTTTCGGTTTGCGGGACCACCTTGGGTTTTGGATGTTCCGTACCGAGGTTGCCGGTGGTCGTTCGCAGCTGTGCCCAGTGCCGGGCGATGTTCACGATTGAAGCGGGCAACTCGTCGTCGGTGTCGGGGTCTTGGCCGTCCGGGCGCGAATTCGCCTCGACCACCAGCATGCGGGCGAAGAAGCCGTTGTTGAGCATTTTCGCCGACATGGATTCGTAAAAGAGCGTCGGAATCGCTGTGCCGAAAAGACACAGGCAGGGTTGATCCACGACGCCACGGTTGGCAAATTTTCCTGCTTTGATCCGCATCGCGTACACGCCGTTGGCGGACGTGTACATTTTTAAGAGGATGTTCATGATGCCCTCGTACCGGGCCTCCTGGCCGCGGGCGATGGCGGTGATCAGGCCGTCGATTTCGTCGGTTTGAAAGAGCATCGCCGGCTGAAGCAACATGCGATCTTCGATGGCTTCGCCGGACGCGAATGAGTCGGCGAAGTTGTCGTGAAGGCCCGCCTGCATCAGAATTTTTTGATTTACTTTGCGAGGATGGTCCTTGCCGACACCGGAGTTCGCCAGGCCAAGGATGTAAAGACTGGTCCGATTGTCCGCCGCGTCCTTGACCTTTCGCCCGGCGAGCAACGCCTGCAACGCCACCGCGGCGCAGAACGACATGATCTTGTCGGGGTATGGCGCGGTGCGGAGCGTGTAGTCCACAACCTCCTTGACGAAGCCGGGCATGTCCAGCAGTTCCTCCGGCACCGGGCCGGGATCGTCAGGCAGGCCGCGTCGAGAAGGTTTTGTAGGGGCGGCGGTGTCATCGCCAGCGTTTGAGGGCGAACCGAACGCGGACAGATCGACACCGGACGTGTCAGGCTCGGCACCGTAGCCTTTGGCGCGGAGTGAAGCGGCCGCTGCCGCGTAATCGCCAGCATGTTCGAGCAATGCGTAGACGGTGAACGGCGCGTAGGCCCGCTCCGGTTCGAAGGGTGAAGCATTGCTTGAGAAGACGTAGAAGACGTTGTCTTTCAGTGTCGCGCTCGATCCGACCGACTTGCCGGGCCGACGCCAGTATTCGTTATCGCCCTGACGGGCGAGCGACCAGCCATGCTGAAGTAAAAGCGCTCGCACATCGCCACGCTCGTTGAAGTCATCGCCGGGGCGACCAGCCACGGCCGCGACCATCGGCGATGAATCCTGTCGCTTCCACGACTCGTTCAATGACCATGCGGCGGAGAGGAGAATGTCGCGTTCGGATTCATCAATCACTGGTGGTGCGGCGAGATCGCCCTGGAGGATTTCGTAGCCGGGCGAAGGGGCGCAGAGGAAGAGGCCGCCTTCGCCGCGGGTTTCGATGAGCGTTTCGAGTTTGCCGCCATTGTCGGGGTTTCGCCGTTGGGCAAGCTTCAAATTACCGCAAACGGCCGTGCGGCAGCGATAGACGACGTGTTTACCGCCGCGACGGCTTCGTTCGATGACCAGACGGATGAGGAGGCCCGGGGCTTGCACCTCCACGATGGCCGCCCACGAATCGAATAACGCGCCGCCAGCGTCGAAGTCGATCATCTCCAGATTGCCGGAGATCGTGCCCGTCAGCAGGCAGCAGGCGGTGACGGGCGCGGACGTCGTCGTGGTGGCGGACGCTGTCGCAGAAAACCACTGTTCGATCTGGGCCTCGGAGGGGAGGCATTGTTGGTACGCCTTCCAACTGCCGACCGCTGGACGTTTTTCGTCCAGGATCGCGGGCAACACGCACAGCCCGGCGCGAAGATAATCGCGCGCGGCGTCGCACAAGTTGTGCGGCGTGTTTGTCATTGGCCCTCACCGCCAGACGTGACGGGATTGGCCAGCGCCCAGGCGGACCAGTCGCGGATGATTTGACGCAGGGTTTCGATGTCCATGTCCCGCCACGGCTCGATGACGCCGCGGTGGACGAACGCGACCTCGTCGACCGTCATGAACTGGGCGTCGCCGATGATAAGAATCACCGTGACCGGGCCGTGTTTTGTCCAGCGGGTAAACAGCAGGTGCTGGCCTCGCGGGACGTGGCGGTGGGCCTTCCACTCGAGCGCCAGCAGGTTACCGCCGATCTCCACGATGCCGTCGACGTCACTGAACGCGATACGCCCAGGCAGGCAATCGGCGAACAGTTCGATCTTCGGCCTCTTGTGGACGTTGAAGCAGCCTTGTTTTGCGCAGTCCCACCGCATCGGGTTCGTGCCGGTGGCGTTAACGGATGACATGGCACACACTCCCGAATTGTCGAAATGCCTTCGTGAAGGCAGCCTTGTCATCGCCGAAGTACAGCACCGCCTGGCCCTGAAGCGGGGCCGACGCCTTGCGCGGGTGCCAGAACCGCACACGACCCGCAGGCAAACACACCGCCGACGCTGCCGACAGCATCTCCTGAAACCACCTGGTCTCCGTGGCGTTGTTGACGAGCACGACGGCGGCGGTGACATCGCCGGCCTGTACATGCTTCACTAACTTCGAGCAGAACTGCTGGACGAGCGGATGCGCGTACGGCGGGTTCATGAACACGCGGCCCGTCCAGGGCTTCGACAAGCCGTCGTCCTCGGCGCTGAAGAACCGCGAGGCCTTCACCACACCGTTGGCCTCCTTGCTGGACGCTGGGTCCAGGTCGATTTTGCCCATCGCCACGCGCGCGGCGTCGACCATCTCGGCGGGCGTGTACCACTCGTTGTCGCCGGAGTTATGCGTGACGTGCGGCGACGATGACGCGGGCGACAACATCGCCACGGCACGCTGCGGCTCGGCCGCCGCCACCTTCGCGGCTTCCACGATCACCGCCTTGGCGGGCCCGCCGCCCGCGAACACTTTGTCTCGGATACCCGGCAGAACGGTGCTGTCCAACTGATCGACCGCCTGGGCGAACGCGGCGTCGCGGATGATGGTCGCGCGGTCGACGCCATGCTTTTTTGCCAGGCCGACAGCGGTTTTGGGAATAAGGGTCGCATTTTGCGACCCTTTTTGTTTGTGTGAACCCGTGGGCCGCTGGCTGGGTTTCTTCGTCTGCCGGTACTCCAGGCCGCGAAGATAACTGGCCTGATCCGGCGTGAGATTTCGCCGACCCAGTTGATGTTGAATGATCCACAGCCTGGCCTCGTCTCGGCCGGGCAGGCTGATTTCGCGGACGGGGTATTCGAGGCTGTAGCGGTCGCAGATGTCCTTGCGGTTGTGGCCGTCCAGCAGAACGCTCCGCTCCGCCCAGACGATCAGCGGCGACAGGCAGCCGTCGCGGAGAAGCTGTGCCTCCAAGTCGGCGCGCTCCGTTTCCGTCGGCGGCGGGATCAGCCGCCGCAACTCGTCGTCAACCGTAAATGTGCGATCCGCTGTGCGAACCATAAAACCTATTTCCCCCGGCCGTAGATGGCTGTGCTGAGCTGACCTCGAAAATTCAGGAACATCCGTAGCGTCTGGCGTGTGACGCCTTGTTCTTCAAAAACCTCCGGCCAATCTTTCATTGGACGGTCGGCCTCCTCCGGGTCGTCGGGCGTCGCGTGGGCCGTTTGCACGGCGTGTTCCAACGTCGCCGCCGGGATCGACAGAATGCCCAGCAGGAGTTTTCGAATCTGCTGGACCGTCTCGATGTCGGCGGGCGTGACGTTGACCGGATTGCGTTTTAACATGTTGCGATTCATCGTGTTTTTTCCTCCTTCTGTCAGAACGGAATGTCGTCGTCCGGCGCGATCGGGACATGTCTGGGCTCCAGGCCACCCAGATCACTGGTGACTGGCGGCGGCACGGGACCGAGCTGGTAGTTAACGATGCGGTCGAATTTTTCGCCGGCGACATGGCGCACGGTGACCGCCGTTGTGTCGGCGACGCCACCCGCGTTGCAGATCGCCACGGCGTCCTCGATGTTGTTGGGCACCGGATCGTTGGACCGCTGCCGCCACCAGGCCTCGGCCTTGTTTCGCGCGTAGCCGGTGTGCTCCAGACAAATCCACTCGCTGATGTATTTGTTCCAGCCGATGCGGTATTCGACCCGCAACGTGCGAGGCGCGTCGTCGGGAGCGCCCTGTTTGGCGTGGACGCGATACGTCACGCCGGTGACGAGGACGGCGTTTTCCTCCACCTGCCCGCTGAGAATGCCGGTCGTGGCGGCGGTCGAATCGTGTTTCTCGCGTTCGGGCGGCGGGAATCTGTAGCCGCACTCGGGGCAGACGCTGTAGGCGGCATGCACGACCGTCTGGCACTTGGGGCATTCTTTGGCAGGCGCTTCACCAGTTCCGTCGCCCGGTTGTTTGATCTGGAGCATGTCGACCGGGCCGTGGCGCAGGATGTTGCCGCCGAAGTCCAGAACGAGGCAGTCGGTTTTTGACGGGTGCAGTCGAAATCCCCGGCCGACCATCTGATAAAATAAACCCGCTGACATTGTGGGGCGCAGAAGAACGACGGCGTCAATGTTGGGAGCGTCGAAGCCGGTGGTCAGGACGTTGACGTTGCACAGGAATTTCAGCGGTTTGTCGCGGTTTTCGCCGAAGAGTTGGTCGCTGGGCAGGCCGCGGAAGCGGGCGAGCAGTTCGTCACGCTGGTGGCTTGGCGTTTCGCCGCAGACGAAGCCACATTCGACACCGTGGCGCTCCTGCAAGATTTTTTGTACATGCAGGCCGTGCTGGATACCGGCGGCGAAGATCAGGACGCTGCGACGGTCGGCGGTCATCTGGACAATCTCGTCACACGCGGCCTGGACGAGTTCGGCGTCGTCCATGAGCGTTTCGACCTCGGTGGCGATGAATTCGCCGCCGCGAAGATGCAACCCGGAGGTGTCCACCTTCTGACGGCCCGCTTTGGTTTTGAGTGGGCAAAGGTAGCCGTCCACGATCAACTCGCGGACACCGACCTCGTAACAGACCTCGCTGAAAAGGCGGTCCGGCCCACAGATGAGGCCTGACTTCATGCGGAAGGGCGTCGCCGTCAAGCCGATCACGCGAAGTGATGGATTGATTATCTTCATGTCGGCCAGGAACGTCGTAAACATTCCTTCGTCGGACTCACCGACAAGGTGCACCTCGTCGATGAGAATCAGGTCGAATGGCTTGTCATCGCAGAGCTCGCCAGCCCGCTTGTACACCGATTGGATTTGGCATAACAGCACCGACTGTTGCATGTCACGCCGGTTCATGCCCGCCGAATAAAACCCCATCGGAAGCGACGGGGCCATGCGCTGAATCTTGTCGCCAGTCTGTTCGAGCAGTTCCCGAACATGCGACAGCACGCAAACGCGGCCGTTCCACAACCCAACAGCGTCGGAGCAAAGTTGTGCGAGGATTAGCGATTTACCGGCTGCCGTTGGCAGCACCGCCAGGGCATTGCCGTCGCGGTTCCGCAAATAGGCATAGATCGCCTCCACACAGCTATGTTGATACGGTCGTAATTCCATCGCTTATTCCGCAGCAAAAAATCCCCTTGCCTTGCCGTTCCCTGCCTTACCCCGCTCCGCCGCGCCGTGCCGGGCCATACCACGCAACGCCCAGCCGGGCCTTACCTCACGTCAAGATGCTCGTTCAAAAACAACCCTTGCAATGCACTGCCAGACAAAGCCGTGCCCGGCCTAGCCATACCCAAACGCGCTCCGCCGCGCCCCGCCGGGCCATGCCACGCCCCGCCATGCCAAGCCTCACTCCTGCCAGTGATTGACTTTGAACTTGCCGAAGATGCCTCGGCGTTGCGGGCGGAAGTCGCACAGGCCGACGCGGCTGCCGGCGATATCCACCAGCTCGCGGATCACGTTCTCGGCGATGCTGTCGGCGTCGATGGAGAAGGTGGCGTTGATCGTCCAACGGTCGAAACGCGGCCGAATGATGCACACCGCCTCGCCGCCGTTGGGGTTGCGGCCTTGACGCATGTCGACCTCCCATGTGGCGGGCTTGCTGCTGCCGTCCGTCAGAGGGAGATAGGGGTCGCCAATCGTCAGGAACCCCGGCAGCAGCGTCGATTGCTTGGTGCTCATCTGACGCTTGCCGTCGAGCTTGATGTACATGCCCGCCGAGATCAGACAGGCCATCAGATTTTCGGTCGGCAAATACGGCTTGCCGTCGTGCGTGCCGTACAAACGGCTGGCGGCGACGTCGCGAGGCTCCTTGGGCGACGTGAACTTTTTCTTGTCCTTGGTGTGCAGCGCCAAAAGCTGTTCATCCGTCATCCGGTTCATCATCAGCGGCGACGTGCCACACAGCGTTACGCGAATCGTCTTCATACTTTCTCCTGAAAAACTCGTAAAAAATCCTTGCCGTGCCATGCCCGACTATGCCGGGCCCCGCCTTGCCACGCCGTGCTACGCCGTGCCCGATCAGGTCACACGATGACCTCATGGGCGAAGCGAGATCACCGAGCGGCTGTCCTCTTCGTTTCGGTGGCGGTTTCCTTTGGCTCGCTGGCGACGGGGGCATAGGCCATCTCCAATTGCTCCTGGGCCAGCGGGTACATCTCGGAGGTGAAGGGACGCAGGACGGTCGAAGGCCTACCGCAGACGTAGTAAAACAGGGCACGCTGGACCTTGCCGTACTGCTCGCGGAAGTTCGCCGACGTCTGGCTGCGGTCGCGACTGACGAGAAAATCTCGCAGCAGAATGATGACGTCCTCTTTGCTGCCACGTGTCTGGCCCGTCCGCAGCACCTCGCAGAAGCGACGAAGTTTTTCCGGGTCGCCGGAGTACCACGCCCTCGCGATCACGGCGCAGACAATCGGCGACGAGACGCCTTTGACGCGGCCTGTCGTTAAATTCTCCAAGGCGAACCGGATCGCGGGCAAATGCTCGCGCATCAGGCGACACTCGTCGTCATACGACAGGTTTTTCCGAGGGCTGAACCCGCGGATCATCGCGCGCAACACCGCGAGTTGATTGTTGGTGACCGTCGCCTCGTCGAATCGGCCCGAGATGTTCATGCGGTCGCAAACAGTACGAGCTTTTACGTCGTCGATTTTTTCGATGACGTCCGTCGGCAGATTGAACGTCACCGGCAACTGCACCGTGCAGCCGGAGGTCACAATCGCCCACAGCCGGTGCTGGCCGTCGCGAAGGATGCCGTTGGTGTCGAACGCGATGCCCTGATGCGTCAACATCCACCGGCCCGCCTTCATCTCGCGGGCGTACTGATCCACGCGGGCCTGGTGGATCGGCCGATTGTGCGTGTTGCCCTCCAGCCAGTTCGCCGCCCGGTCGGGCCCGACCTCCATGATGTTCGTGTGCATCTCCAATGTTCTCCCTTTCCCTTTTTCAGCAACCACGTCAGTCTCCTTCTTTCAGTAGGACAGTGAGCTCCTCCACGAGCGCCACGAGGAACGTTCGCTCGTAGCGTGAGAGCATTCCTTTTGCAGCCATGTGCGGGTTGTCGATCGGCAGCGAGATCGCCAGCATCTCCGACGGCTTCGCGATCGGCCTGGTGGGCATTTGAGCGTCTTTGGAAATGCCGCCGTACTTCTTGCGGTTGGGTTTCTTCGCCTTGCCGATCTGGCCGACTTTCATCTGGTAGGTCTTTCCTTTGCGGTTAACAACGCGGGCGGGTTGGCCCGGTTCGACCGGTTCAGCGGCGGGTTTGTCCGTTTCGGCCTCCGCGCATCTTCGAGAATCTCGAAGATGCGCGGCCGCCTCGGGGATCGCCCCTTCATCCGCCAGCGTCTTGCGATGGTCCGCGACCATGTGGTCACTGACGCCGACGTGTTTGGCGATCTCATTGTTGCTTTTGGCTCCGCCGCAATGGCGAAGAGCGGCCTTCACCGCCCGGGCCTTGTCGCCGTTGGTGCGACGCATGCCGTTGGATTTGTTCGCGGAGTAGCTGAACCACTGGGCGTCGGCCTGCGTGCCCTGATGCACGACGCACTCGATGGCGTCGAGCTTTAGTTCCATCGCCGCGCCCCAGCGGTGGAAGCCGTCCGCTAACCAGTAGTCCGTGCCGTCGTGAAAAACGATCAACGCCGGGAACGGTGCCCCGGCCTGCATGTCGACGGCATATTCCTCAATGGCGTTCTCGTCGATGCGGGCCCGCGTCTGCGTGCCGCCATCGAGGCGAATTTTGTTAAGTGGCAATTTCACTGCAAATGTCCTTTATTGTTGAGGGTTCGAGCGGCAATACGACGACGATGACCTTGCCGCCGGGCACGGTGGTTTCACGCATGATCGTCAACAATTTTTTGACGCAGGAGTCATCGCGATACACACCGCCGTGCTGAAGCGCGTCGAGCAACGCCTTCTGCACGTTGTCGACATCGCGACGCCTGGCGTCGGGTGGATACACATCCAGACCCACCGCCAACGTGCCGTCCAATGGCCCAGCGCCAGCTCGCCGTAGGATCGCGCACACCGCTTTGCGATATGCGCGACCCTCACGGCTGATGAGCACTCGGAATCCGATGGTACGGTAGTAGCGGTTGATCGACGGCGGATAGGGTAACTCCAGAACGATCACGGTTCCTCCTCTTCCTCTTCGCCGAGCACGCGGTCGCAGAATCGCTGGACGTCATCCAGGCCCGACGGCGCGATCACACCGTTACGGTGCACCGCGTCACGGAGGATGGTCGCCAACTGGGTGACTTCGCTGTCGAACATGTACGCCGTGGCATTCATTGCTGCTTTCTCCACGGCGGCGTGCTCGCAGCGGCCGGGGCTTGCGGCTGACCCTGCACCTGGCCCGGTGGCATGCCCTGTGGCGCAGCTTGCGGTGGCACACCTTGTACCGAACCGTGCGGCACGCCCTGTGCGGCGGCGGATTTCGAGATGTAGTTCTTGATGCGGTTCTGGAGTTCGCCCGTGTCTTTGCGATTGGCGCACTTGACCGTGATGAGCATCGGGAGGTTGTGCAATTGCACCGAATCCTGCGGCTTCAAAACGCCGATGGCCTTGCAGATCGCCGCCAGTTCGGCGCGGGCGAATTTCACCGCTTCCGCGTCGGGGTGGTAGAGGTTCAAATTCACCCACAGCTTGCGGCCCTGATACTGGCCGTCGACGATCTCGAATTCCAGACTCACGTACCGAAAACCTTTCTGACTGGTTTTCTCCTCGGAGGCAACGATCATCGCCAGATACTGACCGGCCGGGATCGGGTCAAAACTCGGCACCGGCTCCACGTTGTTTGCGTCAAATCCCTGTAAATTAGGCATTGTTCACTCCTGCTGTTTGGGGTTCAGAGTTCGCGGCGGCGACGTCGCTGCCGTCGGGGGACTGCGGAACGGAAGGCTGTGGGACGCCGGTGTCAGTCTGCTGCGGAGCTGTGACGGCGACGTTCAGAGGTGGCACGGCTGCTGGCGCGGCGGCGATTTGCGCGACGGGCGTTTGTGCTTTGACGATCTCGTTCTGGAGTGTGTTCCAGTCCAGCATCAGCGACGTCGTGATGCCGTAGCGGTTTTTCGCCAGGTGCTGGTTCGACTCCGACAGGATCATCTCGCGGACATTGGTGGTCGGGTTGAACCTCGCCGCGGCAACAAAGTCCGACCATTCGATCAGAGTCTGTACCAGGTCGGCGTGCATGTCCGGCGCGGACTTCTCGACGGGCACACCGTCGATGGAGGTCACCACCTGCCGTGAGGTGTGAGCCAAGAGAACCACGGCCACGCCGGAATTGACGATTTTGTCGAGCGTCGGTAGTAGGTACTGATAGACGTAGTTCTTCAAAACCTGTTTGCCGTTGCCGTAACCGCCGTGCGAACGGTTCATGGTCTGCGACATGCCGACCTCGCCGTCCTTGACGCCGGAGACGTGTTCCTCCAGACGGCGGAGAAGCCAGTCGACAGAGTCGACGACAACCGTGCCATAGCCGTGGCCGCCCTTGGACAGGGCGTCCAGCCACTGCCGAATGGCATCCCATTTGGGCAGGTACGGTGTGCGGTCACAATTCACATGGGCCGTGCCGTTTTCGCAGTCGACAATCAACGGTTTGTCAGCCCCCGCGCCGAAGGTGGTTTTCCCGATCCCCGGCGGGCCGTACACAATGCCCTTCGGGGCGCGCATGTGCGCCTGATTCAACACTGCTGCTGGAAGCGCCATTTACAATGCCTTTCTCGATTAGATTTCTTGGTTTTCCTCACGGTCTTGTTGTCATTCACAAATTCGGGCGGCGGGAATCGAACCGCGCCGCGGCGCTGGAAATCTCCGTATTGCGCCGTCACCAGAACCCGAGCCGTTATGCGTGTGTCCCTCCACGCACTGCATCACGCCTTGCATCACTGCGTCGAACCGTCGTCCCTCGCCGCGCTCGTGCCTTTCGGCCGATCCGGGACCAACGTGCCGGAGTATGGGAAAGCACTCCCGCACGCGGCGAGGGGTGGCGCGGCGTTGATTCACATCCGCACAATCGCTCCAATGAACAGGCCTATCGCCGCCGGCGGGCGGAACAACTCCACCTGCCGCACGTCGAACGTCCCGACTCCGGGGTGCGACGTCAGCAGCGCCCCGAAAATCCGGTTCAGTGCGATGCCCGCCGTCGTGCTGGCGTCCACCACCAGCACGCGGATGGACTCATCGACCATCCAACTGGCGTCTAGCCGGACCTGCTTTGTGCTCAGCAAACCCGTGGTGGCCAGCAACGCCACCTGAAGGGACTCCAGGGCTCTCTCCAAAGCCATGTCATCGCGGAACTTGTACCTGTACGCCTGACCACTCATCGTTTCCGTCCTTTCGGAAGGCGCTTCGATGTCCTTCCCCCATTAATTACCGGAGTTGTCCCGGAATTGTCGGGTTGGTCACCAGAACACAGGTACTCTTCGATCCCGACCTCCACGAAATGGCGATGAATGGCCTGGATGGCGTCGTAGATACTCGACCGATGCCGGTTCGTGATCTTGGCGATCTCCTGAACCGAATGGCCGTTCATCAACAACCCGCAAATCACCGCCAGCCGCTTGGGCAACGAAGCCACGGCCGCCCGCAGCTCAATGCCCAGGTCCGTCGTGCGGTCGACATCTCCGATGGCGGCGACGGTGTCCACCATGCGGACCCACTGCTCGTCCTCGTCCATCACCCAGCGGTCCAGCGGGCATACCTCGCGACGGTAATCCCGAATGGGCGCTGTACGGTGCTCGATCAGCCGCGAGATGGCATGACGCACCAGAAGGTTCAAAAACCTCCTGTCTTCACGCCATTTCACGTCGGCGTTGAGCCGACGCCGGAGCACCTCCAGAGTGATCTCCTGCGCCAGATCGTCGCGGTCGTCGACAGGGAATCGGAACCTGTCGGCAAGCTGCCTCGCCTTGGCTTTGATGTGTTTGGTGAGGTCCGGGGGAAGTGGGGAACTGCCGCTACAGCCAGAAGCATTGGACGCTCATTCGGCGTCTCCTTATGGCCAAGGAGGCGACGAAGACGCCAAACGGTAGTCAAACACCGAACACAAACAGTGCGGCGGTGTGGGTCACGCCGGTTCCGACGACACCCACACCGCCTTCTGTGGCAAAAAAATTAGCCTCAACTCGGTGCTTAACGCTGAGACCGGCCATGTCAGTATGTCACACAAGCCCCGTGTCTGACCACCGGCGCGAAGGGGCTAAAAGAATTGTCGGCAAACGCTGACAGGCACTTGCTTGGGTGCCTAACTTTTGACGAAAAAATCCCGCCAATCCCCGAAAAAACAACCAGCCCAGACAGTTTTTTTGGGGTTTTCGATGATTTACGAAGGGATGGAGGGAGGGACCTCATACGTCCGACACCGAAAATGAGCTGCGAGGGAACGATCTACTTCCGGGCAAGGGGGCAAGGCTGTAGGTATCCGCCTCGGTCCCGTCGACACCTCGCTGGCGACGATTCTGGGTCACACTGCGTGCTGAACGACTAGGCCAACGCTTTCACTGGTACACGCGAAGAGGAGGCTGTCAACGTCGATTTTGAAATTTTTTTGGAATTTCTTTGACAATGGAGGCCAAGACCTTACACTTCACGTAATGTAACGGATGTTAAATACTACTGGTTATGTCGTTTTGGAGCAGAAAGTGTGAAAAAACGACGTGAAACCAAGGAAGTGGACATCGGTAGACGGCTGACGGTGGTTTGGCTGTCTTGCGATGTTGCTTGTCCTGTTTTGCAAAAAAGACTCAGGAATCGTAGCGTGTATTGTGAAGACGTGCTAGAATGCAACGGAGACGGATTGCGCTGTAGCGTAGTCGCAGCTATTTGAAGGTACGAGTTGAGGGTGCTACTGGGAGTCGATGATTTTGCCGATGAGATAACCAGTGGTAAATTCGGGTATTAGCAGCGCGAGACGCAACCGCGCAATATGCACAAGGAGCTGGCAATGGGTAATGGACATAGCACGAACGGGCAAGTTCGGGGCGCAAGGGAAGGAAGATTGGCTAACGCGCTGATCGGGTCCGCCAATGCAATGAGTCCTGATCTTCAGGTTGATCCAGCGATATGGGCGGGCGTTGAAGACCTCAAACGCCTTGCGGATAAATCTTTGACGTCCAAGGTCGTAATGAGCGGCCGTATCAAACAGATTCGTGATTTGGGGAATATGCATAATGAGCCCTCTGCCTGATTTTTGGGGTCGTGACAAAGGTAAAACACATTACTTAGATTGCAGGAATGTATGCTTTCACGACTTTGTGGAAAGTCTAGCTAGCGGGCCGGTCGACAGAAAAGATTTAACTTATTCCAAGTTGGTCTTGTATCGTATCATGAGCCTGATCCGAAACCGCGAGCAGTCGGAAGGCTACAGGCATCTCACGGCTCGTGTTCAGTACTATCCTAATGGGGGGTCGTTGCCGTACCCCGGCGAAAAGCCGTCGCCGTACGAAGAATCGTTCGATTTGGATGATGCATACCTTGCTCGCGGTTTTCCTCAGGATCGTCGCATAGCCAGTGACTGTTTGACTCTCACATTTTTCAAAGAAAATGTGAGGGATGATAAGGAACTTTCCGAGGAGTCTTCTGCCGATATCCTCGCTCATTGCATCATCAAGCGCAATCATGGCCATCCGGATGCGAAGGGCAATGTATGGGAGGCCATCGTAAATCCGCATCTGCTCCCGAACCATTTCGTCCACGGTATCAATCCCTATTTGATCCCGATTATGGTCGGAACAAAATTCCTCACGATCAGGGGCATCTACTTCTGCCAGCAAAATGGCCATTCGACTAGATGTGCTCATTCGGCTGTAACCATGGCGCTCCGCGCGATTGAAAAGAAGATAAAGCCAGAAGATGCCGGAAATTTGAAAGATCCGACGACGGTCTTCGTTGCGAAGAGGACAAACGTTGTCGGAGAGGGGCTCACCTGTGGTCAGATAATCAAAGTGCTGGAAGACTGTGGCCTGTTTCCCATGGTCATCAGCTTCGGAGAGAAAGAGGCAAAGGGCCGCGACATTGGCGACTATCGCAGTTTTGTGCATGCTGGCGTGGAATCCGGCTTGCCTGTGTTGCTTTCCTTCGTCACCAGCGACGGGGCTAATCGGGATAGACATGTTGTTACCGTGTTTGGGCACACACTCAATACGAATTCATGGGTGGCCGAGGCGGGGGTTTACTACGGTCGCCCACCCGAGCATGGATACCGACCGAGCCATGATTGGTGTACCGACTGGATATTCAGTGATGACAATCTTGGCATGGGGTACTGCCTGCAGGCCAATGGGTTGACGAAGCCTTCCAATGATTATTACGACAGCCTTCCAGAGGATGAACAGACAGGGGATAGCCAGAAACAGGAAGAGGATCGCCGGAAACGAGAACAAGCAGAGAGGGACCACCTCAAGGAGTTCGATGTCGTCGGTGTCATTGTGCCATTGTGGCTTCCAGGGCCGAAAACGATCAAGGGCGCGGAGGTCAAAACAATCGCGTACCTGCGGAACCGTATCGAACGCTTTTACAGCTATGAGGATGTTCTGGAGGATGATCAGTATGATGATGTTCAGGAGGGTGTTCAGGATGCTCAGTCAGCCCCTTTCCAGGATGAAGTACAATGGATGGATCGTCTGAAAAAACAGCTCGACCTTGACAATAAGGGATCGGGGCTGATCCTTCGAAGTCGCTGGGTGGAACGCGACAAGTATATTAAACATTTCGTGGGGTATCTTCCGGCCGACAAAATCGCTTTGGTCGACGAGGTGCAAGCCCATTTGCCAGAGTTTTTCTGGATGACCGAGTAT
>Ga0123353_10004024_pt1 | contig 18830 bp, 14 predicted proteins | sample TergutLab28metaG_3_FD_92763 | JGI IMG/M metagenome (GOLD analysis project Ga0123353, IMG submission 92763) | Labiotermes labralis P3 segment gut microbial communities from Petit-Saut dam, French Guiana - Lab288 P3 | ecosystem: Host-associated > Arthropoda: Insects > Digestive system > Gut ... | reverse complement strand
CCAACGACTTGGGCAACCTCGTATCGCGCACGGTGTCGATGGTCGAGAAATACTTCGGCGGCGCCCTGCCCGGGACTTATGAGAGCGCCCCGGAGGATAGCGAACTCTTAGCAGTGGCGGGCGGCCTGCACTCTGCATACGAAGCGTATATGGACAAGTACGCATTCCAAAACGCGCTGGTCGAAGTCATGAAAGTCACCTCCCGCGCGAACAAGTACATCGACGAGACCGCGCCCTGGATACTCGCCAAAGACGAAGCTAAACGAGCGCGCCTGGCGACGGTCCTGTATAACCTGCTTGAAGCGATACGCATTTGCACTGTCATGCTCCAGCCTGTCATGCCGGATTCCTGCGAAAAGATTTTTACGCAGATAGGCGCGACCGGAGAACTGACGGTCTATGACAGCGCGACCGCTTTCGGCACGCTGCCGAAAACCGTCACAGTAAGCAAAGGCGGGATAATCTTCCCCCGCCTGGACATGGAAAAAGAGCTGGAAGAGTTAGCGGAAGAGTAGGAAGGGTAAATCTAACACTTATAATGGGTATTTAAAATGGGGGTTATATTGTGACGATTATAATGGCATTGTTTCTGGGGCTTGTTCAGGGGATAGCCGAGTTTCTCCCGATATCAAGTTCAGGGCACCTCTCAATACTGCAAAACCTTTTCAACATGGAATACGCCGAAGAAAGCCACCTGCTGTTCGACGTGCTGCTGCATCTTGGCACCCTGGTGTCTATTTGTGCGGTCTACAGAAAAGAAATCAGGGAAATGCTCGCCGACAGCGTCGAATACCTGCGAGCAAGGGGCGACACCGACCTGGACGAGCCCGCAGTGCTCAAGCCCCCGGCAAGGTCGCTGCTGTTCGTGCTGATAGGCACCCTGCCTATGATAATCGCGCTTGCATTCTCAGGCATGGTGTCGCGGCTGTTCTTCATGCCGGTCTTCGTCGGGATCGCGCTTCTCGTGACGGGCGGGCTACTGTTCGTGTCGGACAAATACATCGAAAAGGGCGAAAAGACAGAAAAAACGATGACGCTGACCGACGCCATCATCATAGGCCTGGCGCAAGCGGCTGCTATCCTGCCCGGCCTGTCGCGCTCCGGGACGACGATCACCGTAGGGCTTGCGCGAGGGCTGAGCGGAGGTTTCGCCGTTAGATTCTCGCTGCTGCTGTCTATCCCGGCAGTGGTCGGCGCAGCGCTGATATCGCTTTACAAAGCCATAAGGGACGGCGCCGACTTCTCGGTGTTCCCCGTATATCTCGCGGGTTTCATAGTCGCAGCGGTCGTCGGTTTCTTTGCGATACAACTCATACGTCGGCTGATGGCCAAGGGCGGATTCGGTAAATTCGCGTACTATTGCTGGGGCGTAGGCGGACTCACAATAATACTCTCATTGATAATACCTTAACATACCAGGGACACACCAGAAATACACCAGGAGACGATATGGCACAGACGAACCGGGGAAGAAAACCCGCAGTCGCAAAAAGCAGCGGGAGCGCAAAAAGCAGCGGGAGCGCAAAAGGCGGCGGGAGCGCAAAGAGCAACGAAAGCGCAAGAAGCAGCGACGCAAAAAGCGGCGGAAGCGCGAAAAGCGGCGGTGCAATGAGCAGCAATGCAAAGACGGCGAGGCGGGGGCAAGCCGCGGCAAGGCCCCCCCGGCGACGCGGGATAGCCGCCGCCGTTTTTTTCATTCTCGCGGCTTTTTCGTTTATCGGATACTGGAGCACAGACGGCGCGTTTATCGGGTTTTTCATAGGTTTTGCGAAAAGCCTGGTCGGTCGCGGGTTTTATATCCTGCCGCCGGTACTGTTGCTTTGCGCGGTAATACTTACGTTCCACAGGGGGCGCCCGGTGCTGTCGAGGGTGCTGTGTTCGCTTGCCCTGAGCCTCTTGGTTGGCGCTCTTGTGCATCTGTTCACCCGCGAAGCGGAACATGCTTATGCGCTATCCTTTAACATTTTCTCAGAATACTGGGAAAGCGGGGCCGAACTACTCTCGGGCGGCGCGCTCGGCGGCACGTTGGCGGACTCGTTAGGTTGGCTTTTTGGAAAGGTCGGTTCAGCGGTCGTGCTGATTATCCTGACGCTGCTTTCGCTTCTGAACGTCCTGAATACTACGATTTCCGGGATCGTCGACGCGATAAGGAACCGCGAACGCCGCGAGTATACCCCGGAGCCCGAACCGGATTACGCGGGGCGCCCCGCGAGGCAGGCCGTTGCGGACACGAAGCCGAAAAGGAACAGGGCGATCCATATACCGCTCGACGGGGAGGAAAAGCCGCCTGTCCAGGAATACTTCGCAAAGGCGCCCAAAGAAAGCTTCTTCAAAGGGAAGTCCCAGATAAAGACCCCCGACCAACTGATATCCGAATACGCGCCCGACGCGCCCGACGCGCCCGACGCGCCCGACGCGCCGGCAGTGGCGCCGGCAGTGGCGCCGACAGGAGCGGGAGCGCCTGCCGGGACGCCGGACCCTGCTCCGGAACCTGCGGCCAAACCCGAATGGCAAGGTCGCGAAGAAGCCGGGGAAATCGAAGACCTTCCGCTCGACATACCGTTTATGGAGGGCAAGCGCTACCGTAAGGAGACAGCGGCGCGGCCTGCGCCGGCTACGGCTGTTGCGGGTGTAGAAGTCGCGGAGGAGGTCGGGGACAAGGATAACAAGCAGGCCGAATCGTTCGAGCCGCTGAAAACGGATTCCGGGGAAGCATACGTCTTCCCGCCGGTGGACTTACTGGCTATCGGCTCGCCCAAATCGCGCGCCGGGGATGACGAGGTGCGGGTCAACTCGGAAAGGCTCGAAGCGGCATTCCAGAGCTTCGGCGTGAACGTGAATATCTCGAACGTAACGAGGGGCCCTGCAGTCACAAGATACGAAGCGGAACTTGAGGCGGGGGTTAAGCTGAGTAAGCTCACGGGCCTTGCGGACGACATCGCCCTGTCGCTGGGGACTAGCGGAGTCCGGATAGCCGCCATGCCGAACAAAATATCGACCGTCGGTATCGAAGTCCCGAACAAAAGCATCAGCAAGGTCTACCTCCGTGACATAATCGAATCGCAGGCGTTCATTAACTCCAGGTCGAAGCTCACGTTCGCCATCGGCATGAACATTGCCGGCGACGCCATAGTCGGCGTCGTCCCGAAACTGCCTCATTTACTCGTCGCCGGTACGACCGGGTCGGGCAAATCTGTCTGCCTGAACTCCATCATCCTGAGCATACTCTACAAAGCGACGCCTGAAGACGTGCGGTTTATCATGATCGACCCGAAAATGGTAGAATTCAAGGTCTACAACGACATACCGCACCTCCTTGTCCCGGTAGTCACCGACATAAAAAAAGCGGCGGGCGCGCTGCAATGGGCAGTTTTCGAGATGATGAAACGGTACGCGCTCTTCGCTGAGACGAGCGCCAGGGACATAGACAGCTACAACCAGATCGCCCGCAAGTCGAAAGACGAGCGCAAGCTGCTGCCGCAGATCGTCGTGGTCATCGACGAGCTCGCGGACCTGATGATGATGGCGGCGAAAGAAGTCGAGGAGTCGGTATGCCGGGTGGCGCAGATGGGGCGCGCCGCCGGGATGCACCTCGTCATCGCGACGCAGAGCCCGCGCGCCGACGTTATAACGGGCCTCATGAAAGCGAACATCCCGTCACGTATTTCGTTCAAGGTCTCCAGCGCGCTCGAATCGCGCATAATCCTCGACGCGGGGGGCAACGCGGACAAGCTTGTCGGCAACGGCGACATGTTATACGCGCCGACCGGCTCTGACAAGCCGATGCGAGTGCAGGGCACCTGGGTGTCGGACAGAGAACGCGAAAAGGTAGTCGATTACATAAAGAAGCGCGGCGACACGCAGTATTCGGAAGAAGTCATGGGCGAAATTGAAAAAGCCGCAGTTGAGAAATCCTCGGGCGAAAAGCCAAAGGACGAGCCGGAGGGCAGCGACTATGACGAACTGCTGCCACAGGCGGTGGATGTCATCTTCGAGACCGGGCAAGCGTCGGTGTCGATGCTGCAGCGCCGGCTGAAGCTTGGTTATTCGCGCGCTGCCAGGATAGTCGACCAGATGGAGCAAATGGGGATAGTGGGCCCGTTCGAAGGCTCAAAGCCCCGCGCTATGCTTGTTACGAAAGAGCAGTGGCGCCAAATGCAGTACGTGAGCGGAAACGCGCCGGTAGACAAACCGCAACCCCGGCCCATAACCCCCCTGCCCATGCCCACCCCGCCCGGCCAATCCGACGACGAATAGCGCGCAATCCAATAAAAAACGGCCTCAAACCGGCTCATCCGCAATGGATGGGCTTTTTGCTCTTTTCGCTCATGTGATAATTGGAGCGTATCCACTTTAGATTTTACGAATATCATATTTTTGCAGTAACGAATCGAAAAATATGTCACTGCGCCTTCCATGTGGAGCCGAAAAATCAATGAAAACTGCAAGTTTGCCGTAACGGTGGGGCGGGGGCTGGCTCTTGCAATGTGTAATATATGCAGAATTATGAAAAATAGTTTGTGCATTATTGTGATAAAACGTAATCAACCGGAAATTCCGCAAAATTTCAATTGACAACTTATGCCGCATCTACTATAATTCTAAATAGCCGAACTGAAAATAGCTCGAGCATATATCAGGCGGGAATAATCCTATGATAAGGAAAACTGTATTGGTTACCGGGGCTAACTCCGGACTGGGCTGGGAAACGGCACGACTCCTCCTCGTCGAGGGCTGCGCGGTTTACGCGGGGGACGTCAAGACGGACAAAATTGCGGAACTGGAGGGGCTTGGAGGAAAGACCCTCTTCATCGACGTCACGGACGGCAAAAGCGTCCGGGAAGCAGTGGAAACGATGGTCATCGCCGAAGGCAGGATCGACGTGTTGGTCAACAATGCCGGTGTGGCTTTTTTTAGCAACATTGAAAACTATGACCTTGAAAGAGCCAGACAAATGTTCGACGTCAATTTTTTTGGTTATGCCCGGATGATACAAAACGTCCTGCCCTTTATGCGTAAACAGCGAAAGGGCTTGATTATTAATGTGGGTTCAGGATCTGGCCATTACACCACGCCCCTGTGCGGCTATTACTGCGCGACAAAATACGCCGTGGAGGCATTAAGCGACGCATTGAGGCAGGAAACGGGGCCCTTCGGCATTAGCGTGTCCTTGATCGAACCAGGATACTTCAAGAGCGGGATCAATGAATCGATCCTGGCGGGGATAAACGGTACGGCATACAGCGAGGACTATAAACCCTTGTTCCAGGGGTTCAAGGAGGCATTCCCGCGAATGTGGGAATCGGGTGCACAGTGCGATACCGTCGCCGCCGCCATTGTCGAAGCGGTCAGTTCGGAAACCCCACAGGCGAGATACTATCCTGTTGAAAGCGTTATCAGAACCAAGCAACTCAAGTCATCTTTGTCGGATGAAGAATTCGACGCGCTGATGCTGCAAGACATCGGCTTTTAGTGTACTGTATCCGAAATAAAACCAAAAAACAGTTTCGCGTAAGGGAAATTGGCACGGGCGCCATACCGCGACAATCTCACCGGACGGGAGTTGATTGAGTGATAGATGTATTAATTGGAGGCGTCCTGAGGGGAGGCATGTACGTCCTGATCGCGCTTGGGCTGACACTTGTCTACGGGGTGATGCGTATACCAAATTTCGCCCACGGCGAGTATTACCTGTTCGGCGCGTACACCACGTACTTCTCCATCAGCATCCTTAATCTTCCCGCACCATTGGCAATCCTTGCGGCTGCCGTGGTGGGCCTGGTTTTCGGGGCGCTAATTGAAAAGGTGACCTTTGGCCCTTTGCGCAAGAGGAACAAAGGCGATTGGGTGATGAATACTTTCCTGGTCGCGGCAGGGATCCAGCTGATCATTCAAAACTCGGCGCTGTACTTCCTGGGCGCCGAATTTCGGGGCGTCCAGGCATTGTGGCAAGGAAACATCAAAATCGGCGTGTACAACATAACAGTGGACAGGGCGGTCGCGTTTGGCATAGCCATGATGGCGGTGCTTGTTTTCTGGATATTCCTGAAGAGGACGCGTACGGGGAACGCCATCCTGTCCGTTGCCGAGCACGAAACAGGCGCAATGCTGATGGGGGTGCAAATCGACAAGATACACACCCTGACTTACGCCTTGAGCTGTATGCTGGCTGCCCTGGCTGGCGGCGCCCTTATCTCTATAACGCCGGCATACCCGACTATGGGCCTGCAACCACTGTATGCAGCGTGGTTTGTAGTAATACTGGTGGGCCTGGGCAACCTCCAGGCGGTACTGGCGGGCGGGTTCATAGTTGGGCTCGTCGAGGTGGCGGCGACCTACTGGTTGGGCGCAGCCTGGCAAAACGCCGTTTCGCTCTCCGTAATAGTATTGGTCCTGATATTCAAGCCGTCGGGGCTATTTGGCAGAAAAGCAAAGGTGTAAGGTACAATGAGCCGTAAGGACGTGAGGATATGAAAAAGGCATTCAGTTGCGCAAATACCGGACTACGGGCGTTGAGCGGCGCCCTTGGCAGGGTGGGCATGTCGCCCGTAAGCTTTGCCGCCTTCGTTATGCTCGCCCTGATACCAGTCATATTCAGCAACAATGAGTATATCATCAGGCTATCGGTCAGTTGCCTGATATTTGGGACCCTGGCTATGGGATTCGACCTTTCCGCTGGCTTTATCGGGGTGCCTAACTGGGGATACGCATCGCTTATGGGCTTGGGATGCTATACATCCGCCCTGCTGCAGAGCAACTTCGGGATCACGCCCTGGATAGGGATGATTGTCAGCGGCTTTGCCGCGACCTTGATAGGCTTCCTGATTGCATTCCTAACGCTACGGATGGACGGGGTGTTTGCGGCCCTGTTGTCCTGGTTTGTGGGAATCATCCTCATGACAGTCATTGCCGCAATGCCACAGATAACGCGGGGGGCAATGGGGCTGCGCGTCGAACCCCTGTTTGAAACGCCGTGGGCTACCCCCTATTTTTACGTGATTTTCGGAATATGCATCATTGCTTTCATGTGCCTTAAGCTCATCACGAAATCCCATCTGGGGCTGGCTTTCCTGACGCTGGGGCAGGACATGGAAGCCGCCCGCACGTCAGGCATCAGCCCACTGCGCTATCGTACGATCAACTTCATCATCTCCTGCTTTATTGGCGGCGTTGTGGGCGGGTTCTACGCCCATTTCGTGTGTATACTCACGCCCAACGTCTTGTCGACGAAAAACACCGTACAAGTCCTGGTGCTTGCGTATATAGGCGGCAGGGGCAGCATATGGGGCCCCCTTCTAGCCGCTTTCATAATTTTGCCGATATTTGAGAGCATGAACAGCCTCCTGGAGCTAAAGTACATCATTTACGGCGTTTTGCTGATTCTGGTAATGATTTTCTTTCCGGGCGGGTTATCGTCGCTATTGCGCAAAGCCAAAGATTTTTGCGTTCAGAAGATAGGTCCTTTACTTGGTCAGCGCTGACATAAGATAGGGGGTGGCGGACACTGGGGTTATCCAGACACAGGCGAAGGAGAGACAAAAACCACATTATATCTAAGGAGTGATACTATGCGTATTAAAAAGTTTTGCTTGCTGTTAGTTGTTCTAACTATGGTTGCGGCACTCATGGCGTGCGGGGGGCAGGGCGGATCCGGCGGAGGCGAAGGCGAAAAAATGCTGAAGGTCGCCCTGTGCGTGCCAATCACCGGGGAATCCGCGAAATCTGGGGCCGGCATTAGGGACACTGCGCTCATGGCATTCGAGGACATAGGTTATATGATTGGGGATTACGCCATCGACCTGAGGATCGTAGACATTACGACAGACCCCGAGAAAGGCGCACTGGCGCTTGAACAGGCCATAGTCCGGGACAACGTGGAAGTAGCGATTCTGGGCTGGTATACATCGGTTTCCATGGCGTGCATGGACGTTTCGGTTAAATACCAAATACCGTACTACTACAACAACGGCGCCGGCACTAGCCTGGACGAAAAGTGGCGCACTGATCCTGAAAAATACAACATCTACATAGGCAAAACCTGGCCCCCAACCGATTTCCTGTCGGTGATCTACGTCGATTTGCTAAACGATGCAACCGCAGCCGGTACCTGGAGCCCGCGCAACAACAAAATAGCCATATATGGAGGAGACAACGACTGGGGGCGCTCCGTGGCTGGTGACCTCGCGCAGGGCTTTACCAACATAGGCTGGGACAAGGTCTTTGAGGACTATTTCCCGGAAGGCGCGACGGATTTCTACGCAATGCTATCTAAAATCAAGGCTTCGGACGCATCGCTAGTCGCCGGCACAGCTTCTTCGCCGGCATCTATGGCGGCATTTCTCAAGCAAGCCCGGGAACTGGAAATAAACGCGATAATCATTGCCGACGGGTTTTCGGAAAATGGGGAGTGGTACTCCCTGACAGGGGATGCGGCTAATTACGTAATCGACTGCCGCCCGGTGTTCTTCAATGAAGCTGGGTTTGAGTTCAACAGAAGGTTCCAGGAAAAATACGGCTACGCTCCCTCGGCAGCCTGCGAAGGGGTACACTGGGACCACACGAACAACTTTATTGAAACTTGCAGGCAGACGCTGGAAATCTACGGCGAACTGAATTCCGAGACCCTATACCACTACGGCAGGGACTATGTATATACTGGCAGATACGAGTACACGGGCGGCATTACGCAAAGGGCCTTTAAGTGGACGCCAGAAACTGCGCCAAGCCCGGTTGTTGGCGAAGACTATTTTTACGCTTCGGTCATACAATTCATAGACGGTGAAATGATTTCGGTGTATCCGGAAAACAGAAAAGTTGCGGACTTCATCGTCCCCGATTACGCGAAGTAAATAACAGCGCAAAGAAAGCCACCGGCTGCTGAATTGGCAGCCGGTGGCAAAGACACCCGGAAGGCAGGTACCATTTGATGCTGCGTACAGAGGGCGTAGAGAAGAGCTTCGGCGGGCTGACCGCTGTCAAGGATGTTTCGCTGAATGTCGAGCAAGGGGAAATATTCGGCATAATCGGCCCCAACGGGGCGGGCAAGACCACCCTGCTCAATTGCATATCCGGGTTTTATAAGCCGGAGAAGGGCAAGATTTATTATGACGGAAAAGACATAACAGGCTGGGCGCCGCACAGGATATGCCACCATGGCATTGCGCGGACGTTCCAGATAGTGCGCAGTTTCCCAAAACTTTCTGCTTACGACAACGTAAAAGCAGCAGCGGTCTTCGGCGCCCGAAAAACCCATGGCCTGAAAGAAAGGGTCATGGAACTCCTGGACTTCGTAAGTTTCCCGGCGGAAGAAGGCACACTGGCTGAAAGCCTGAATACAATGCAGCTAAAGCGCCTGGAACTAGCCAGGGCTTTGGCGACCGACTGCAAACTGCTGCTTTTGGACGAAATGGCAGCGGGGCTGACCACGGCTGAACTGCCTGTCTTCATACAGCTAATAAAAAGGATCCGGGACAGCGGGGTCACGATTATTTGCATTGAGCATGTCATGAAATTCATTATGGAGACATGCGACCGACTGGCGGTGCTACAGTTCGGCGAAAAAATCGCGGAAGGCACAAGTGCCCAAGTCAGCGAAAATCCCGTGGTCATTGAAGCCTATTTAGGCAAAGACATTGATTGACGCCGAAAAAGGTAGTGTAAAACAGGAGGGCAACGTGCTTGAATTAGATGACATCTGCGCAGGTTATGGCAAACTGGACGTGCTGTGGAATATATGCATGGATATAAACGAAGGGGAATTCGTTGCCCTCATCGGCGCCAATGGCGCGGGGAAGACTACGACGATGCGGTGCATATCCGGTTTGGTCAAGCCTAAAAGCGGTGCGGCGGTTTTCCTGGGCCAGAGGATAGACAAATCGACCGTCCAGCAAATATGCGGGTCAGGAATAAGCTTCGTCACCGACGACGGCTGCCTGTTTTCCGGGATGACGGTAAAAGAGAACCTGCTAATGGGCGCTTATATAGTCAGGGACAAGCGGCAAAAGGAAGAGTCCCTGGAAAAAGTACTCAGCCTCTTTCCCCGGTTGAGGGAGAGGATAAGGCAAACGGCAGGAACCCTGAGCGGCGGGGAGCGCAAGATGCTGGCAATCGCCAGGGGCTTGATGTCCCACCCAAAACTGATGCTCGTCGACGAGCCATCCCTGGGGCTTGCCCCAAAAGTGGTGGCGACCGTATTCGAGACGCTCAGGTCGCTGACCGGTGAAGGCGTGACGGTCCTGCTTGTCGAGCAAAACGTAAAAACGACGCTGAACTTTGTAGACCGCGCCTATGTGCTTGAACACGGGAAAATAGTCGGGGAAGGCTCCGGCGTCGAACTGAAGCAAAACGACCACATCAAACGATCATATTTGGGCATAGTATAGCTTTTGATGAAACAGACTACTCATACAGGGGGTTCTTACCTTCGTCGTAGACAGCCGACCCGCGTAGCGGCCGTTCTGAAAACAAACCTTCCAGATCCATGTAAACGGAAAGGAAACGCACCAACTTGTTGGTAGTATTTTCCCAGGAATGAGGGGTGGATGACTGGAAATGAAGGCTATCGCCTGGGTATAAATCGTATTTGACATCGTTGAGTGTCGTCGTCAAAATGCCCTCCAGGACATAAATAAACTCTTCGCCGTAATGCGAAAGCGTCTTGGCCGGCTGCCGCTCTTTCATCGGCAGCACATTGATGACTATGGTACTCAAGCAATACTTATTGTCCCTGCCGCCAAGTTTCTCGAAAAAAACCGGCTGCCCCTCTATGCAGGTATAATTGTGCTCGTAGCTCCTGACCAAGTCCGGCTCGTCAAGGAAAACTTGCACCGAAACGTTCAGCGCAGCGGCGATTTTCTCCAGCAGCTCTTCCGAAGCCGTATTGTTATCTCGCTCAATCTGAGATAGGTAACTGATGGAAATGCCTGATTTTTCGCTGATGTCTTTCAGCTTCAGGTTCTTTTCCAGCCGAATATTCTTGATTTTCCTGCCGATTTTCTTGTTAATCTCTATGCACCCTTTCTTGATGTGTTACTATGATGCAAATCATAATATTTTTTCAGTAAGACATGGACCCTTTACTATTGTAATGCGTATTATTAAGAATTACAATACTTCTGTCAAATATCTGGAAACACAACCCTGGTGTTGTTACAGGTCACTCCCTGGCCCGTCATTGCGGCTTCCGAGCCGCAATCCCCTGAATAATGCGCTTTTCTGCGGGGGATTGCGGGTCAAGCCCGCAATGACGATGCTTTGGTATTTTCGGGCTTGGGGTAGCAACGGCTTATACAAATAATCCCTTCAGAGGCGTAGTGCGTTCGTACTCCTGTCCGGATGATATAGGGCACGATTCTTGACCATGCATTATTGCCGTATTTTGCTCTGCTGCCAATATCCCGTTGTTTATTTTGAGAAATTTATAATAAATCCTCTATTTTTCCAGTAATATAGTTGTAAAAAATACGAAATTTTAAGGAATATCATTGACGAAATCCCTTCTTTATCGTATAATATGGGCAGGGAAGACATATTTCCAAATTTCCACATTCCCATGCCCTACTTGGGGCAGATTACGGAGGGTTTAGCGTGAAAAATCACGCAACACCAGAGAATGTGCCAATCGCTCCCCGCTATCGCGGGAACCGCGAGTTGATGCACAAAAAGTCCATTCCTTATCATGGGCTATTTGTGCCGGAGTTATGCGAAAGGAATGGACTTTATTATGAATAATCGCGTAGAAAAGCTAAGAAGGGAATTCATGCAAGCAAAACCATGCCTGAGCGCCGAAAGAATGGTATTGGCTACCGAAGCATACCAGAAATACGGCGGGGAGCCGATATACCTGCACCGGGCGCACGTCTTTGAATACGTGCTGGACAGAAAAAGAATAGTAATACGCGATGGCGAGCTGTTGGCCGGCAACCTCAGCGAGTACATACGCTCAGCTGCGATATTTCCGGAATACGTCTCCGGGCGCAACTGGCTAAAGGAACAAATACCCACAATGGACACACGGCAATACGACCCATTCGTAATAACACCAGAGGACAAAAAGACTATTCTGGACAATCTCGATTGGTGGGACGGAAAATCCACCGAGGACATCCTCGACGAATATATACCGGCTAAACTACGGGAATACAAGAAAAGCGGATTCTTCAGATACAATGGCGACGCCATATGCTCCAGCGCAATCTGCGCCGATTTCAAGCGGATGTTCTCTCTGGGGTTCCGCGCCCATATAGACATATGCAAGATGAAAATTGAGGAAATGCTGTCAGACCGCATAGACGTGGAGAAGCAACGGCGAATCGAATACTGGCAGGCTACGATCATAGCCCTGGAAGCCGCCATTCGGTACACCAAGCGCAACGCGCAAGTCGCCGAAGAGATGGCTGCAGAGGAAACAAACAATGCGCGTAAGCGAGAATTACTGGAGATGGCCGAGATATGCCGGAAAGTGCCGGAGTATCCGCCGGAGTCCTTCCGCGAAGCTATCCAGTTCCAATGGTTCATGCATGTCCTGCACCACATTGAAGCCATGTCCATGGCAACGTCCCTGGGGCGCTTTGACTTGAACCTGTACCCATATTACATAGAGGACCTGAGAAAGGGGCTGATCACACCGGAGGAAGCCCTGGAACTGATTGAGCTGCTGTTCCTAAAGGTCAGCGGCCAGCAATACCTAACGGACGAGTATGGCAGTATTGCAGACACGGGTTATCCCATGTGGCAGACACTGATGATTGGAGGCATCGACGCAAAAGGCAATAAAGTGTGCAACGACCTGACCTACATGGTGCTCGACGCCACCGAAGACCTGAAAATCGTCCAGCCCGCAGTAGCGTTGCGCGTCACCGACGACATGCCTGGAGAACTGCTTGACAAAGCTGTCAGAATGATACAAAAAGGGATGGGGAACCCGGCGTTTTTCGGCAACGAGACAGCCATGAAAACAGTGATGAACAAAGGCGGGACGTTGGAACAAGCGCGGGACTGGGTAATCATCGGTTGTATGGAACCCCATCCGGGAGGCGGCGGCACATGCGGCAATCCGACCGCCGGGCCGATAAATTTTCCTAAATGCCTGGAACTTGCCTTGCACAACGGTGTCGACCCGATAACCGGAAAGGAGATGGGCCTCAGGACAGGCGATCCAGCCCGGTTTACGAGCATAAACGAGGTAATTGAAGCGTTGCGGAAACAAATCGATTACATCTGGGATTTGCACACGCGATCGGTCAACCTCTCGTTGGCAGTCCATGGGACGTACGTACCAACCATTTACCAATCCGTAGCGCTGGACGGATGCATCGAGCGGGGCTTGTCGATACAGGAAGGCGGATGCAACTTACCGTACACAAACATTTTCATTGTAGGCCCATCGACCATTGCCGACTCGATCGCAGCAATCGAATATGCGGTATTCAGAGACAAAGTGCTTACGATGGAAGAACTCATCCATCTTTGCGACACAAACTTCGAGAACAACGAGCGAATGCGCCAGTACCTGCTGAATGTGCCTCCAAAGTTTGGCAATGACGTATCGGAAGTTGACGAGATGATATCCAGCCTGCTTAAGGGATGCTGCCATATAATCCAACAAATCCCGGACGGCAGGGGCGCGCGAGGCATGTTCTCCGCCGGCAGCCAGTCCCAATCGCACAACGTTGCCTCCGGGTTGTTCGTTGGCGCCACACCGGACGGCAGGCTAGCTTTTTCGCCGTTGAGCGACAACGCCTCTCCCCACATGGGCCGCGACATTTCCGGGCCGACCGCCTCCGCCAACTCAGTAGCACACCTGCCGAATGAGCATATCTACGGCGGATGCCTGTACAACCTCCGCTTCGATCCAAGCGGAGTGGAGGGGGAGAAAGGGGTCGAGACCATAAAAGGAGTAATCAAGGGATTCGTCAATAACGGCGGTTATCATATCCAGATAAATGTCGTAGACAACGAAACCCTTATTAAAGCGCAAAAGGATCCCGAAAACTATCGTGACCTGATTGTCAGGGTCTCCGGTTACCTGGCGTACTTCACAGAACTGGAAAAGACGATCCAGGACGCGTTCATCCAGAGAACTGCCCATCTGTCGAAATAGGGGGTAGTCGCTATGGCTACATTGATAGGCGGTATACAAAGGTTCTGCATTTCAGACGGACCTGGCATACGTACCACCGTATTCGTCAAGGGCTGCCCGCTCAACTGCCAATGGTGCCACAACCCTGAACTAATAGCACTTGATAACCAACTCATGTTCAGTAAAAAAAAATGCATGAAGTGCGGGAGCTGCGAAAAAGAATGCCCCGTCCACGCCATATCGTTCCCAGATGGAGAATTCACTCTGGACCGCGAAAAATGCAACGCCTGCCTCAACTGTACAAAGGTATGCTACAGCCTCGCCCTGCACCCAGCCGCCAGGGAGGCAACGGTACAGGAAATAGTCGATATCGTGGGAAAAGACATGGAGTACTTTCGGCAGACCGGGGGAGGGATGACCATTAGCGGCGGGGAATGCCTGCTGCACCCGGAATTCACCAATGCACTAACTGACGAGGCGCACGGTCGCGGCATAACGGTGGCGCTGGACACAAGCGGCTATGCCTCGATCAGCACGCTACTCCCCCTGGCGGAAAAATCGGACTGCCTCCTCTACGACATAAAAGCGATTGACGAGCAAGTCCACGAAAAACACATCGGCTCATCAGGCAAGCTGATACTCGATAATCTGGAGATACTAGCAGCCGACAAAAGGATAAACCCGAAATTGTGGATCCGAATGCCGTTGGTCGGCGATGTCAACGATAGCGACGAGCTTATGGAAAAGAGCAAATCCTTTTTTGTGAGAAACGGCATCCGCAGGGTATCGCTGCTACCATACCATGAACTGGGGACCGCCAAATACGCCGATCTTGGCAACAGACAGTGCACATTCAAGGCGCCCAGCCCGGAGCGCGTGGAAGAAATCCGCCAATTCTTCACTGCCGCCGGGATAAACGCGGACATATCGGGCAACTCCAATCTATAGCAACGAGAATGCCCCAGAGCTAGGGCGGAGGCTGGCTCCCGCCGCAGGTGAAGGATTATAAGGGAGGGCGCAATAATGAGCGAGCGAATGAAACAACTGCGAAAAATGCAAAGGGACAGCCGGCCTGCAGTGAGCGCGGAAAGAATCGTCCTTGCTACAGAGGCATACCGAAAATACGCAGGGGAACCAATATTCCTCTTTCGGGCGCGGGTACTTGAATACGTTTTAGCCAACAAAGAAGTGGTTATACGCCCTGGCGAGCTGCTAGTCGGGACGCTGAACGAACTCCCGCGGGCTGCCAGCGTGTTCCCCGAATACAGCTCCGGCCTAATGTGGCTGAAGGAACAGTTGCCTGATATGCCGACCCGACCGACAGACCCATTGCAGATCACACGCAAAGACACGGAGACGATCCTCCATAACCTGGATTATTGGGACGGAAAATCCCTGGAGGACTATATGGACACCCACATGCCGCAGGAAATCAAGGTAGCCGAGGCGGTAGGTGCATTTAAGTCCGGGGGGCGCGGACTCTGCTCAAGCTGCATCACGCCGAACTATGAACGTATGTTTTCCCTTGGGTTTCGCAAACACATAGATAAATGCAAGCAAAATATTGTGCAAGCCTATGCTTCGGACATGACAGTGCAAAAGGAAAGGCAGACCGAGTACTGGGAAGCAACGGTCATTGTCCTTGAGGCGTCGATCGCATATTCCAACCGCTATGCGGACGAAGCCGAAAAGTTGGCAAAACTGGAAAGCAGCGAACAACGCCGGGAGGAACTGCACGAGATAGCCCGAATTTGCCGCAAAGTACCGGAACACCCACCGGAGACCTTCCACGAAGGGCTGCAGTTCCAATGGATGATGCACCTGATAAACTACATCGAGGCACAGAGCGCGGCATGTTCATGCGGGCGATTCGACCAAATACACCATCAAAACTACGCGCGCGACTTGGAAGCCGGACGCATCACCCCGGATCGGGCAAGGGAACTGATTGGGATGTTCATGCTAAAGGTAGACAGCCTCTTCTATATTGGCGACAACTACTACGTAAAAGCCAACGCCGGCTTGCCGATGTGGCAGGTAATGTCCGTAGGCGGCTTGACCAGGGACGGAAGGGACGCGTCGAACGAACTATCATACCTGGTGCTCGACGCCTGTGAAGAGATGAAGCTGGCCCAGCCGCCGATAGCGCTTCGCATCAATCGCTTCACCCCACCGGAATTGATTCGCAAGGGCATACAAATGAATCAGGAGGGCATGTCGAACCCTGCCTTTTTCAGCGACAAGACAGTACACCAGACAATACTTAACAAAGGCGGGACAGAGCAGCAGGCCAACGACTGGTGCATTATCGGCTGCATGGAACCCCACCCCGGTGGAGGAATCTGCGATGGCAGCGCGGTCGGAGGGTACCTTTCCGCCCCTAAATGTATGGAAATCGCCCTCCACAACGGCGTAGACCCGGTCACCGGGAGGGAGGTCGGGCTCAAGACCGGCGATCCAAAGGAGTGGAGGAGCATGGAAGATGTCACAGAGGCTGTTAAAAAACAAATAGTCCATTTCGGACGTTTGCATGAGACAGCGTATAATGCCACCCAATCCGCCGCAGCCAGCCGCCTGCCCTGCGTGTATATGTCGGTGCAACTGGATGGATGCCTTGAAAAAGGAAAATGCATCCAGGAGGGCGGGCCACTGCTGAATTGGGTCAACATCTTCATCGCCGGGACCGCAACAGTCGGCGATTCGATAGCTGCCATAGAACATGCGGTATTTAAAGAAAAAACCCTGACCATGGAGCAGCTTATCCATATGTGTGACACTGACTTCGAGGGCGAGGAAAGGATGCGCCAATACCTGATAAACAAGGCGCCCAAATTTGGCAACGACAACGACCATGTGGACAAAATCGTAGCAGACGTCGTCGAACACTCCTGCCGCGCGTTGCAGGAAGTCAGGGACGCCCGCGGCGGCTATTTTTCATGGGGCGATATGAGCCAGACACACAACGTCGCCCTGGGCGAATTCGTGGGCGCGACGCCGGATGGCCGTAAAGCTTACACCGCTTTCAGCGACAACGGCTCCCCCTTCATGGGCAGGGACACAAGCGGTCCCACCGCAGCGGCAAAATCCGTGAGCAAGCTCAATGCGCAGCATTGCCACGGAGGAGTCCTATACAACATTCGCTTCGATCCCAGCAGCGCTAAGGGCAGCAAGGGCATGGAAATGATGAACGGCCTGATTGTCTCTTTTTGCGACAATGGCGGGTACCACATCCAGACTAACGTGGTCAGCAACGAAACTCTGCTCAAGGCTCAAGCCGATCCGGAAAACTATCGTGACCTGGTTGTTCGGGTCGCCGGTTATCTGGCTTATTTTACGGAGCTTGACAGAAAAGTGCAGAATTCGATAATCGACCGCACCGCACACTAGTGGTCTGAAATATGGAATTGACGGGGCTGGTAGGAGGCATACAAAAGTTCAGTGCCGGAGATGGGCCAGGCATCAGGACGACCGTATTCCTCCAGGGCTGCCCCATGCGCTGCGCCTGGTGCCATAATCCGGAACTGGTCGATCCCAGCCCACGCCTCATGCATGTGGCGGGCAGATGCATCCGATGCTGTTCCTGCGCGGCGGTATGCCCTAGTGGGTCAATAGGCATATGCGGCGGGGAGCCCACACTAGACCGGGACTCGTGCCAAGGCTGCTTCAGGTGTGCCCGTGCTTGCTATTGTGAGGCGATGCGGCCCTCGGCAAGGATAATGACGCTGACAGAGGTAATGCGCCTGGTTGAACAAGACAGGGACTTTTACCAGCGCACGAATGGCGGTATGACTATCAGCGGTGGCGAATGCATGGAGCAATACCAGTTCACGTTGGCGCTGGCAAAGGAAGCGGGGGCAAGGGGGATAGGCGTGGCAATAGACACATGCGGTTTCGCAGCGCAAGGGCACATGATCGAAATCGCGGGATTAGCGCAATGGCTCCTCTACGATATCAAGGCAATAAGCGACGCCGTGCATAAGAAATACACCGGAGTATCCAACCAACCCATCCTCGATAATTTGCGCCGCCTGGCTGCCGAACCGGAGCTTCGAAACAAGGTACAAGTCCGGCTACCACTCATAGGAGGTATCAATGACAGCCAGGAAATGATAGGGGAAACAATACAGTTCCTAAAGGAAAACAGCCTGAAAAACGTAGCGCTCCTGCCATACCACGACATCGGCGCATCTAAATATACCAGCCTCGCCCAAGGCTTCCGCAGCTTTTCCCCTCCCCAAAAAGAAAGGCTAAACGAAATAACCGCGAACCTGAACGCCGCAGGCATACAAAACGACGATGGCGCCCCGGAAGACAAACAGTTCCCATCGGTTCTGGTACCGAGTGCCGCACAGGCCGTGTAAAAAACGAGATTTCAATTGAAAATCCACGGTTTTGGTGTTACTATATCTCAAGGAAGAAGGTGAGCAAAGTGAACCATGTGAAAGGCAGCTACAAATATAACCCGGATGATTTCGATGGTATATTAAACTTGCCTGACGGTTTCAGGAACTTTTATAGATTCCTTGAAGTTTATCAAGAAAACAGTAGCAGACTGAACTGGTTTGAGTTCAGGAGGCGTTGGAAAGATTTGTTCTTCCTGCTCAAAGCCCGTGAAGTCGAAGGCAAAATAAACCCTGTTACAGCCGGAGAGATACGCAACTACTTGGAGGTACTGGTCAATGATTGATTTTGATGCAGGAGAGAGAAGGTTCAACAAATTTCTCGGCTCCGAAAAGAAAGACACTGTTCT
>Ga0123353_10004023_pt1 | contig 18831 bp, 11 predicted proteins | sample TergutLab28metaG_3_FD_92763 | JGI IMG/M metagenome (GOLD analysis project Ga0123353, IMG submission 92763) | Labiotermes labralis P3 segment gut microbial communities from Petit-Saut dam, French Guiana - Lab288 P3 | ecosystem: Host-associated > Arthropoda: Insects > Digestive system > Gut ... | reverse complement strand
TAAGGGGGGGAAAAAATTTCCTGGTTTGAAGGTTTTTTGGTGGGGGCTGGTTGTCTTTTTGGTTAAGGAGGGGGGGGGGGGGGGGGGGAAGCCGTGAAGGCAAGGTGCTGGGAAGTTGATTCAGTATGCGGCAGAGGAAACAAGTTTAGTAGTGTTGGGCTGAATTTTGAATCTGCAAGCCTCCATTATGACGCAGTTTTGATAACATTGGGAGTTGCAGGGCTGCTTTTGGGCGGAAATCTTGAAGGACTGTACTAGAAACGTGCAGACTAAAGAAGTTGAGGTGAAAGTACTTTTCTGTCCAGTGCTTGGCCGGATATCCGGTAGAACGTGGCGCTGTTTGAAGGTTCCCAGTCTGCTCGCTTGCTCTTCTGATAAGAGAAATATCTAGACGAAGACGAGCAAGGAGCATTCATGGAAGAATACTGCCTGGAAAACCAAAGTACTTTGTGCCCCATTGCCACTCTGTTCACCACACATGGCACATAGACTGGCCGGGGTAAATTAAAATTCGCCTACATTATACGCAGCCCACATAAAGATTCTGTTCGTACCTCACAGAGGACATTGTTCATATATTGGAAACACTCGGTGAAAGTTTTGTAGGAAGGTAATTGTTTATTGCGAGAATTATTCAAGTACACTCTGTGAGAAAAATGTAGCCGGCGGTACGCACAATAACCTCTTAGGCTTTGTATGCAAATATAAATCAAGAATTGCTGCGGTGAAGCGCTAGGATCGCGATTTGGATGGAATACCCCTCGGTTAGAGGCCTAACATGAGTCGAGCCCTCGTTTGAAGAAAAATGTCTGGTTCCCTACTTTCAGTTTATTATGAATCAGAACATGCTACAGGGCCTGCCGCACGGAAGTTGACGACGAAATTTTGTTCGAAACGAACTCCATGGAATAAGGGAGTTCCTAAGCCGAGTGTATCCGATCAAGAAAATCCCAACCTCTTATGGAACGCCAGTGGTTACTGCCGTCGTTACACCACTGTCTGCCACCAGCCGTCTGAGTCAGCTGAACCCAATCAACGTCGACAGTCCATTTTAATGCTTTCTTTCAACGAACCGTTTGTGGGAATTTCACATTTTTTCCACGTACCGTCCATTGCATACTCCCCTATTTCTCCCCTCTAGTAATATGTGAAGAGGAGCACAAACTGAAGTTCCTCTTCATGTAAGTGCCTCAATTCTCGTGTTCCTCCTTCTCTTTCGTGTCCATTCATTCTCTGACACCCTGTTCTCAAATATTGCCAATACGTAGGGTGAGAGCTGAAGTTTCACGTTAGTACTAAACAGCGGGCAATGTTATGGTTTTGTGTATGGATAAGGAACGGTAAGAACGGAATATAGCAGGAATTAAATCTGCTTTTGACTCCTCGTTGAGGTTGAATGGCTTATCCAAAATTAATGACTAAGCTACGGACGGGATGACATATATTTGATTCCCGACTGGGGCGGGGACAATTCACCCACCACGAACAACCTATCAATTTGATACCTTGAGTTCTGTCCCCGCCGGGCCGTGAACCTGACAGTTCGTCTCCGTTTCTCTCCGAAGTTAATTCGTAGAACTGTAACTTCACTCCCCCGTAAGTCTTCACGTTTCTTAATTGAACAAATGAATGACTTCCTTGGGAATGCGGTTTTGGTGTCACCGTAGTCCCACCGTATCCAACTTTCGATCTTAGGACGCGTATGTGAAGAATCTATCAAGTGTTGGAGATTAGAAATGTGCCGATGAGGGGCTGAACATTGCGTAGTGCTATCCACGTTCAGTTTCATGGGAAAGCCCAGTGACTTACAAAGAGTCGGCTCGATATCTGTGTGCCTGTTTATGAGGAAGCATGAGTCATGCTTGGTGATTAAATCCTTCAGTGCAGACAAGCACGTTCACTGAGCGTCGTCATGTCGTCAAGCCTCTACCCTCTTCATTCTCCCGATTTTAAGAGCTCGTTTCGATTGGCCGACCAAACTGTCAGAAAACTGTAGTGGCTATAAACGGAAACTGGTCTCATACGGAAACCGCTTTCTTATCGGATAAAGGCCGTTCACCGGAATTTTGGGTTGCGAAACGACTAGTCAGTAAGTCCTTTCTCTGAAAACAAGAAACGTGCTTGTATCTCTGTGGCGAGGAACGCTTATTCGTTTGCGTAATTTACGTGAACTTCATGAGTCCTTTCTTCTGTAATGTGTTGCCATGTAGTTTGGATTGGTAGATAGCAACAGGTCCTTCTGAAACGTCGGTACTTGTCTATCAGACTATGACGTCACGTCCTAGGAGACGGCGATTGTCATATTTACGGCTGCAAGAACGTAAATAAAACCTTAAGCGTCGTTTTCTTCGCTTCGGGTAGTATGAAGTAGACACAGGACGTGCACAGCTCTCTGCGGCTTGCGTGATACCAAGTACGAAGCCTTGGGCTTGCTCTGCCTGACAGGAAGGGGCACGTTTCTCGTGGCGCCGGTTGTCGTTTCTGCCATGTGTCACTCCATCAGTATGCATATAATGTATCTTGAGAGTTCTTTTATGAGAACCTAATATTTTGGAATGTTGTTTACCCAGTAAGGTTGAAGTTACAACATACTGAAGCTTCGGTTGTGGAGGTTTGTGTACACCTCAACTTCTGTATACTCCGTAATGGTGAGTTTTAAAATGTATTTAACCGGACTTTACGTTCGTGTCTGACTTACATCAAGGCGAAAGAAAGTTGGCCTATTTGGTATACATTCCCGTTTCTTAAAATTCTCACGTATGTGTACACAAATTACGGAACGCGTTTATTATTCATCTTCTAATCGTAGGTACAAAAGACGTACGCGTTTTTCAGCATTTAACGTCGTGGTCGAGCAATTATGCCTTGTATTCGACGGGTCCCAAGTTGAAATATTGGTCCGGAAACCAGCCATCCTAGCTGATATTTGTTAGATACGTTCGTAGAACAGCTGCGAGAAGCGACTGTTAGTTTCGTCTGTCAGCACGGAGTAGTTCCACTCCCACCTCTAGAATTTGCGTGAAATTTCATATTTCGTGATTTTACCAAGGTTCGTAGATTTATTCCAGTTCTGGCTAAAATCAGACGTACTTCGCATGAAGACGTGCGTAAGTGTATGATAATATCTAGCCGCGATTGGTCGTGGTGAGACAGGCCATGTTTCCTGTGGTGTACAAACTGAGGCCGAAGAAAAAGTTTATAATGTGAACATAATGTAAGTACAAGCGATACCCCGTCTCTTACCGTATAGGTCTGTCGATTATGATCGATTGTGAATCTGTTGCTGAAATACGGAGCAGTCTTGGTGTGTGTTGTGTAAAAGGTGGGAAGACACATTTCATGTTCTTGTATTTCCACTGATGTTCTCGGATATAGCCACGAACATAAAACGTAAGGACAGTTACAGAGCGAACGTATCGAAAGTGCTTTGCGGGCATTGCTAGCTTGTTTGCTGTATTCCCCGGTCCCTCTCGGCAAGTACGTGGGTTGCTCCGTGCAATTACTTACGGCTGTCTCCTTCCCCCATCCTTTCGAGCCCCTCATTCATCTTACAATTTGAGCTCTTAACAATACTGTTAAATAAGCGAAGTACAAATAAAGAAATAAGGTTTCACGGATGTCTTTGGGATGTGACGCCGTGTAGTCTGGTAGGTGGTACCAACTTTTCGGGGGAGCCCGCTGATGTGCATCCGCCAAACTATACTGCGCCACATCCCAGAAGCCCATATTCCCGAATATAAACGTAGCGAAAGCGATAGATGTGGGGCACGTAAACCGTGATTTGACGTAAATGCGTTAACGTTTAGTCATTTCAGAAGAAAGTCATGTGTGTACTTGTGTGTCACATGTCTCAAGGGCTGTTTACTACCGTATCTTTTCAAGCGTGTGAGGAATCTAATCTGCTGATACAGTGCCATGTATTCAGAACTGATGAGCTGTAAATAGGGCTGGGTTGGAATTTAAGGATCGTCCCTCCGATTATGGCTGGGAAGTATGACGCAGTTGAGACTTCAAGAAAAAAAAACATTTAGTATGCCCAATGCGGCAAGTGGTAATGCTTAAGGATAAATTGCTCATTTGCGACAACAGTACAACTCAAAATGTGTGATTTTTCAGGAGAGATTTTAAAGGTTTTCCAGTGCTATAATTTTCTACGAGTGCAACGACACAACTGCTCTCCAGCGGCGAGTTTTGAAAACTGCGTTATGACACTGTACCTGTTAAAAGTGCATCTGCAAACGCTTCTTTATATACCAGTAACTCAAAAATGCCGAATTGACACTCTTGTCGCAAATGAGCGAAATATGCCTGCTGCGTTTGGTAAGGCAGTGGCGTAGCAGCAGCAACGCTTCAGACGCTGCGTCCTAGAACACACACTGAAGCACACTCAGTTATTCCAACTCACAATCACCTAGTGACAAATGCACTGACTACTCCAAACCGACGAAATTAGTTACTGAAGTCTACACGAAGACTGGAAGCGTTATGGCACCATATTGTCTTAAGACCAGCCATACCAACGTACTGATTCTTAAACAGAGAAAATGTATGGTAAAGATTCAAAGTTTTGTATTTTTTTAAAGTTTGGACTTGACTTTTTTACTTAAATAGTAAAACCATGCTCAGCCTTACGTTTTTAAAATAGAATTTTACTCATAAAAACTACTTTAAAAGTACATAAATGGGACCAATCTTAAGCGGATAGCCGCACGCCATCTAATTGTTGAACGGAGGGGCTTTATAATTCCCGTCTGTAGCTGCGATTTGCAAGGTTACATTTCCATTGATCATCCAGTCATACAGCATAGCCTTTGAGGGACACTTGGGCATTGAATATGCACGCCGTGTACTTGAGAAGATATGGAAAGATAGCTTGGATGGAATGAGCACAATAAAAATATTTTAGAGGTCTCCTCCCACCCCGCAACGAAATCCATAATTTTTTCATTACAATTTCATCTGAGCTTATTTTCATTTTGTCATCTACACTACTGATGTTATCATTTGACAAGAGAGTGGCTGGTCATAGGGTAAAGTGTGTGTCGTACGATATCCGCAAAACATTTTGTTTCATTTTAAAAAGTCCCTTACACGATATATGTGTGAGGTGACCTTTTTAGGTACGTTCGCAAAATTGCGAAAAGCGGCTGTTAGCTTCATGTCCGTCCGTATGGAACAACTCGACTCCCACTGGACGTATTTTCATCAAATTTCATATTTGAGTATTTTTCGAAAATCTATTGAGAAATCCCAAGTTTCTTTGATATCGGACAAGAATAAAAGGTAACTTACATGAAGACCAATACACATTTTTGATCCTATGTTGCTCATTTCTTCTTAGAATGAGAAATGTTTCAGACAAAAGTTGTGGAGAAAATCAAAGCATTTTATTTTCAGTAACGTTTTGCGAAAATCGTGCCGTTTATGAGAAAATGTGGAAAAAATATTGTAGAGCGGGGCAGGCCACAGATGACAATGCGGTGCGTGCGCAATGCATGCTGGATACGTAAGGCTACAAATACACACACTCAGGTTGTGTAATACTCATTGTTTTTCCACAGCAACAATGGCTGCACGACCGCGCCTCATGTTACGTTACACATACAATGCCTGTCTTGTTTTTCCATAGCCTTGTTTAAGAATACATCGTGTCGACAACTGGGTCTACTTCGTCATCAGGTAAAAATAAATTACGAAACGTCTGTTGGTTCCAATAAATTGAGCAAATCCAAGTCCATGGACAGAGGACAGTGAATCCGTAACTTTGTGTGTTCTAACTAAAAGTCAGGTGATGTACGCAGATTCCTGTGGCCGTGCGGTTTAAGGCGTAGTTCTGAAGTCGCTTGATTGCTGGGATCGCGGGTTCGAATCCCGCCGAGGCATCGATGTTCGTCTCTTGTGTCGTGTAGGGACAGCGAATTCTGCAACAGGCTGATTACTCCTTCAGAGGAGCCCTACCGAGTGTGCGTGTCTGTGTGTGCTCTACAAACCTCAAAAACGAGTCGGCCTAGGCCCGAGTTGGACTGCCGGGCAAGGAAGGAAAAATAAAGTACAAAGTTCAGGTTATGTGTTGTGCCACCTTCGTAGCACACGCACGTTACAGATTTCCATATATGCACCGTGGCAGTGTAAGAAGATTGTCTTTAACTGAATGGAACACAGACGAAAGGATTTTTTTTTGTTTCTTTCGGGGTATAGGTGTAGGTGGGAGGGTAGCATTGATGTGGATATTAAAAAAGTGGGTTATAGCTGTGGATTGGATTCATCTGGCTCAGTACATGGCTGCGGTGTTGGGTCGTTGTTAATATGAGCTTTCGGATTCCATGATATGTGAGAAGTGTGTTGACCAGCTGAGGGACTAACGTTCAATAACAAATCTTTAAATAGTGCCCCAAGTACTGGTATGTTTATTCAAAGCAGTAGATGCATGTTACAGTTACAGTTGACCATCATCGGGCTATCATACAATATTTCATAGGGGGTAAAATGTAATACATGTAAATTCGGCATTCAGAATTTTACTTTGTGGGATCCCACACGTTCAGAGTTATTGCAGTGATAAGACTGTAAAATCATTTGGTGGGTCGGGAGCTAAATGATGGTTTTTAGAGTTTCCACGAGTTTTTTTTTTGGCCAGATGTATGAAATTTAACATTAAGTTACCAACGGGAAAAATTGCTGGATTAATACTAATGCGTTTTCAAGTTCTTGTTATCATTTATAGGAAGAAATTAAGAATCGTGGGCGTCACCGACGTATTCTGTACCATATAATCTTCTGACAATGCTTTTACACTCACCGTGTTTCGAAAGCGGACTTCTTTCGAAAAGTTACGAGGGTTTGGGCTTAGTGAGAGTGAAAAAAAAAATCCTGATTAGTGATGTTTTATATGTATTCTGTGTTGGTCGGATGATTTTGGTGACACGAAAATATGTTTTGGTTGTTCTGTATCCCTTGTCTGATTCTCATTAATCCTTCTGTTTCCCACTGTTACGTGGATTTCTACTTGATATTCGGGGTTCTTGATTGATGTTTGTTAAAGTATATGATGGTATGGCGTGTTCGCTGTGTACTTAACGTCGGACGACATAAGACTAAACAGCTTCTTAAGAAGAACTGCCGCACGGAGTTGGTCTGTCGTGGAAATTTGATTTTCGTGTCTCGTGTTAACTTTGCCACTGTCCCGAGGCCCGGTGGACCCGTGTCTCCCACTGCACAGTGCACATAGCAGTTTACAAGCTTAATTCTTATTACCACGTCGAAAGATTTTTATTTATTGTGCTGAACACCAGTGCGCCATTTTAAAAGCCAATGAGGCGTAATCATCAGCTGCATGGAGCATTCTCGACTACGGTTATGTGCGCGGATGGGAAAAAATTTGTCTGGAAATTGGCGTATGTAAAATTTGAATGGCGAGGGTGTCTAATCGTGGTTCAGTTACCTGGAGCCTAATACAGACTGCACATTTCAGATGCTAAAATTAAAAAAAAAAAATTAGATAGGAGTATGCAGTTGTAATCGTTTCCTCCAGCTACGTTAGAACATACCGTTAACATTGATCACAATTTACGGGCCGCCATTTAGCCGCGGACCACCAGTGGACAAACACTGATCCACGATAACCTTGAAATTTTTGCTGGAATGTTTCTTGCGACCTTCAGGTGAGATGGCCGGTGTACGAAGTGACATCACATCGGCATGCAGCGGTTGATGGCGTTTTGTGTGGGTGGGAACTGATTGTTGTTAACATTAGTTTTGCACCACCTAGCAGTTGAATACATACTGTGAAACCAGCCGATTCAGGTGCTGAAGCGGTATGCAGATGAGTAGGCCTACTGGAGGTTGAAGACCTCGCTGTTAGCTTGCTATTCGGAGACTGGACACATTTAAACCAATTTCACTGTCGCCGTCTGCTGCTCGCTTCTCGTCCCAATGTGACCCATAGGCTTAAGTAATAAACGAAATAAACTGTAGCGGTTGTTTACAACCCCCCCTTCCCTCACGTACTGAAGTTGACGGCCAAAGAGTACTGCCAATACGTGATCTTCAGTCCATAAAAGATAAATAATGCTCTGGAATTAACGTCTTCTGAACGCATTCTTTATGTTTTTTCTGTGATACTCAGGGAGAGTTTTTTTACTCTTATTGCTGATAGTACAGTTCCCATCTCACTACAGCTACCACACTGCAGATGATTACTTTGTAGACTACAGTACAGTCATAACGAAACATTCTTTAAGTAAAAGTTACAGATCGAAATGAATTATATATTTTATTCCGTATACCAGTTTATTGTGCAGACAATCAATAACTTTGGCTGCACAGAACTTCTCCTTACTCTGAAGCATGGGTCTCCAATTTTTTTTATGGCAAAGGGCCACATCCTTACGGTGGGCTGGTTCGCGGGCCGCACGTGGGGGGGGGGGGAGGAAAAATTACTTAATGGTCTTGAGTATTGTGTAATTTTTATAGTATAAGCACAATTTACAAACGTAGCTGCGGGCCGCTGGTTGGAGACCCATGTTTTAATGTAATGCTGCGACATGTTTTGGCTGCTGTATTTATGTATATATGTAAGAAGTTTGTATGAAGTTACAACCACACAAACGTACAATCCGTAGTTTGTACAGCTACGATGTTGGTGCACTACCTAACCAAATCTATGCAGCGGTGTCCTCGGGAAGCTGATAGTTCCTCAGCCAGTCAAGAAATTTTCGCGTTTTATGGAACCCGAAGGTTCATTGCCCTGTTCAAAAGGGCTCGCCACTTGTCACTTTTCTGAGCCAGATCAGTCCAGCCCGCGCCTTTCAACTGGTTTCTGTAAGATACATTCCAGTGTTTTCCACTCATTACGCCAGAGTTTCCCAAATTGTCTCTTCAGGTTTCGCCACCAAACCCTGTATGTAACTCTGCGCTCCCGCGTATGTAGCACATGACCTGCCCATCTCATACATCTTGATTTTAACGCCGGAATAATATTTGGAGAAGCGTACAAAACGTTAGGTTCTGATGTGAGTGTGCTATGTGTATATAATCACTGACAACAGATTTGAGTACATTGACTTCAGTCCACATTGACGCACAAGGATGAACATAAAATTAACGGTAATCAGTTGCGGGTTCAGTAACAGTACACATATAAAGGAGTGCGATTGTTTTTAAAAATTAGTTTCCAGCGTTAAGAACAGTGGATTTTATATACAGAGAAATTTTTAAAGTTTAGCAAGTGCACGTATGTCCCTTGAAAAAGCTCTGGGAGTCCACTGTTAGTTTTATTTATGACTTCTTAAATTTAAAAGACGTGGCGTACATTTGTACACTTTTCTTATAGTTTTATTCTGACGGCTGAAGATGGAGGTACACAGTGGCCAGACAGGGTGTGGTTGTGCTTACGTATGTCCGTAACAAGTAGTCGCCACAGTGTAACGCCCGAAATTACTGTAGTATTCAATAATAAATTTTGTTCCTGTAGTCTGATTGTAGTGTACCGCTGAAAAATGCGGAAGTCACAGTGTGCCTAGAATACCGGGAGGCTGCTTACCGCTCCTCCATTTTCAGGCATAACGTTATAAGCAGATATCGTAATCGTGCAATTATCATAATTTTGTACATAATTTACACCATCACAGTTCTCTATTATTACGTTACAATTTGGCAGATACGTCAAATTGTCATTACAATTTTGTGTGTACTCTGTCGCTGTACACAATTTAATATAACTAATTACGACGTTTTGTCAGTTATTGCCTTAAAGGTCAAACGCTACATTTGTGTCTGCCATGTTGTTTTACTGTCCACCAAAAAAAAAAAAAAAATCAGAAGGCGCCCACAGAGTTTCACAAGCTTGACACTACGTGGCGGTACTGTTTAGCTTGAGGCAAGTATGTCGAAAACCGCAGCAAAGGACAGGAGAGTGGGAAAGGGGGTGGGGATTTGAGGTTCTCACAGCGATTCTGATAAAAACTTTAGACTTTCTAGAATATGGCGCCTCGTGGTTTGGTATGGAGTTACCAGTCTTGTACTACCCCGAAGATGGAGGCATCCCATTTCTCCGAAACGCCACATGTATACCAGGACACATGGTATCATATTCCAGAAGAATGAAAAGTTAGTCAAATTAAGCGGGGACGTACATGTTCTTCATTTCGAAATACGAGTAGTATTTGCAAGTATGTCTTGTCCATTAGGGGTCTACGGTGTCACAACTGTATTTCCGCAATGAAACAGGACTTAGGAATTGTGGTTATCTGTTCCAGTATGTAACCTTTTCATAACTACCGTGGAATGAATTCGGTAGAATGTTACTTTTACTACAGCGCTTTCCCGGGGAGGGGGTGGGTGGACATGGAGCGACGGTGCGCCCCCTCGTCTGTATTGATCGTTCCCCAGAACCTGGAATGGCTTTCAGTTTCTCCCCATCTCCCATGTCTCACCGCCCAGGGTTAAAACTCTCATTCTTTGAAACTATATTTGTCTGGGGTCAGGATCACGTAGGCTGTTCTATCGACATACTTCCACAGATTGTGTTTCGGAATAAAGACGATGTTCTGGGAGGGATTTGTGACGCCTGCTGGCCCGCAAGTGGGCTTTAGGCATGTCTGGTAGACTGTCGAGGTTGCAAATTGTACAGTTCAGTCAAAATATGTTTTGTAATTGTCATTAGTAGATCCCGAACTTTTAGAGTTGTTGCTGTTACATTTAAAAGACTTCGCATTTACCCCACACATAGTACATTTGCGTATCGTATGATCGTCACAAGGAGCAGCAGGTATTTCCCTCATAAGCATAATGCGGTTGGTCTTTTCGTTAGAGTCGCGTTCTGTTTTCCGTGACGTAGGAACTGAAATTTTAAACTGCGCGTGCATTATTCTTAACCTTAAACCTGCCGGACTTCCCAGATGTAGCCACAAAGTTTTGCACTTTCTCCATGTTTCTGACTGCCAAAATATAAAATGCCATGCAGCACGTTTGGTTGTATGTGTACGAACACTGCGTAGTTTTGCGAGTAACTGAGCACACGGACCGTAGTCACTCTGTAGAAGGGAATAGTTGCTTAGCTAGTCTAAGACTTTTGCGAATTTTGTGTAACCTTACGTTTATTACCTTGGGCTCCAGTGGCCGGTGTCCCACTCCTTAACCAGTCAATCCACGTCTCCCGTCTTGCGAACAGTTTAAATATATTTCCAAGCATCCCTAGGTCTTCAAAGTGGTTTATTGCATATCTTCAGTGATTAATTAGTTTTCGCTTTGAACACATGCGTAATTGAATAGAGATTTGACGTGGCCGCCTTGTTGTTTTTCATTCTACAAAAAAAAAACCCCAAAAATGGGTTTCATTTACGAGATTTAAGGCTTCCGCGGTGTATTGGAGGCATTCGCACTTCATAGGTGTTACGCTTCATGTTTTCCGAAAACCTGTTGCAAAACAAAATTTGAGGACATTTCATTACGTGGCGCAGGTGTCGTTTCAGTTCCAGAATTGGCACGACAGCCTTTTTAGTATTTGGTATTTGTATAAACTGACGTATATTGGTGTTGCGTTTTTACGAAGCTGCATGAGAACTAGTTTATTGTGAGGAAGGGCCGAGACGCGGACATCATGTCATGTGGCTATGTTTTTAGTGTTAAGTAAACGTGTACCCCGTCGAAGAAAAGACAGGTTGGTTTTACGAACACCTACATCCTTAGCTACGACATGATCAGTAGAATCGGAATATAACTAGGTCATCAACCATTTTGTGTGGTTTTATTAGTTTATCCAGGCATTTTTCAGGTTAGTGTCGTAACTAGATGCCGTTCAACCATCGGACACTGTGTAAATCTTGAGTTACTGATAGCATCGCAAAGTTACAAGAATTAAATCTGCAAAATCTCACTACGAGGACGCTGAAGTGATTGGTTTTGGTCACATGGCTATGTCCGAAAGTGCAGCAACTGGGTTCTGGTGTTATGGCCATGTCCGAATATATTGTAATAGGTTTCAATCCCATTCCCCTGGATTTGTGTGAATTTCTCTTTGAGGGTACCAGGTTTTCAGGAATTTGTTTGGGCCACATTTTATAAATTTGGACCCGAAAATTTTTCGGGTTGGGCAGGTGTTTGTTTAATTCCGCTCCTCTCGTTGTAACTTTTCGATTTTTTGTGACGTTGAATTAATGCAAGTCGTTGGTCTGTCCACGGGTAATCATATCTCCGTCATGTTGCAGCTTCACGTACGGTTTGTATATACAGCGATTCATTGTAAGGGTTGTCGCTCCGTAAGTTAATAGAAGTGTCACAGTAATTCGTTTTGTGTTTACCGAAATCGGCCACGACTGCAGCTGTCTTCATCCTTCCCGATTCATTTATTCATTATAGTCGTTGAGTGATTTTTCTGTACTTCCAGTTTTCATATTCAGAGTATGGAGGCTGTGTAAAAAAGCCATATCATGGGCGTGAAGATAATGTAAGAGCTCAATAAGTCTTTGCAGCTGGTGGGAAGTGAGCTGCAGTTGTTCACATTTAGATGGGGATTGAAATAAAAGAATAGCAGAATTCCCGGAAGTTTGGCAACGTGCTGAGTTGCCGGGAAGAGAGCTGCTGCAGACATCTGTGTTCAGTGTGCGTGAGTGCTGGACAATAAATGGAAAGGCACTGAATGTGGAAGGGAAGTAAGGAGGTTAGGGTTCGAAATTAGTCGTTTGTGTTTCGCCTACCAATTTTGGTCACTTATTCCATTTTACGGGATTTGCACTTGGGAGATCCTGAAAGCAGTGGGATTAAGGAAGGCTGGCCTCAGGTATCAGCGATGTTGAACCCTTGGTCTCTCATACCGCAGGAATAAGATTTCATTTTAAATTCCAAAGAGGCAGTGTAAATATTACGGTTGGTAAAAAGTAGCACGCTTGGGAGAAAGGGAACGTTCATAAAATGTTCTTGTTCGCGAACCTAAAGGGGTAAGCCCACTTTGGACACCTAAGCATATTGGAGAGGATAATATTAAAAGGCAGTTTGGTAGGGTGTGGACAGGATTCATTTGGCACATTGCGGGAACCAGCGGCGGGCTGTTGGTAGCATGGTAATGAACCTTCAGGGAATTTCTTCATTTTCTGAGGAACTGTTTATTACCTTCTTAAAATGTGCGTTTCGTTGGTGAAAACTGAGTTACATATGCACGTGTAAACCAGATGGAAGCGTTCTTTGCAAGAATTTAACGAATCTTGGGAAAATCGTGTTGTCACGTACCCGGAAACATAGGCGGGCGGGTTTTGGGTGGGATGGAGGGTTGGTGAAGTAGCGTCGAGGCTGGAAGTCGGGCGCCGAACAAGTTCGGTTATTTGCTAGTAATAATGTTTAGTAAGTAACACAATAAGTTTTAAAAGAAAAATATGATGTGTTTAACATAAATTCCATGTGATAAAGTAATTTATTAAAACTATATATATATATATTTGAATAAATTACTTTATCATACTGTGTAACACAACGGGATGGCTCCTATCAAAAAATAAATTCCATTAGATTTTTTAAATAATGTCACTCTGCCACCATTTTTTGTTCTTTACAAACGAAGCCACACAAAATCACTAAAAATTGAGCCATAATGGTTGCGTTCAAATTAGGGTAGGTTTTGAAGGTCGCAGGCGTTGAACGCATATGCTGTGTACTTGGACGAGGACTTGAGTGTATTGATTTGATGGGATGGCAAAAAATGCGTTATTGCTTTGCCGTCCGGCATAAAGATCGGGGTGTAGATCACATACGTTAACTTATTTTGCAGGATTGTAGGAATCGCTGCATGTTCTAGTATGCCTTTTGGGAAAGTATTATTTTCTGATAGGCTTATCAGTGTACAGAACATTAATACCACGTGTCACCGAAAGTTTTCTCGACCGAAATAAATGGAAAATGATTGTGTAGTCCGCTGTGTCATCTGAAGTGTAATATAGCTTTTTTGGTTTGCGTTTATATGTACACAAAGGTGCGTTCCTATCCGTGCTTGGGATCCGATTTCTGTGCCTGGTCTATTGCGGGCAGTTTAACGAACTCGGTACCGAAGCGACGCGATCCTTGCAAGCTCTGGCTTCAGTGCGTTGGCACAAAGGCGATACTCCAAAGAGAGGCTGAACAAGACGCCCAGCGGTTCTGATACTTCAAACCACTGGACGGGTGAGCGGTGTGATCTCCAGCGGCACTTGCTCCAGTGTCAAGAGCGAGAGCGCAAAGCCGAGCCCGCGCGCGAGTAGTCTGGACTCACGTTTGTTCCACTGTTTGAAAAAAGCGGGAAAGCAGCAGTGGACGCATTTGGAAATTGTGGCATGTAGGGGAAAACAAGTTTCAACACTTATCAGAAGCCGTATTCTTAGTATTTGATTACTCTGTGTTGTAATACCGGCCATCCTTCTGGGTGTGTACCCATCCTCCAGATACGACGTCAACGTGGAAGGCCGCGGTGTGTCTTCACCGCAGTTACTCCTCATCGTATACCGCTCTTACCGTTTGTATGGGAATAGCCATAAATCTAGGCTGTTTATTATTTGTTATGTTACGTGTGTGAGGGCGCGCTGTGGCGTGCTAGGCGGTGCAGCAAATGCAGCCTACCCGCATGCGTTGTGCTCGGTGTAGTTCGTTAGTTGCTGCAGCAGCCCAGGTGGCGTGAATCCACGAGAGGTTCACCGGCAGTCATGGTTGTACTCTCCGCGTATGCATATTCACAGACCTTCGCTGTGAAATCCTGCTTTGTAGTTGGATTGTTCCTGGTCCGAGGCCAGCTTTCCTAACAGGTTTTCGTTGTTCTCCTTATTTTTCCCAGAGGAATAATGGGTTAACTGAAAGTTTAACGCCGTAATGCTACATCCTGCCAGACATTATAATTTTGAGCCAGTTGACCCATCCCGCATATTCACAAGATCCTTGATATGAATACTATTATTCATGCTTCTCCTCTTCAGTCTTTCAGTGGACATTCCCCAAGATATTGTCGTACCAAATTTTGTTCTTATTCGTTGCCTCCTCATACTCAATCCATTATCATAGCCTGCAGTTGATGTTATCTTGACCGTGTTACGTCACGTATTATACACCACGGACTTGTGACGTAAACCCACCATTGCCTGCTTCACCCTTGTTGGCTCGGTAAGTTCTCCTGCGCACTGTGTTTACCGAGTTCGATAATTTAAGTTGCTCTCGTAAAGCCAAGAGGCCGCTCTTCACTCCCACGAAAAACTGGCGAAATGATTTCATCTGATTCTGTCTTCGTAGTTTTGGAAAAATATACCAGAAGTTACTAAGTAGTTTCCAGGGTTTATGCTTCTTCTGAGTTTCACCATGAATTCCATTTATGTTTGTTGGTAGTGTTCCCAGACAGTGAAGATTTGACATTCACATATGATACATCACAGTTGAGTAGGCTAGTTGGAAAAAGGGGGGAACATGCATGCTTTTGAACCAGTAGATGTTTTCCCTTTCCGAACTAACCGTTTCAGTTATGTATACAATTATCACGATTTCTTTTCCGAGTTTGGTTTCGTTTTTTGTTATAGTTTTTTGGTTTGTACGTGGAATCGTTGAGGTACTATTTATTGTGTTTATATTCACCCCAACAAACGACTGCGACTGCATCCATCGTTTCCCGTCGCTCACAGTCATCCTACCAACCTGTGCTACGTATAACCGATAAGAACAAGAACTAGCCTCTTTTCCTGCACAGTAGATAAGATTGAATGGACTCGGACTAGGCGTGGTAACGAATTTGCTCGTGGAAAATTCAGCTCCTGAACATTTCCCTGCAGTTCATTTTTATGAGCTGTTTTGTTTGTATAGTGTTGAGGTTTTGGGGCCGGGATAGCTCAGTCGGTATAGCGACTCCCCACGGGCTGGACTGTCCGGGGATCGAATCCTGGTGGGGGCGAGATTTTTCGCACCCGTCCAGACCGGCGCTGGGGCCCACCCAGCCTCCTACACAATGGCCGCTGGGTCTTTCCCGGGGGTAAAGCGGCCGGGGCGTGGCGCTGACCACCCACCCCATCTAGCGCCGAGGTTAAAGAAAGAGTAGAGCTATACCTCTAGATTTGCATTGGGTTAGAACCCTCACGTTCCCGACGCACCTAGACCATATGACCCTTTGTGCCCGAACTCTTACTCCCCCTCTGGGCCTTCGTGGCCTGTTCTAGGGTGAACTTTACTTTTACCTTTTAGTGTTGAGGCTTTGTGTTCTTCTAGCACTGACAGTCTTTCATAGAATCTAGCACCAGTGGTTTGTGGTCGTCTTTGCCATTGGACACCCATCTTCAAACAACAGTAGAGGAAGAAACCAGTCAGTAAACAGAGGAAGCGCCCGACATTCACTGCGGAGGGACATGTATTGAAACGTTTGTTTACGTTATTCACTTTCGACGATTCGTCCAAAGTGAACCAAAGTTGGCCGCTGCCAGCTTCTTCTGGCGTTCATTTTGGATGATCGCGTTTGCTGAAGGGACTATGCTACGTATCCAACTCAACCAGCTTGAACAGTCTAAACGCGCCGTTCACTCAGATAAGGTACAGTGGACTCTATTTTTCAGACCGCGTGACACTGTGAAATGAAGGCCTGTGCACTGGCACGCCGGAATCTGAGGTGCAGAACTGTACTGTGACCCACCGAGGCTTATTATCTTGCACAGGTGTTCGGGTTCATCCTTTCCCCGCATGTATTGTGGAAGTGCCTCACGCTCTACTGAGTCTGTGATGTTAGCGTGTACAGAGTTTTTTTCCTTGAAGAGTAAAAGCTGATCACCCACTTCGCGTACGAGTACGAGTACGCTACGCTTCGTATGGCGGTGCCTGTAAAATGTTAAGCAGGGGAATTTCTTTACATGCGTTAACATTTTCTCTCGAAACGCCTCACCCCTTCAGTTGTCGGTCCGCCGATGCTTTATTTAGAAAGAGCAAGAGGCATGTATTATTTCACAAAGTTCTAAATAGATTGTCATATTTTAATGATATCTTATGGTATCTTGATTTTTGTCTGGTGCATACCACTGTGTTTATTAATACAATTTTATTTTTTGTACAAGTTACAAAGTGGACTGATTCTTCGAATGCTTTACATGCAGTGTATTTTAACTTGAATATTTGGAATGGGCTGGCGAATGGCTGATATTAGCCGAAACATGCATCTGTTGGCCTTGTGGAAACAAACATTACTTGACGTATACTGATTTATATAACAGGTGGGTAATTGCTTTGCTTGACTGTACTGACTTGTGCGACAGGTTCTGGTATTTATTGTGGGATGGTCTGCAGTTGCATGATGTTTATGAAAATTGCTTAGTTGGTTCTGAAGTTTTTTTTTTTTTTTTTAAAATCTTCGTCTTGTGAATGCTGCTTACGATTCGAAAACGGGACAGTTCGAAAAATGGGATTAGGTTTTCGAAACGTCCAAAGCGGACGCAACTGACAGTGAACTTGGTTCCGTTCAATGTACTTCGGTGATAATGTATTAAATGCAGTCGCGTAATACACGTTCATTTAATATGTTACGACGCCATCTTCCTACACTTTTTAAAGGAATTCTTGTATATTTTAACCATGTCACTTTGGAAATCTCGTCATGTACTGTGCACGACTGAACTTTACTGCCAGTTTCTAAATCCTGTAGTAGCTGATTGTACGTGTTCGACTGTTTTTGTATTTTTTGGTAGTCAGAGTAATGGTAAAGCTGTACCTGTGCCGTGCAGGCATAAGAGGGGATTGGAGGTACAGCTTCACACATTCTTCGAGATGGGGTGAGTGGTCAGCTTCATGCCTTGGCCGCTTTACCCCCAGGGGTAAGAGCCTCCGCTGCCCATTGAATAAGAAGCAGAACGGGCCTCGGGGCCGGTCTGGATGTTGGGGAGAAGAGAGAAATCGTAAGTTCACGGCTAGTGTTTAAAAAAATTAATTTTCGTTCTGATTTTACAGGGAATGCAAGGAAGTCTGTGCATTCCGTATTGCATTATTACGTTTCACCGTTCGGCAGTGGAAATGCCTTGCACCAACGTGTGCTGGCACCTGAACAGCTGTACGCTGTACGCATTCTGATGTGCGAGACTGTGTACTTTGTAGACGCAGAAACTGGCGGAGGATGACATCATAACAAAGTTATTGGCAGTACAGGCGGCGTAAAAATAGTGTAAAATAAGTACGTCGTGTACATTTTTTCGTTGGGAATTAACACCAAGGAACCTCCCACCTTAATAGTACGCATCGAAGTCGTGTGTGCCTTGTAGATATTATGCCCACAATCATTTGTAGTGTATGAAAACTTGTGGCTGAAGAGATGGAGAAACGTTTGAACGTCATTACGAGTGGGTGGTGGTTACTGTCTCAGCCCGTTTACTGCCGGCCAGCTGGTTTACCTGACCGTACAATGATTGCCCGTTATGTTGGTCCGCAACACTAGCATGCTCCTTCATTACAAATAAAGCGTAAGTATTGTAATTGTTGTTAGATCGAAGTAGGCTGCAGTGAACAAGGCGTGAAAATTGACGTTATGCTTGGCAAACTGGAAATTCGTCCGCCTCTACCCACCGTTAAAAAGGATCGCGGATTTATAATTGTGTTTAGCAATTTAACGATTTGACATAATTGAGTGCATTAGTTGGACAATAAAGCATTTGATGTCATTGATGCACGGTGTAGCCATGAAGATTATTTTCCGAAAGGCGTTTATCAGTTTTGTTACCAGATTATTTTATGTCAGCAGTACTAAAACTAAACTAAACTCCGTGGCCTTAGTCTGCACGCGAACTATACCGACAGAGCGGCCGCCGCCGGTCGGCGAAGTTAGTGCCAACTTTTGCGGATAGAGGGGTGTCACGTGGTCAGCGCAAC
>Ga0123353_10004021_pt1 | contig 18837 bp, 4 predicted proteins | sample TergutLab28metaG_3_FD_92763 | JGI IMG/M metagenome (GOLD analysis project Ga0123353, IMG submission 92763) | Labiotermes labralis P3 segment gut microbial communities from Petit-Saut dam, French Guiana - Lab288 P3 | ecosystem: Host-associated > Arthropoda: Insects > Digestive system > Gut ... | reverse complement strand
TAGTATGATAATCATCATGCGATACAGTGTACGGGTATTCTCCCTGAAGAACATTAAAAGCCACATAGCCGGACAATAATTCGCCGTTAAATACAATAGAAGCGCCGGAAATATCTATATCGGTTCCTTCTTCTTTAACCGTAAACGTTACAGTGTAGGTTTCCGGTGGATTAATTGCAAATGTTGCTGCAATGGTTGTTGCCGAAGTAACCGTATGCGTTCCGCCGCTTGTAAAAGCTACTTCATTAACGGTTAGCGTTTCCAAATAGTAACCGGTGTTCGGAGTTGCCGTAATCGTCAATGCAGTACCATGATCTACCTGTGTGCCACTTGTAACAGGGGTTGCACCATTCATTACGCTTAATATTCCATTTGTTGGAGTTTCATAAAGTACTGCATATTGGTTAATTACAAACATTACTACAATGGTTGTTGCCGAAGTAACCGTATGCGTTCCGCCATTAGTAAAATCTGTTCCGTTTACGGTTAATGTTGCTAAATGATAACCGTCGTTCGGAGTTGCCGTAATCGTCAATACAGTACCTTCATCTACCATTGAGCCGCTTGTAATAGGCGTTGTACCTGCCATTACGCTTAATGTTCCGTTTTGTGGAGTCTCGTAAATTACAGTATAAGTTTCCGGTGGGTTAATTGCAAATGTTGCTGCAATGGTAGTTCCCGAAGTAACCGTATGTGTTCCGCCGTTTGTAAAATCTGTTCCGTTTACGGTTAGCGTTTCCAAATGGTAGTTGTTGTTCGGAGTTGCCGTAATGGTCAATATAGTGCCGATCTCTACCCATGTACCGCTTGGAACAGGTGTTGTAGCTGCCATTACGCTCAACGTTCCATTTGGGGGCGTGTTGTAAGTTACGGTATAAGTCACTACTTTTTCCAATGTATTGCTTAATTTGGCTGTTGATAAAACATTGCTATAGTTAGCTTTCACGGCATATTGATATAGATCTTCAGTTAACGAAAACCACTCTGTATCTGTATATTCCGTTTCAGCAACATGCTCTGAAAGTTCTATCCATTCTGCTTCACCTTGCCCTGCAATCAATCTGTAAACATTGTAGCCGGGCACACTTCTGGTTAATGAGGTTTGAGGCGGAATACATTCAGGAGCTATACTTGCCGTACCAGATTTAACCACAGATGGAACTTCATTAGAAACGACAATATTTGCCGTAACTCCATTATGAACGACGGTAGTGCTAAATTTCGTTTCGTTAGAAATGGTGGAAATGATCGGTTTTTGAGTGTCGTTATATCCGTAAGATACTGATTTACCGGAAGATTGTTGGCTATAAGATATTCCATTTGCTCTAATCATAAATACGCCGGGCACATCCTCTGTTAGCTCAAACAGATTATACCAGCCATCGTAAGGATGATAGTACCAGTCGAAACCTTTATCAGAATTTGGTCCGTCTAAGTCGTATCCTACAAAATTAGTATGATCCGGAGTAGTAGGCCAATGTATCATTACAAAGAAGGTGCCGGAATAAGGTATGTTATCTAACGGAACATTAGTCCAGCTATCTCTTTTAAGTACAAATTCTTTGCTCGTTGCAATCAATTCCTGATTACTGTCGAAAATATCAAGCGTAATCTTTTTATCTCCATTATCCTGATTGTATAGACTATAAATATCTATACTTGTGAGTTCACCGGTTTCTTCAACATCAAACTGATTGCCCAACCAGGCTTCCTCCCAAGGGCCCATGCTCCATCCAAATTCAGCGCTTCCGTCATCCAGGATATAGGTTATTTCATCATTCCAATCCGGCTCTTCCCAAGTAACCACTACGTTATTATTATTAGCAAAGTATTCTGCAACAACATTTCCGGCAGGGAAAATTACTTCATACAGCACAACGTCTTTATTTCTCGATTCGGTAATATCCACATTAAGATCTTCGTACCATTCGTATGTTCTAAGTTTTATGGTTAAATCATACATACCTCTCCATACGCTTAGGGTAATTTTACCGTTAGCGTCTGAAGTACCGTGGTAAACATAGTTTTTATCTCCATTTTTATTTTTCAATAATACATTTGCGCCTGCTACCGGAGCGCCCGAAGGGGTTGTGATTGTTATGTTATAATCAACATGCATATCTTTCACTAATACCTTCGACACTCTTGCATTTGATAACGCGCCGTTTGTATATCTTGCTTTTACGGCATACTGGTATTCGCCTGGAGTTAGCTCGGTACTCCAGCCATAATCTTGATATTCAAGCGCTGTTGTGCTTTCAAGAATCGTTGTCCAGTTAGCTTCAGGTTGCCCTTTTGCAAATCTGAAAAGTTTATAGTCAATGAATGTTTTGTTGCTATTTTCGTCATCATATCCGTATGTTACAGATTTCCTTTGTGCCAACGCATTAACTCTAATCATAAATACACCTCGATATATGTTTTGAGGGCTTACATCGCTATAATTTGCCCATATACCATTTTCAATTCTATATGATAGGCGTCGCTGTGAATTTGGCCCGTTCATATCATACCCCAAAAAATGAGTATCACCGGTTGTTTCGTGCCAGTGTACCATCGCATAGAATGTGCCGTTATAATCTATGTAATCGTCTAATGCTACCGTAACCCATCCATTGGGAGTAAATGCAAACGGCTGGCTTGAACCTGCCAATTCTCTATTTTCATTATATACGTCAACAGTTACCAAATTATTTTCCGAACCTGGCCCTACCCACGCCCATATTTGAAAACCAATTATTGAACCGGACTCACCCACTTCATAAATATTTCCAAATGATCCTTCCAAACCGTCAAGGAAACGCCATGCGGTTTCAGCGCCGCCATCGTCCAATTGGTATGTAGCATCAATTCCCGTAGGCGCTTCCCATTCAATATTGACGTATTCGTTGTTAACTACTCCGGTTGTTATTTTGCTCGGAGCATACAGGATTTCGTTCATCATAAAGTCAAATTCAGTATCGCCATTAACTGCAATTTGCGTGGCATGAGTTATATAGCCCATTCTCTTTGCTGTAAGCGTATAGGTAAATCCGTCGTAAACGTTTTCTATTACATAGTCGCCATTTTCATCGGAAATTGCCGAATAGTTGTCGTATCCCGTCAGGTTAATCAAGACGCCGTCAATCCCATTGGGGCGATCATTTCCTGTTACTTTACCGAATACGGTTTTCCTTTGAATGGGCGTTAACTCTATATCAACCTCTGTATTCTGTTCCAATGCAACGGTTGCCTCACCGGTTAATTTATCATAATATCCATATTTACTTGCATTAAACGTATATTCTCCGGGAAGCAGAAAATCAAAATTATACTCACCATCTTCATTGGTAAATCTTTTTTGATTTTTACCCGCAATTTGTACCAAAGCGCCTTCAATCGGGTCTGAAGTAAGGTCGTTGGTAACCACGCCTGATACCGAGCCGGTTTTAAACGCCATTTTAAATTCAATATTAGCATGAAGGGAGGTCAAACTACCCGGCTGAGTCCAATCGAATGGATAGGCGCTGTGGTAAAAGTAGCGCGTTCTTCCGGGAAATTCCGGGGTCTCAGTATTGTAAAAAAGGTCTCTAAAATCGCGCTGCATAACGTCCCAGGGTCTGTGTGTCATAATAACTAAATTTTGCCCTTCATATTCAAACGGAATATCCAATTCAATTGTAATTTTATTTATTCCATTTGGAAAACTCGTTATTCCATCATAAACCAATGTAAATTCAGATTCGGGCAACCAAGTGTCAAGTTGAGTTAGATTTGTATTAGCCATCCAAATTTTTATGGGCATTCCACCCGAAAGGTTTGAATAGAAATTATTAAAATAATTCAATCCAAAAATCACTCCCTCTTCTCCAATCAAGTCATGATCAAAATAAACAGTTTGAATTGTGCTGGTTATCCGAATAAAAGCAAAAGGATGGAACATGCTAAGTATGTTGCCACTTCCAACTGTTCCTGTAAATTCATTTGCCTCAGGCTGAATCGTTACTTTTATGGTAGGCGATTCGTTATTACCGGGGAGTTCGTCTCCGGAAAAATCAACAACAGCGCGTACATACAATTCTCCTTCTGTTGTTGGTGTCCATAAAAGACCAACAAATAATTTTTCTCCTCTGGGAATTACGGCACCTGTGCTGTTCAACGCTAAAACATTGTTGTTTGCGTCCATCAACTTAACGGTATAGCCTGATACAGCATTGTCTCCTCTATTAGTGATTACCGCCTTATAATTGAATTGTTTCCCAACCATTGGCGTAAGCGCTCCGTAAAGGATAGTGGCTTCAATATCATTATTCGGTAGTTCTGAAATTAAAAAATCATCAACAGCTATATTTCCTGCACCTGTAAAGGGAGAAAAACAGCGGATTCCTATTGAATATTCGCCCGGTTCATAGTCGAATAAAAACACTTCATATTGAACATAATGTTCATCATTCAAATCATCATTTACCAAAAGCGCCTCTCCAATAACCATTTCAGGAGATTGTCCTGTGGCTATATATACATCAAGTTTTTGAGGGAAATTATTATTTGCGCATCTCGCCCAAAATCTAAAACTATAATTCTTGCCGGCTTCAAATTTAAGTGGAGGGCTAAAAATCCAATCATCAGCAGTAATATATTTATATAGCCATAGCATGGAGCCGTTTCCGGTTCTAGCCCAACTTGCACTGGCATTGCGCCCCCACCCTGCTTGGTTTGAGCCATTTACAACTCTCCACAAGTTCCATTCTTCGTTATTTTCAAACCCCATTGTGTAAGGTATGGAAAATGCCTCTCCCAGCAATACGCTGTTTGAGGTTGCGTCTCCTCCCGTTCCGGCATTGTTTACGCAAGTAATTCTATAGCTGTAAAAACCACGTTGCGTAATGGAAGCATCAGTATAAGTTGTTCCCGACACTCCTGTAGCCATAACAACATTGTCTGGCAGTCTCGTAATATTGTATGTTAACGATGGAACGTCGAACCAACCGCCGTGCAAACCAATTGTTGGGGCTGTCCATGTAATCACACCGTTGCTTTCGTTTCTGGAAAGTACTACATTTGTAGCAGCGCCGGGCACATCTATTCCGATATACTTGCTGCTTCTTGCACTTGGGCCTGTGCCTGCCGAATTTTCAGGCACAATTTTATACCTGTACGTTGCCGATACAGGCACAGTTATAGTGTGAGAACCGGCTGATCCGATCATAGGATTCGTAACGGTATGAATAAGAATGTCGTTTTCATAAATTTTTACTGCCGTAAGTTCTGTAAGTGTGCCGCCTCCAAATGTTGTTGCAGGATTTGTCCAATTTAAAACAGCATTTAACGCTCCCGAAGCTCCCGGCGTAATGGTAAAATTAGAAGCTTCCGAAGGAACCTCCTGAGCATAATGTGAATAGGGAATGAAGAAGCTCGTTGTTTCAAATGTCATTGATTCAAGCAAGGTTGTTGAAGCTGTGTTCACATCTACTTCCACAAAGTTTCCTGCATTGTACCATTGATTCCAGTAAAGTTTACCGGTTTCATAGTCGAAAGCCATACTTTGAGCATAAGCCACATAGTAACCGGTATTTCCTATTAATGTTCTCACACCGTTGGTTTTATTTACAGTATATAAATTTCCGTCAGTAGCGATTATATACATAATACCGTTCAAATCTATTGCCATATTGAGCGCTAACTGATTAGTGCCAACATTTATAGTTGCCACATATTCAAGTTCGCCGGTTTGCATATTAACTATATAAATTCCATTATTTTCAATGGCATACATTTGATCCTCAGAATAGTCGTAACAAACAGCAGAAACAATTTTGCCTTGCAACTCGGGTCTTACAATAGCTTGGATCAGTTCTCCCGTTTCGTATTTAATCTTGCAAAAGGTAACAATAGCAGTAACGTCGTTATATTCATACGCATACAGAACATCGTTATAAAAACCACCTCCGTATAAGGAGGGCGCATTTGTTGTAATTGTTCTGTAACCATGAAAGTCATTCACTTCCCAAGCAACATATTCCGGTATCGGATTTGGATAAAGAAATACCCCATAAACTTCTTTCCCTTCTGCAGAGCCTTCAAAGGGTATGGCTGGTCGAACAAAATTACTTGTATTTTCATTTTTAACAAGCCCTTCCGGCATTCTGCCATTAAGTTGTTGGGCGTATCCTATGCTAAACAGCATGGAAATTACCATTCCTAAAAGAATAAATGTTTTTTTCATATTTTACTTATTAATTAAATATTAAGTGCGAAAATACAACAAATGGTATTGAAAAGCAAAAAAATGGAGTTAATCGCTTGTATTTTCATGAAAATACAAGTAATTTTAATAAAAATAATTCTGTAACAAATAATGACAAACTGATATTTAGATATTTAGAAAAAACAGTAGCTAATTTTCAATTTTATCTTGTATAGACTTTAAATAATAACTTGGAGTAACTCCGGTTATTTCCTTAAAGGCTTCCCAAAAAGTCTTGGAAGATTTAAAACCAACGAGATACGAAATAGATTCTATCGTAAAGTTTTTTATATCCTGTTTTAGAAATTGTCGTAACGCTTCTTGTATTCTGTAACTATTTAAAAAAGAACGAAAATTCTTACCTAAAATATCATTTATCGTTTCTGAAACATATTTTTGATTAGAGTTTACCAACTCAGCGAGCTTAATAACAGAGAAATCCGAGTTGCAGTAAATGGATGGATCTTCCATGATGGTCAAAATTTTATTCAAAAGTTCATTATGCTTGTCGAAATTATATGCATTTTTTTTCTGTTTCTTTTTATTTGCTGCTGATGTGTCTTGAAGTTCAACAATTTCAATATTTTTTTCAACTAATATTTTGTATGCCTTGTCTAACTTCCTTTTTTGATAAAAGATAATCACAAGTACAAGTGTTACTAATATCAATACTCCCAAGGTGATATACCAAATAATTTTTTGATAACGAATTGTATTTTCTTTAATTTGCCGGTCTATAACAAGTTCTTCTATTTGCTGGTTTGTTTTTGAAACTTCGTACTGTCGTTGAATTAAACTGATGCTCCCGAATACTCCTGCGTTATATAAAGAATCTTTCAAATTTGTATAGGTAATGTAATGGTTTAAAGCCTTTTCAAAACTTCCTTTCGACTTTTCAATTTCAGATAAAGTAAAATAATTGTCCGACAAGATTTTTAGAAATTTGTTTTCCGATGCAATTTTATTCGACAATTCAATATATTTCAAAGCAGAATCCGGTTTATTCAATTCATAAAACAATTTTCCCATATCCGATAAGTTAATGGCTTCCACATCAATTCTATTGTTTATTCTCGAATGAAATAAAGATAACTTGCAATAGTAAAATGCAGAATCGTACATTTTTGAATATTGATAGCATGAGGCAAGATTATTCAGTATCAGAGATAAATGGACATCATTATGCTGCTTGCTTATTTGAATTGACTTATTGAGGTAGTAAAAAGCTGTGTCAGTGTCGCCGAGAATTATTTCATTGGCGCCCAAGTTATTTAATAACAGGACAATGGATGTGCTATCATCGCACAATTCCAAAGCCTTCAAATAATATTGCTTGGCTATATCGTACTGTTTAAGATGCGTGTTAATTGATCCGATATTTGTATAAACACTTGGTTTTTCTTGAATTAAATTATATTTTTCACATATCATCAACCTTTTAATTGATAAATCGTAAGCCATGCGATAGTCGGAAATTAAAAAGTAAATATTAGCCAACCTGTTATAAGCATTTTGTAAAATGTTTTGATGCTCAATATCAGCGTTTTTTGGGATTGCATTAATTATTAAATTATAATAAACCAATGCTGTATCTATGCTATTTTTATCATTAAAATATTTTGCAGTATCAAGCAACTGTTTCATTGTTAGTTGCTTGTAACTTGAAATTATGTCTTCATAATTTTTAGGTGAGTTTGGTAAACTTTTCTGCCCGAAAACAGCAATCGTGTTAAATAAAATAATGAAACAAAAATATTTTCTTATCATAATAGTAGGTTTAAATTGATATGACCTTTTCAATTAAGACGCAAAAATACAAAGTAAAATGACTTAGATTATATAAAAAGCAACAACACACACCCTCCAACGCTGATAAACGCACCCAATACCTGATGGAATGTTATTTTTTCCTGTATGCAAATGTAATTTGAATTAATGCTATTTTTGTCATTCAAATTTAACGACCATTTTTAAACAAATTTAAAACCTCCGTACTATGGTAAGAAAATATTTTTGTTTCATTATTTTATGTAGCTCTATCGCCGTTTTTGGGCAAGGGAACTTACAAAATTCATCAAAAAATTATGAAGGAATTATCTCAAATTATAAACAACTTACTTTGCAACAACTTATAGATACCGCGAGTTATTTTTATAGCAAAAACAGTTACGATACTGCTTTGGTTTATTATAACTTAATTATTAATACTCCTGTAAAAAGTAATGATATTGAACAGAAAAAGATAGTAATAAGGGCGCTTAACCAATCTGCGATTGTATATGCAAACCTGTGCAACTACCGTACTTCTTTTGAACTGTTCTTAAGAGCATTGAGTTTATGTGAAAAAATAGAAAATGTATCATTTAAACCAACCATATACAACAATATAGGTTTTATTTACGATAAATTCAACAGATTTGATATTGCAAAAGACTATTTTATTAAGGCTTTAAGTTTATGTGGAGATAGCGCGTCTATGGTAATTTTTTTAAATAATTTGGGCGACAATGCAATAAAAAGAGAAAAGATAGACAGTGCCTTTTACTGGCTAAACCAGTCGCTTCGAATAAGCAAGCAACACGATAATTTTTATATAAATGTGTTACTTTCCTCTATTGCAGATGCTTATATAAAAGCAAAGCAATATGATTCGGCATTTCATTATTTAAAATTATCAGTAAGTGAATCAAGAAAGGTTAATAATCAGGTTCATGAATCTGAATCTTTATCTAAATTAGGTAATTTGTTTTTTGACGTAAATAAAATAGACTCTGCTTTGTATTATATTGATTTATCGAATCTTATTGCAGCAGAAAAGAAATTTATCAAGATTTCGGCAGACAATTATCTTATTTTATCAAAAATTGAAGAATCGAAAGGAAGAACAGCAAAGGCTTTTGAGTATTTTAAATCTTATGCCCATCTTAAAGATTCGGTATATGGCTTTGATCAGTTCAGTGAAATTAATCAGTTGCAGCGACTTTATGAGGTTTCAAAAACCAATCAACAAATGGAGCAACTGATGATTGAGCAACAAATTAATGAACGTACCATTCAACTTCAAAAAATTATTCAAGTTATTGCTTTTGCTATCATATTAATAATCAGCGTTGCGCTATGTATTATATTGCTACAAAAAAGAGAATTGAAAAAAGCATATAAAACACTGTTTGATAAAAATATTGAAATTGTTGAAATTGAAAGCGTTCTCAGTGAAGTAAAAAGTGAAAGAAAGTTACAGAGCAACCTAACTGATGAAAAACTGCAAGAACTCTTAGATAAAATTTTAGTTGTTATGGATGATAAGCCGGTAATTTTTGATCCGGAATTTGATGTTGATAAACTTGCTGAGCTTACAAAATCGAATCAGTCATATATTTCACAAGTAATTAATATTGTTTTTAATAAGAACTTTCGTTCTTTTTTAAACAGTTACAGAATAAAAGAGGCACAACGATTATTATCGGAACCGGATGCGAAAAAATTCACTATTGAGTTTGTTGCAAATAGCGTAGGTTTTAAGTCTCGAAGCACTTTTTATGAAACATTTAAAGATATTGTTGGAGTAAGTCCAAAATACTACTTGAAATCAATGCAGATCCACGCTACAGCTAAAAACTAAAATACGGGAATTTATTCAGGTATTTTGTACGGTTTCATTAACCCGTACAAAGTTAGATATAAATGATACCTTGTTAAATGCCATTAACCTTATTTTTGCGCTTATTAAATTTCAAAAACATTTTATTATGCGCAAGTTTTTATTTCTTTTTGCAATTGCAACATTTGCGGCAGCTTTTAGCCTGCAATCTCAAAGCACGGTTTCCCTGCTTGAAAACATTAATGTAAACGAAGCTCTTCACAATGAATTTGTGCTGATGAATCCCGAATCGAAAAAATTAGATTTACTGCTTCGTGGAAATTCAAGGGCAAATTTAGAATTACAGTTTGATTTGGAATGCCCGAATGGAGTGGGACTTTCGGCAGCAGTAGGCATTTCTTCCGACGGTGAGCATTTTTATATCACGCGATATTATAATGCGCAATTTAAAAAAGTTGCCTTGGATGGAACCGACCTTGGGAATTTCATTCCTGCAGGATTTACCGATAATATGGGATTGACCACATTGGTTTACGACGGCAGGTACTTTTGGGGTGGCAGAATGAACTCATCCACTGTCTATAAGTTTGATATGCAAGCAAATCCACCTGCATGTATCGGTTCAATACAGTTGCCAACAGATTTGGGTTTCGAAATTGTGCACTTCACTTATGATTCTGAAGCCGATGGCGGTAATGGAGGCTTATGGGTTGGAGGATGGGCTACAGACTTTGTTCTTGTTAGTTTTGAAGGAGAAGAAATAAGAAGAATTCCCGTTTCAACTCATGGTTTACAAGGTATATCAGCCACTGCATTAGACAGAGTAAGCGGAGACGTGCCGTATCTGTGGGCGATTCGCAACGAGCAGGGCAATATCTTGTATCAAATTGACTTAAATACAGGACTGCCAACCGATTTATCCTTTAATTTATATGAGGAAGGGCATGTTGAATCGCCTTCTCATTATGCAGGCGGTATGTTTGTTATGCAAGATCTTATACCCGGAACAACTTCATTGGTTATTTATATTCAAAACAGAAAAATTTTAGGATTTGATGTGCAGTCGCTTGGTACAGGAGCGTATGATATTGGAGTATCCTTGCTTGATATGCCGGCGTATATTCCGGATACCGAAGATTATGAAGTTTCGGTAGTGGTTTCAAACTATGGTACTGAAACAGTTACATCATTCCATTTGAATTATCGGATTAATGACGAAGAAATTCAAACTTACGAAGTTACAGATGTATATTTAGAACCCGGTGATGAACTACCGCTTATTCATCCAATTCCTTTTACACCGGTACAGGGCGATCATGTAATCGTTGTATGTACCTCTTTGCCAAATGGAGTACCGGATCAAATTCCAAATAATGATTGTAAAACGCTTGCTTTTAACGTTTATGATGGAATTTACTACAAACCGCGAACTATTTTAATAGAATCATTCACCTCTTCTACATGTCCGCCTTGTTTAGGCGCTAATATCATTCTACACAACACATTAGATAAAAATAAAGGGAAATATGCATTAATTAAATACCAAATGAACTGGCCCGGCTTTGGAGATCCGTATTTTACGGCAGAAGGAGCCGTAAGAAGGTACCACTATAACATTAATTCCGTTCCCCACACACATGTTGAGGGCTCTGCCTGGAATGATCATACTAATGGAGTAGTAAATTCTGTACTAAAACCTTTCCAGGAACTTCCTGCAAATATGGAATTGGATGTAGCGTATAATGTTTTTGGAAATACTGTAATGGCGAAAGCTACGGTTCATTCAACATTCGACAGACCAAGCAGTGAGAATTTGAAGTTATATATTGCCGTTGTTGAAAAAATAACATATAATAATTGGGGGACAAATGGAGAAACTGAATTTGAGCAAGTTATGAAAAAGTTTCTTCCCAATGCCGACGGTATTAACTTAGGAGCATTAACCGCATTTGCACCGGTAGAAATTGAGCAAGAGTGGGAATTTAAAGGCGAATACAGACTTCCTAATAATGCTTTAACTCCTATTAATCACGACATTGAACATTCAATCGAAAATTTTGGCAATCTTACAGTCATTGCATGGATACAAAATTCTGAAAAAGAAATTGTGCAGGCATGTAACGGAATTGAGATACCCAATCCGGTATTTACGGTTAGCGGTAAAATTACCGGAAATAACGCACCGGAAGGGCTTGCGGGCGTGGAAATAAAACTTATTGGAAAAGGAATATTTACCGCTGTTACAGATGCGAACGGAAATTACTCAATTCCTGATGTTTACGCAGGATTTACCTATACTGTTGAAGCAAGTTTAGCAGGATATACGCTTAATGCTTCTACTGTTAGTGTTACCGATGACAATGTTACTCATAACATTATGCTTGTTGAATTGCTCATACCGGTTGTTAATCCTTTCGCTGAAGAAGTTGGAGACAATGTTGTAATTTCGTGGGATGAACCCGGAACGATAACCCCTATCAGTGAATGGATTAAGCATTGTGTTAATGATAATGTAATTGGGCAACTCGGGTGGAGCGAAACGGCGGGAAATGATATGACCGCTGCCATTCGTTTTACACCAACGGATTTAGAAAATCTTGGTGTTTTATCCGGACATGCTATCTCAAAATTTGCTTTAGGAGTGGGAATAAATATGGATAAGGTTAACTCTATGGAAATCAGAATATGGGAAGGTGGAACATCGGTTACAAATGCAGGAACGCTTGTATATACGCAATCGGTAACTAATTTTACGTCTTTTACGGAAAATGCTATGAATGAGGTAGAATTGGCTACTCCATTTATCATAGATGCATCTAAAGAACTCCGAATCGGCTATCGACTGGTTAATTCGGCAGGTTTCCCTATTGGCGGTGATGCGGGCCCGGCAGTAGCCGGAAAAGGAACGCTGTTCCAATGTCCCGATGTTTCGGGAGGAAGCTGGGTGGAAGCTAATACTGTGTTAAGCAACTGGAATCGTAACTTTTCGATTAAAGCATTTGTTACAAATGAAAGCAAATCTATCGTAAATCTTTTAGCGCATAATAATGACGATAAATCCAAATCTATTGCCGGTTATGTTGTTTACAGATTAAAGCAGGGGCAACCGGAAGAAAACTGGACGTTGTTGTCTAATTCCGTGCTGGAACTTACTTATACCGACAATGATTGGAGTTCATTGCCGTTCGGTTTATACCAATGGGCTATTAAAGCAAAATATGAAGGCGGATTCCTTTCTGATGCAAAACTTACAAATCCGATTGATAACACAGTAGGTATAGATTTTAATGATTTTACAAACCTTACTCTTTATCCGAATCCTTTTATAAATGAAATCAATATCAGTAACCCCGGTATTGTTAAAAGCGTTCGTGTTACAAATGTAATGGGACAAACTATTAAAAGTGCAATATTTACCGGCAATTCAATATCAACGAAAACCCTTAGTAGCGGAATTTATTTTATAGCAATAGAAAGTTTTACCGGCGAAAAAACAGTATATAAAATGATTAAAAGGTAAAATAAGCAATTATATTTTTTATTAATATTTAAAATTTTTATTTATGAAAAAGATTAAACTTACGCTGGCTTTAATGTTGGCACTTTTCGGCGCACAGATTGCGCTGAACGCACAAACAACAAAACCTTTTATTCTTGAAGATTTTAACGGTCTTGCTGTTCCTGCAATTCCGGCAGGATGGACAACCACTTCAAACGGTTTCAGAACATATACTTTCGGCGGGCGTCTTAATGATTCTCAAAGATTGTGCTTTAGTGCCGACCAGTGGGTGTCGAACGGTACCTTAAACACTTGTTTTGTTGAAATGGGAGATGCACCTGTTTTGCAGTTTTACAACAGAATGGTAAATCGCGTTGGATATCCGGGCGCTGCTACCCCTGCTAACCAAATTAGATGGAGCGTTTCCGTAACAAAAGATTACGGCGTAACATGGGAAACCATAAAGTCTGTTGAACTGGGCGAACATGTTCCCTCAGCGGCTTATGAATTGATAGATATTGATGTGAGCGATTTTGCCAACGAAACATGCATGTTCAGAATATATGTTGCAGGCGTAGGCTCCGGATTTGATTATCGTGCTGATTTTGACGAGTTTAAAATAGGTACAATTCCTGCTATTGGATCCTTTATTTATGAAGATTTTAACACGGGAGCAGTTGGAACGCTTCCAAAAGGCTGGACGGCAGTTCAATTCGGAAAAAGAGCAGGCAATGGTCTTAATGGAACCAACAGACTTAACGCAAATGTATGGAACGCCACTCCCGACGGATGGGTGCAGACAAGTTTTGTTGCAATGGGAGCCAACCCCGGATTTTCCTTCTACTACAGGGTTCTTCAAACTCCCGGCTATCCGGCTTCTGCATCGCCTGCAGAAGCGTTTACTTTTGGTGTACAAATAACTAAAGATTTCGGCACTACATGGGAAGATTTGGAAATTATCAATCCCGGCACCCATATCCCATCTGTTGAATACGTATTGAAAACTATTGACGTTAGCGCTTACGCCAACGAAACCTGTATGGTAAGGATATTCTTCAACCTTGACAGAGTAAATTATCTACACATTAATAATCAGGTTGATATTGAAGATTTTAAACTGGGTACGCAACTTGCAAATGATATTGCAGCGGTTTATGTAACCGGAAATACCGATATTACTGTAGGTACGCCAAATAATTATAACGTTGAGGTTAGAAATAAGGGATTGAATCCCCAAAGTAATTATACCGTAAAATTGATGAAAAACGATGGTATTCAAATTGCAACTCTTCCCGGAACTGAAATTAATTCGTTGGAAACGTTTCAATATACATTTTTATGGTCGCCTGAAGTTGTTGAAACAGTACATCTTTACGGTGAAGTTGTAATGGCAGGAGACGAAGATGCAACAAACAACAAAACAGATAATTATAATGTAAATGTAAGACAAATTACGGCATCTTCCAGTGTGGCATTTGGTACGATCTACAACAATGCGCCTGTAGCTTATACAAGAGAGTGTAGTATAACCAATCACGGAACAACTCCCGTAGAAGTGAATGTATTATCTGCAAGTTCAGCTCTTTCCATTTCGGGCATACCTTTAACGATAGCTCCCGGAGCAACAGAAACCGTAACAGTTACGATAAACAATTTGTCCTTGAATGCAGGATCGTTTACCGGAAACATTGTGTTTGGTTCAGATATTGCAACCCATCCCGAAATTAGAGTTAATGTTACCGCATCAGTATCGGTGGCAAATATTCAACCTTTTATTCTTGAAGATTTTAACGGTCTTAATGTTCCTGCGATTCCGGCGGGATGGACAACCACTTCAAACGGTTTCAGAACATTTACTTTCGGCGGACGTCTTGACGATTCTCAAAGACTATGTTTAAGCGCCGACCAGTGGGTACCGAATGGTACATTAAACACTTGTTTTGTAGAAATGGGAAATGAGCCTGTTTTGCAGTTTTACAACAGAATGGTAAACCGTGTCGGATATCCGGCCGTTCCTACTCCTGCTGCACAGGTTAGATGGAGCGTTTCCGTAACAAAAAATTACGGCACAACCTGGGAAGTACTCAAGGCAGTTGAACCGGGGCAACATGTTCCATCAACTGATTATGAGTTGATAAATATTGATGTTAGCGATTATGTCAACGAAATATGTATGTTCAGAATATATGTTGCAGGCGTAGGTTCGTTTGATTATCGTGCAGATTTTGACGAGTTTAAAATAGGTACACCTCCTGTTTATCCTACATTTGAAGGTGCTTCCACTTTGGCTTTCGGCACAATTTACAATGCTCCGCAGGCGATTTATACAAGAGAATACAACATCAGCAACACCGGAACAGGAAACATGACGGTTGATCTTGTTTCTTCAAGCAATGCAGTTATTGTTTCCGGTTTGCCAATTACAGTGGCTCCAGGAACAACCGAAACCATTTTGGTAACGTTAAATCAATCAGGACTTTCAACGGGCAGCTATTCCGGTAATTTTGTAGTTTCTACAAACGATCCTGATAAAGAAACAGTTACAGTTAGTGTAACTGCTTCGGTATTGGCGGCAAATATCCAACCTTTTATTCTTCAGGATTTTAACGCGCTTGCCGTTCCCGCAATTCCGGCAGGATGGACAACCACCGCAAACGGTTTCAGAACATATACTTTCGGCGGACGTCTTAATGATTCTCAAAGATTGTGTTTCAGCGCCGACCAGTGGGTGGCGAACGGTACCTTAAACACCTGTTTTGTTGAAATGGGGAATGAACCCGTTTTGCAGTTTTACAACAGAATGATGAATCGTGTCGGATATCCGAGTGCTGCTACTCCTGCTAACCAGATTAGATGGAGCGTTTCCATAACAAAAAATTACGGCTTAACCTGGGAAATTTTAAAGTCGGTTGAGCCGGGCGAGCACATTCCCTCAACTTCTTACGAATTGATAGATATTGATGTAAGCAACTATGCCAACGAAATATGTTTGATCAGAATCTATGTTGCAGGCGTAGGCTCCGGGTTTGATTTTCGTGCAGATTTTGACGAGTTTAAAGTAGGTACTTTTATACTTGGCAATGATTTGGCTGCCGTTTCCATTTCGGGAAATGCCAATGTTATTATCAATACCCAAAATAATTATACCGTTGAAGTACAAAACAAAGGCTCCGAAACTCAAACCGATTACACCGTAAAATTGATGAAAGAAGGCGGCACGGAAATAGCATCTCTTCCGGGCGTTGAAATTGAATTTGATGAAACCATTCCTTTTGTATTTGCATGGACACCCGAAGTTGCAGAAGTTGCTAATGTTTATGGAAAAGTTGTATTGGCGGGCGACGAAAATGAATCAAATAATGAATCTAATAATCATACTGTAAATGTTCGACAGATTACGGCTACTGCTACAGTGGCGTTCGGTTCGGTTTTGAACAATGTACCGGTTGTCTATACAAGAGAGTGCAGCATAACCAATCATGGAACAACCGCTGTAGAAGTGAATGTATTATCCTCAAGTTCGGCTCTTTCGGTTTCCGGCGTTCCTTTAGCGATAGCTCCCGGAGCAACAGAAACCGTAACGGTTACGATAGACAATTCCTCTCTGAATACAGGAGCGTTTACCGGAAATATTGTGTTTGGCTCAGATGTGGCAAATCATCCGGAAATTAGAGTTAATGTTACCGCTTCAGTATCGGCAGCATGCGTTCAACCTTTTATTCTTGAGGATTTTAACGCACTCGCCGTTCCCGCGATTCCGGCAGGATGGACAACAACCGCAAACGGCTTCAGAACCTATACTTTCGGCGGGCGTCTTAATGACTCTCAAAGGTTAAATTTCGGCCCTTTTGCACCATGGGTGTTAAACGGTACATTAAACACCTGTTATGTTGAAATGGGGGATGATCCTGTTTTACAGTTTTACAACAGAATGGTAAACCGTGTCGGATATCCGGCCGTTCCTACCCCTGCTAGCCAAATTAGATGGAACATCTCCGTAACAAAAGATTACGGCGCAACCTGGGAAATTATCAAGGCGGTTGAGCCGGAAGAACATATTCCTTCAGCTGAATATGAATTGATAGATATTGATGTGAGCGATTACGCCAACGAAATATGTATGTTTAGAATATATGTTACAGGTGTAGGCTCCGGGTTTGATTATTATGCAGATTTTGACGAATTTAAAATAGGCACTTTTATACTTGATAACGACCTGGCTGCTGTTTCTATTTCGGGAAATGCGAATCCTGCCGTAGGATTTGTAGAATATTACACTGTTGAAGTAAAAAATAAAGGCTCCGAAACTCAAACTGATTATGTTGTAAAATTGATGAAAGAGGGAGATATACAAATAGCTTATCTCCAGGGAGTTGAAATTGAACAAGACGAAACTATTCCTTTTGTATTTGAATGGACGCCTGCTATGGCAGAAACTACTTACCTTTATGGAGAAGTAGTGCTTATAGGTGATGAAAAACCTGAAAATAACAAAACGGAAAATTTACCGATTGAGGTAATAAACGTAGTATTTACACTTACTCTTCAATCCAGCCCCACTGAAGGTGGTACTACAACAGGTGAAGGTGAATATATACAAGGCTCTGTTGTGCCTATCACAGCAACCCCGAATGAAGGTTATCAATTTGTAAATTGGACAAGGGAAGGTGTGGTAATTTCATCATTTTCTTCAATTAGCTACACTGTTAATGAAGATGTTACATTAGTTGCAAATTTCGAGCATGTTGTAGTTTATTATACTGTTGAAGTAGTTGCAACGATAGGCGGCACTGTTGAAATAATCGGACACGAAGGAACTACTGCTCAAATTGAAGCAGTAGAGTTGGTAACTATTAAAGCAACTCCGAATACAGATTACAAGTTTGTTGATTGGTCGGATGCAAACGGATTGGTTTCAGCGAATGCGGAATATACTTTTACAGTAACAAAAAATGTTACTTTAACCGCCAATTTTATTGAACTTGGCATAAAAGATAACATCCTTTCACAGATTGTGCTATATCCCAATCCCTTCACAAACGAGATTTACATCAGTGCTCCCGATTTAGTGAAGAGCGTTCAAATAACGGATATTTTAGGGCAAACCATAAAAAATGTGGTATTCAACGGCAAATCAATCCTCACCGCAGCCCTTAGTAGCGGAATATATTTTGTTACCCTTGAAAGCTTTACCGGTGATAAATTGATTCAGAAGGTGGTGAAGAAATAATTTTGGTTATTGTATGGGCGTTGCGTAAAACGCCCTACAATGTAAAACGCTCCGAAAACTCGGAGCGTTTTTTGTTATGTAAAGTAAACGGGATAGCGGGGGATTAAGGGGGTGGAAACAATGATTAGATGATTAGGTGATAAGATAATGAGGTTTTGTAGCTTATATTGCCAATTAATCTGCAATTTTGCGCATTTTCCTTAAAAAACTGCGTCATTTTCAATCTTTTTGTGATTTTTAACACATTGATTTTTAGAATAATAATTTATAAAAACAGGTGC
>Ga0123353_10004020_pt1 | contig 18841 bp, 7 predicted proteins | sample TergutLab28metaG_3_FD_92763 | JGI IMG/M metagenome (GOLD analysis project Ga0123353, IMG submission 92763) | Labiotermes labralis P3 segment gut microbial communities from Petit-Saut dam, French Guiana - Lab288 P3 | ecosystem: Host-associated > Arthropoda: Insects > Digestive system > Gut ... | reverse complement strand
TCAATGTTAATAAAAATCCAACCAGATGCAACAGTATGCAGATATTTATTTACTGCAAAGTCACTCTACATGTTTCGGTTGTCACAGCACCCATCATCAGGAGTACTAAAAACTGTAACCGCAACCTCCGGTACTGGTCATAATACTGGTACAGCTACTTCTCTCCAACGTGTAGAGTGACTTTGCAGTAAATAAATATCTGCATACTGTTGCATCTGGTTGGATCTTTATTAACATTAATTCGTTATGTATATTTCTAATTTTTTTTTCATGTCAGTCAAGTGTTTATATTCACAGAACGTTCTGTGTCTGTTACCTGTTAAATAATTTGCTTATGTGTTTACAGGAATTTTCAGTAAAATAACCAATAACACCATGCTCACTTTCTCTTCTTCTCTGTGGCAAATCTCACGAATTGCATGCACAAAGGCAACAGGGGTGAAGAGAGAGGGAAGCATGCGATGCGAGTCTGGTATTCTATCAATTCCATTGATGTTAAAATACATGACGCAGCTCGAAACAAAAAATAAAGCATTCCGGCTATTCTTCAGGTTTTCTGTTTCAATCTGCTAAATGAAATCAATGATAGTGAATTTGTGAAACAGTTCAGGTATTCTATATAGCTGTGACTATAAATCAAAACGTAGCTGAGATCAAAAATTGCGAAACGACTTTTAAAAAAATTACATATCACCTAAATGCTTTAATTAAAGGGTGCATCTAAAATTACATAACCGTAAGCATTACGGGATTGTAAAAATAGTATTTTAATAAGCTAATGACAGGCCTATTCGTCGATCAAGCGATCGATAAGTATATCAAAATGCCGTGATCATTCAGAACGTGTTTAGGAATACGATGTGAATGTAAAAATTGTGCTAAGATGTTAGAAGTTCCGCAGTCTCGTACAATTCTGGGTACATGCAAGGTAACTTAGAGCCCCTATAACATACTGCACGCTTAATATTTGAACAGAATCTCAAAGACGTCACACCATTGTTGGCCTTGTTTCACGATATGAGGCAGAAATATACATCTAGTATTTAGAATGCGTCTGCTAAATGAAATACTTTCATGTGGGCCTTAGAGATCTTTATATTTCCGTATATGTAGACCATGTGATGCGGTTGGGCAACTTTTTGTGTCCCAGGAACATATATATAAAATAAATGTTTCTAAAACACAGGCGCTTTGGAACTAGCGACATGTATAAAATGCTCTGCAGTTCTAGTGTCACGTACAAACGAAATGTAAAGAATTCTGTGCAGTTCCAGTGTCACCGAAACACCACTAACGCCAGTATGACTTCTACATCAGCGTTATCATCCGGTCTTAAGCGTTTTCAGTCTCTCTCTGCTATAGGTTCGGTGGACGTACTTAGAAACGGAAGTAGAAATTTATTGGCGGGAATGGTGCATTTCAAATCTCCCAACACTACAGCAATGGCAGCCAACTTTTACTTCATTTTATCCATAAGATTATCGGCAATACACTAAGTTCCGACTAGGTAAATTCTTCTTTGCGTCAGAAATTTGGTTTCTCTTACAGTCCTCTTATAAGCCTAATTGGTTTTACTGTCTATGCTCCCAGGCTTTATAATGTAAGAATTTGCTGTAGTAATACCCAGTCAGTTGCCTGAGACAATATTGGGCCGATACCTACCGGTTTATATCAATTACTATCAGTATTTCATGTTACAATGTTTACCGTGGAGTAGCGCGTGTATATTTTGCCGGCCCGTCTTTTGAAGGGCATGTGAACAGTCTTTACACAATAACAGAATAATACTTGAAAATCATTCCGTATGCCCCACGAGCTCTAGTTAATTTGTCCAAGTGGCACAAGACGACAAAAGGCGCTGATTTAAGTGATCACAACCAGTACCAAATTGCCTCATCCTTAAACAGAAACGGCCTACGGAAATTCAATTGGAGCACCAAGTCGCTCTATGAACCGACTGTTACCGTATAGAAGGGAACAGAGCAAAAGAATTGAGTGCCTATCGCACTGTAAACTATCGGTTATTTGTTGGGATGGACGGACGGACAGGTTGGTGTTATAGATCTGATTATTACATGCACTCGCCCAACACCATTAATTAAAGATACAAAGCAGTCTCCATCCACTGCTCTACGCTCCGAGAGGCAGACACGACGCATTTCTCCACTTCGTCGTCACACCTACTTCGTCGTCCCATTTCTTCTGTTTAATTTCTTCCATCAGAGTCCTCAAGATGGCACTAATTCTCTCAGACCCTTTGTTTAAAACATGCAAAGAAAAATCGGATGTACTTAAGATAAATTAATTTAAACAATGAACACGGCAGCGTCGCATTTGAGGAGTTATTAGTCATTAAGCTAATAAAAATCATAGATTTTCAATGATCTCGAAATTTCATTGCCTTTTTCGAACAATTCAAGGTTCGGAACAAAGAAAAGCACACAAAGTCAGATGGTAATTTTGGTCATGCTCCTGGAGGTTAGAAATCAAAATATCTTCCATATACACCCTAACCCAAAGAGTCGCGTTATCGACTGATTTCTCCACCACATCAGTTGCGATTACACTATACCCATTGAATTAAGGAACACGTTTGTCATCTGACGGCACGTGTGCTTTCACCCGTGCATGAAAATTTCACTTCCAGTTTAAAAGGTCTCAGAAACAGAACACACTGCGTTTGAATAATTACTATGTTTATGGACCTTTAACTGCCAGATCTGGCTTCAAGCTGTGCCGCGTCTCCAACGGTCTGCTCACAACAAAACCGGCTAATACCCACGTCTTCACGTTCGCCGGAATACCGTAGTCGGTATAGCAACTCATTAGGGGATGCACGGTCCGGGGATGGAATCCCGGTAGCAGTGACATTTTCCGCAACCGTGCAGACCGGCCTTGGAGAAGGACCCAGCCTCCTGTACAATGGTACGGGGTCATTACCAGGGGGTGAAAGGAAGGGACATGGCGTTAACCACCGGCCCCATCTAATGCCGAGGTTAAAGAACGAGTAGATCTATACCTCTACTCCCCCTCTGGGTCTTTCTGGCCTATTCTATGGTGAAATTTACCGTTACCTTTCCCAGTTTCATCATAGGCAAAAGCATCAAGCGCAGGCACCCCAGAAGAGTAAGTATTAATTTACACAAAGCTTGATTGTTACGTTATATTCTATATACAGGTTAGTTGTCGTGTAACTGTAATACGTGGAAACGACGGGACAGGAAGTTCCCACTGTCGGGTCTATGACACTCAGAGTTGCGATAAGTGCATTATCGCTCGACAGTTGTGTTTGAAATGTAACAAAAAGCCTTTTCAAATCTGAGTGGAAAATTGTTCCGGTAATTAAGGTAATCGCTGAATCTATTATGAAAAGTTTCATGTGGGGGTGTAAAACCTTTCGAATATATAAAGCTCGTTTAAAACCGACAGAATCCGATTAAACAGAATAAAATCATACGGAATTGTGATTAGTATGAACATAAAACACCAACTGTCAATCGTGTCAAACGCTTTTAATTTATCGTCGCTAGTCATAAATATCTGAAACTTAATCACCTGAATAGCACCCTAAAAAAACGGATTCGGAAACACTCCAATTGAATGCAATATCAGTGCCTTATGTTGGTACACCTACCCATAACACGGCTTATCCTGAGGTACTTAAAATCTCAAATCACACTTCGTTAACGCAAAGTTTTGTATTTTTATATATCTACCTTGCATCTTGTGTAGGCTATAGTTTTTATTTCAACCTACAATGCACTATACACGTATTAGTGATTATAATATAAATATTGTTAATATAAAAATATATAGTGTGCACTGCTGGTTGAAAGAAAACTACACACATTTTAGTACTGTGCTCCCAAACCCCCCGAGGTCTCCCAAGCAGCATTTTCTCTTCGGATTTTACGACTAAAACAATGCAACCATTTTTATTTCCTTCCAGGAGTGTTTCATGCCCACCCACCTCCTTCGCATCGGTCTGATAACAATCAGTAATACTTTCTACACATTACGAGGCTTCTCACTACGCAAGGGTACCCTGTATCTAATGTCCTACTACTTCCGTTCTCTCAGTTTCTTATACTGACCTCAGTACTTTTGTTCTCCGATTCTCTCAATTTCTGTTCTCCCTAAGAGGAGAGTAAGATGCAGCGTCTTGTAAAACAAGAAATAAAATAACGGCCTGTATACATTGTGGAGTAGGTCATCACGAACAGCACCACTGTCTTTAACACAGCAATGTCAACGATCTTAGCGTCGAATAATTGCAGTGAACACATCTAACACTTTGAAGGGTAAGGTAAATCAGTCCCATTACAGGCCCGAGGTTCCCAGAGGGCTCCAGGAAGTTAAGTTTCCCAGATTACGTGACAATGGCCCAGGATGGTGGTAAGTTTGTCAGCCTTACGCACCGGCCGCTCTTTCCCCTAGGAAATACTCCTGGTACTCATTTCTGTTAGAGGTTGAGTTGACCCCAGGGCCATAGTGCGATCGGAAGGATTATGTCAATGAAAAATTCCAGTGACACCATCTGGAATCGAACCAGCGACCTTCCGACTTGTAGCACAGCACTTTAACCACTGTGCTACACTTTGAAGACTAACAGAAATCTACGTTACATATAAAGATACATGACACAGTGTTGCTGTGCACGTACACACTATCCCGGTATTTCTCTATCACAGATTTAGTTCGCACAACACAAAAAAAACACACTGCGCTTCCCTTAGTATTACCAAATTGGTGGAGACTAAATAGGAAAATTATTGTTGGTGTTTGTGATAATCGTATGTAATGTATTTAAGCCAATTCTGTGGTAAAAATGGACAATTTGTAATGTTAAGGACTAGCAGTTAAAACTTTGATGCCACACTTTAAAGCGTGTAAAAACATTATATTAAATGTAAGCATGTTAAAAACACAATAATCTTTTATATATCTGCTGGTTCTTCGTATGTTAAAGTAAACTGCGGTTTCAGATCAATACACCTACCACAACATTTGTGACTGTATTCTTTTACTTGTTGAGATTTGGAATTTGGTTTTAACGCTTTTTGTCCTGCCTCAAAATTGTCGAAGTAGACGTTGTGACATACCTTGAAAAAAAAATGCACAATCAGTGACTTGTTATATATCACCTCCACAAGAAGACTAGAATTCCCAAAAAATTCCCGACTTTGCCAAAGTTCCACGTCCTAGTGACTATCCGTTACATCTTGCCTTTAACACACCGTTGTTTGACGTCTAAATAACGCGGCTAGCATGCCTTGAAAAAGAGGAAAACTCTTTGTCTCCGTTTGCTCTACTGGCTCCAAGTTACACTTGGATGTAGTAGTCTACATCTGTGACAGAGAACAGCGGAAGTTTCGAAAGTAGCGTCAGTGCATGCGAGATGAAGAACATGTGATTGATCACGTGATCCAATCAAGCTGAGCGTGATGCACGCCATTCGTGTTCCTTAGTAACAAAATAGCATAAATGCAGAGACTGCAGGATGATACAACCCTCATCGTTCTGAAATACATTATATACAAGTATATAAACGCATATGAATTATCACAAAATTTTCCACGCCTTGGAATGAAATTAAAACTTTCTTTCTCCATTACACTCACAAATCACTTTACGACTGGGAATATCACTACCATCATTAATGATGCTGTGAAAAGGCAGTTTAATATTCTATTTCAAAATTAACTTGTACTACAGAATTGTAGTCTAAAATCAAGGTCTGTAACAATTTATTTTACACTTCATTTAAACCTCTATTTTGCGAAAACACTGCCCTCTATTGGCACATCTTTTGTACTTTCGTGCAACATGAGAGTGATTTCAATAAAGCAGGGCAATTGACTAGATACTGTAGTCATGCGTACAGTTCCTTATCTAAATATGGGTTGGCATATCTAACAAAAATGCGTAAGAAGATATCAGCCATATGAAAACCTTCCATAGGAGTTGACGTCCCCGACGATAACTGAAAGCTGGAGTTAAGTAGATAAAATTGGTATGGAAATATACCACAAATATAACTACACACTTTACAAGTACTTGTTGGGTTATAAACTACAGCACCACAAAAATGTGAAATCCTGGGTTAATATCCATCAAACTCATCGCGTGTGCAGAAAATTCACTGAAATACACCGTAACAAATCTTTTACCAGATTGAATTAAAACGATATTAGTAACAGAGATAAATAGGATCAGGTATCTGAACAACAGGAATGCAGGTTTTACCAAACAATCCAGATTCTAACAAATAGTTACTAATACATAAACACTATCTCCGACAAAACACTTACGAAAGAAGCCTTTCCACTCTACAGCTAGCATAGACTAAGTATTTTACCAAATTTTATTTAAGGCGATATTATTATTTCCTACTTCAGGTCGTTCGATATTCATAGACCCATTTTAATTCGTGCTATCTTTCATACTCAAAAATGCACGTTGTGTTATACACGAAATGTCAAGAAGTGTAAGCGTTTTGAGTCTGCGGAATATGGATAGAAAGAAAGAGAGAGAGAGAGAGATAGACAGACACACAGACAGAAAGTGCTGAGGAAGACAACTGAGGGAAGCAAGTAGGAGGCACAGAGATGAAATAGGATGCGTAACCTATCATGACACATGATATGAGCAATAAATAATAAAACTGTATCAATCATGTTACATGTTTCGATGAAAGTTCGAATGAATGGATGGAGGGATGGACGGCTAGATGGACGATAGAATGGATGAACTCAGTGACATTTTCTCATACTCTCCACTACACAACCTGATACCAGTTATTACCTTCTCTTGATTTATGTCATTTTAGAGGATTAAATGAAATTGAGTATTACTGGCTCGCTGGTTTGGCAACAAATGTCCTTAAAATAAATATCAAATCACCACTCACATATTTGGTACGACAACGAAGTAAACGTGTAAATGCACCAACAAATGGATAAACCAGTATTCATTATCACATCACTTCCAGCCTTTAAGTGACACCTTACAATTCTCACATTTCTCCCTACAGACGAGTGTGAATCTAAATCAATCTTCCTGTTATTCCCGTCAAGTCTTACTCATCTGTCACCACTCAGGAATTATTTCAACCTAATTTTAGGCTATTTCCTTGCTTAAGGAAAGAAGTATATTTATATTACTATCAATCTTTTTGTGTATAATTATCCGTAATTGCATATTTGTCTGTGTGACTTCGTATGAGGATATAGCACCTGATGTCATAACCTAAAGTACCTGAAGGACTTTCACGAAATTTAGTATGTTACGTCATTTCTTGTCACTCTAATTTAGCACATTTTAATTTCCTATGGTCTGTAATAACAATATGGCCGACGAACAAGCATTCGAAGTGTAAACAACATCAGCTTCATAAAATGTAGGGTCTTGATGTAAAACTACGACGATAAATCTAGGAAAAATATGCAAAATCGGTAAGATAATTACATATATTCAGAAACAAAACAACAACACGACAGCACGCAGCCTGCATTTAGCCTTTGATATGATGCCGATAGTTTATAAATCGCTATTAAATGCCTATATTAAATGTTATACATTATGTTCTGGATGTTGTTATAAATTCCACATAAAACACTTTTTAAGATAACAATTACGAATACGGCGACAGTGGAAAATTTGTTGGTTGGTTCGACAGTCCCTAGTGGGTCTAGGCCTCCTGGAAGAGGTTTCTCGATCACACTTAGAAAAGCTACATTCGGTATGACTCCTCTGTGCGAGCGATCGACCCGTAACAGAGACCTCTTACCTTACAACACACAATGTTCACCACAGACAGATATCGATGCTCCCGCCGGGATCTGAACCCGCAATCCCAGCAAGCAAGCAGCCGTAGACCCACGCCTTAAACCACGCGGCCACCGGGATAGACGAACTTGTCGGTGAAGACCGGCTAAATTATTAGAGAAATGTCCTTTCTTTTTGGTTTAGTGGAAGAGACACGTAGAAAGCAGTGCAGAATAACTTAGTTTTCACGTGGGTCTCCATCTATTTTAAGGCTACATAGCATGTTAAACGTGTCAACATGTGAGGTATGTCGACCATCACCATTCCTCCAGACGCATCGCTTTTGAATCGACTTGTAACAAGGAAGTATTCGGCGGTAAAAATAGATAAAAAAAGAGAGAAAACAATTCGCTACAGAGAGAAAAGAGGATAAAGAATGAAACCCATGAATTGTGATTGTGAATAAAGAAAATAATAAAAAACGAATCAGAGATTTTTGATGGATGTTGCATCAGAAACTATCGGCGGAAAAATTATTATTACAACACTCTGTACTCTGGCATACAACGGGAAGGAAGACAGAGAGGGAGCTACGCTGCGAATCAGTTTTGATAAAATGAATTATTGAAAAAAGTAAATAAAACATTCCAAATGCGAGAGGAATGGAAAGCGATTGCTTAGTGGAGTGAGCAGTTAAATATACGAAAGAGTACTCTTATGTATTTTCTTACCGAGTTAGTAAATACGTGCTTACTAACAAAACGATTTAGATGGATATTTTGTAGAAGATGTCATATTCACGAAATATTGGACCAACTCCCTACTTGATTTATTATAAGGCTATGCTGCGTGCTTCTATTATCATGCAGACAAGAATGAATTACTGCAATATTGCGCATCCTTTCAAAACATAAAATGAAGAGCTTCTGAGAAAGAAGGTAAGATTAGTTAATTCGTTACAATGCATCTACCTCACGACTGTCCTTTACATTACACGCTCTTCATAATAACTGAGATATCAAATTAGGTATCAAATATTTGTAATTATTTTTAAAATAGCCATGGTCTCAGATTATATTTTATATCTGCACTAAATTTAGTGACAATTACTTAGAGAAATTAAACTTAATCTGTAAGAAAACTGTGATTAAAAACATTAAAAAAATATATTTTTTTGACGAAAGGAAAGTTGATACAAGGGAGTATGTGCTTTAAAGTTGGTTTGGAAATTCTTGTGATGATGTAAACCCTTGCCTCTGACAGGAAGTGAATACCGGCCGTCAATTCGAGAGATTGTTTCTATGCTTACTGAGCTACGAACATCATAATGCTTAAAAACTAGCCACAGTAATCTCACGGGATAATTAATGAAACCGCGAACACAGGCATCTTTCTAGTGAAAAACTGTGATTGTGTGGATTCTCACCTCAACTTCCCCATGATTTCACGTTGTGGGAAAATTTACACAGTGGTGAATTCGTAGTTTGTACTCTTTAACGACAGACTTCATGTCTCACATTACGTCTAGTGAATAAAAAAACGCCAAATTCCTGATGCAAAGAAAATATATTCCTACCATCTCTTCAAACATTTCACTGTATATATTGTGAAGTTCAAACAACTACGTAGTCAAAGTATGAGAGATGAGTGCCTTCACCACGTACAAGACCCTGCGTATATTACCTGTAATGGCCTACACAATGTTTTACTTAGTCACAGTCAGTATATTGCAGATAAATACCGTCTTTTAGTGGGACATTCTCTACTGATAACAAGATAAATCAGTAATTAACACCTTAGTTTTTATAACAAGTAGGAGAAAACATATCCTGTCCATAATAAGTGATATCTGTCGTATCCAGCCCCCGATACATGCGTTATGGCATTATTTCGCACCCAACTGCATGCAGCTGAATCATTTGTGAGAATATATTAGTCATCCTTCCGATGAAGAAATTCCCTGCGCTGTGCGGAATCTGATCAACTGCCATTTTAACAAAAGCTCCTCAGTGGGCCATATATAGATCGAAACGAATCAAATCCACATAAGAGAACCCCATTTAATATCCATGTCGGTATTGTCCTCACGTCTTAGCTTAAAACTGCGACTGGTCTCGTTCTTCCAAGTAGCTTGCAGGGCCTTACATTTCTCTAAAACTACATTCTTCTTGAAACGATCACCTTAACAATATTTGGACAAAAGTAAAATTATGTTACCCCACTTGGTGCAAAACGTGCCTCCCAACTCTCTTGACCTATCTGTCTCTCACGTGTATTTCCATCAAAGCCAGTTCTTGAAACTTTTCAAACTGTTATCTTGCTATATGTGTACAACAACTTTCCACACACACAAACAAACAGGCAATATATATATATATATATATATATATATATATATATATATATGTGTGTGTGTGTGTGTGTGTTATTACAAAAGCCAGTGTTTTAGTTAGACTAATAATTTTCTTTGTATTCGTCCTATACATGAGGTAGAACGGGAAGGGTCTGCAACTGTCAAATAGGTGAAATAGAGTGACATGCCAACTTAAAGCAACAATGTAATTTATTTATGTATCCTTTAGCTCGACATGTTTCGGGTGCATACGCCCATCATCAGGAGCACTAGATGTTAAGTTGCAGCATATGGTTTTCTGCACAGAGTTTGTAGATTGGTGGTGGTCCCGAGAGCCGTTGTGTAGGTCGTGTGTACGGTGCGGATGGTGCCGTGCATCTACAACTGGGTGCAGAAAACCATATGCTGCAACTTAACATCTAGTGCTCCTGATGATGGGCGTATGCGCCCAAAACATGTCAAGCTAAAGATACATCAATAAATTACCTAGTTGCAACAAGTTGGCGTTTCACATTATTTCATGATGAAGATGCACAGTCAACACAACCCTCAAACTGCCAAATAGCTATTTACAGATTTTAAGAGAGTCGTCCAGTTTGTAAGGAAGCGCTGTACAACATTCTCACTGAGATTAGTGCAAACCTGTAACTAGCTCACCCAATTAAAATATCCAATCATAAATAATTCTGATTGTGATATATTGCAAGAAGCTTGACTATATTTTGGACACCGTACATCATTCCAATTTTTGAAGAAAATGGTTAGAAAACTGAGAACGATTTTGTCTCCAGGTGGAAGAGTGAGGAAGCGAACCTAAACTGGACCATTGACAGAGATCAGCTTTACGAAGAGTAGGATCAATCTGTTTTGTCTTCTATCTGAAGAAGAAAGCAGACTCCGTTTTCAAAATGATGTTAAAAATTCAAACGTAGGGCAGTGTTCCTAACAATACTCGTGCCAATTAATTAAAACGTGTATAAATGAAAGAGAAATAAAAATCCGCTAAGGTAAAACCTTGTATAACAAATTTCACTCTCAGAACCATCTGAAAAAAAAAATAAAATGATTTATGCCACTAATTTTAACTCTGCCTTAGCATACGCCATTGGAAATAAATAAGGATACTTAACTGAACAGAAATTAAGTCATATTCCGAAAATATGCCTTCTCTTCACATTTATCCTATTTGTGCTACCTTCCTAGTCCACGTAATCATCCTTTTTATTATCAACCCAACAGAGCTGTAATTTTGGAAGCCACATGACCGAATACTCAATACAGAGGCTTCCCCGTCCCCATTTTACCCTATGACCTATTCCGTAGATCAATTCCTTATTCTCAGAAATCCTCACTCAACATTCTTCCTCTGAACTGCATCCATCTTCCCCAGACTCCCGTTAGGCACAAATATTCTCGTCAGTAACTGTTTTCATACACTCTGACAGACGTATTAACACCCAGATCAAATTTGGTTTCGGTATGAAGAATTAAATGCGGTTAAGTAAGAACAAGCAAGGGTATCACAGCGCTTCACCGAATCTTGACCCTTATGATCAGGTTAGAAAAATAAAGTTTGGAAGCGCACAGGAATCTGTCTGTTTTGAGTTAAGGGGAATTTGGGCGCATGAGTTCAGGCGTTATTTATAAATCCATCACTTTGAAACTAAAAATAGCGAGCACGCGGCAAGTCAGCCGTCAGCAATCGCATCATGGCATTATTCTCTGGCGCTGTGCTTCCAATTTGAATTCAATATTTACTGTGCATAACGAAAAGTGTTCAGTCTGCAATTATGTACATGTTAATCGAATACATTTCGAGATCTGACACGTTCTAAAAGCGTTGTTGCTAATATTCAGCTCTTCGTGATGTGACGCCGTGTCGACGTTTAAACTGTTATCCACATCAGAAAACATATACCAGTCCAAACGGCGTAAAATCACAGAAGAATATTATTTTTTAAATGTTTCTACTTCCAATGAGTTCTCTTCTTAAATTACACGTTTGTCAGAAGTGCCTGTTTTTGGTAGAGGCCTAAAACGTTTAAAACTACCTTACGTCGTTGTCATTACGTATGTCATGCTTGTAGACATATTTTGGGGAGCTGGTATTCCAGTGTGTACGTGGTATCCACTTACGATATTTTCTTACGTACTATAATGCAGTCATTTTCAGCAGACGATGGCGAGTCCAGATTAATTCACACATCACATTGTGTTTTGTATACCTTAGTTCCACCGCTTATCTAAAATACAGGGGCGCTGATAAGTCCTTAGCCCGACCAAGAAGGAAACAAGCAAATGTTTCTGTCAGAATGGCGTGAATTTCCTTCAGCGCCTTGCCTTGCAGAAAAAAAAAACTTGGCGACAGCTCGCGGCTCCATGTTGTTGAAATCGCGCGCGCCTCTGACGTGCTTCCGAGCTTCTTTCCTTTCTGGTCGGGCTAAGGATTATCAGTATCCCGGTAGCATCATTAACTCCTGGGTTGAAAGTGTTATGACAAACTAAACAAAACCTACAAATGTGAGTGATCGTCCAGCGGAATGCTAAGAGAAATTTAGCTGTAATTTTGCGAAACAAAAGTTTGGAACAAAGTTTCTCACTGAGCCATAGCCAGCTTTCCAAGAGTTGTGTGTTTAACCAAATTTTACTAATTAAAAATTCCAATGAATTATTAGCTCGTAACAGGGTTTCGCGTTCGTCATAGATCGTAAAATATTCAACAATGTTGTACATTTAAATCAACTGTAAACTTCACAACCTTAACATATATGTGGAAATAGAAAAATGGATACTTGCCACGGGCAAAACCAAAATTGATGGAATTTTGTGGTGTTTATTTTGGGTGATATCATTTATTTTACTCATTGAGTGTTGTTATAATGTACCTAGACAAACACACACACCACACACACACACCCCACACACATACACACACAAACACACCCCACACATACACACACCATACACACAAACATACACTACATTAACTTTCGTAAGGTTTTACACACCTTTCGGAACGCAACTTCGTTTATTAGAAATAATCTTAAATTTTGAGACGGAAGCTAATAGGCTTACTGTGACAAGATAAGCAGTCATATATAGGTATAACGCAATATTTACTGTAATTTAACTTCGCCTTTCTTTATATAGTCTTCCTCAACAGTTCTGCTAGCACAACGGTCAGAAACAAAGAAAAACCATTCCCCTTTCTCCCTTTACTTCTTATATAACTTTATCAACTTGAGGGTGTCACCATATTTTTTGGCTGCGTCTCGCCCTATTTTCTCCACTTCTTACATTCTGCACAGAGGGAAATGAGAAAGAGAGATACAGTAAATAAGAGTATACGGGAAAGAGACAACACGATTCCCCTGACAGCTAGGCCGCCTTCATATCTCTGAGACGAACTCCAGCATCTTCTAATCCTGGTTTATGAGACTGGGTGTGATACTAAATCTTACTTTATAGTGTTGCTGTAGTAGTGTAGGAGAGGAAGCTGGAACGTGTGTTACACTAGTGACCAAAAGGCTTAATGCTCTGTCACAACTACGAAATGAGTGTGTGCGGGGTGTTGGGACAGTAATATGAGTAGTGGCGAGAGAAAAGTCCAGGTTCAGCAAGACGTCAAATGATACCTTGGGATATACCCCTTCTTACTGAGATCTGATCTTCAGTCAAAATGTTCTTAACGATAGGCAGAAGCCTCGTATAGAACCCGCTCTCCATCTAACATCAAAGATAAAGTTAGAAAACATAAAACTCTGGCGCGGTTTCGCCTTTAAATATGCTAAATATTCAGTTTATCAACACTAAATTTCAATGCCCTCCCACAAACAAAAAATGTAAAAGAAACGGAGCGAACAGACAGACAGGCGCAGGGATGTAGGGTCAAAAGGCTTTCGTGCCTCACTCTGGAAAAAGAACCTCACAAATGATTCCTTTCTATGGCTAATGAAATGGAGAATTTAATGGCATTAATCTTTTTTCATGCTTTGAGACACAGCGCTATCAGAATATTCTCATACAGGATTGTACAAAATATTAGACGCCCGGTCGCTATGACGAATAATTCTGCCAGAGGCGCCTAATAGTTGTGAATTTATAAGCACATAATTGTTTCATATCACTTTCCCGGAGCCCTGGATCCTTAATGTGCGTGATTTTAGGCTCCACCGCGCATCAGATGAGAAACGCGCTCTTCTGGGTTATTACCCAACGAGTAGTGGTAACTTCTTACCACCGTTTCCGGACAACCTATCGGTCCCAACGCGACTCTTCAAAATGGGACCGATAGGTTGTCCTGAAACGTCGGTAGTAAATTACCACTACTCGCTGCGTAATAATCCAGAACAGGACTGTTCCCACCTAACCTTGTGGTGGTTCCCAGATTTTGAAAAATTAGCGAACTCTCGCAGCGGACAATTTAAAATCAGCATACTCGTACTTAATCTTCGGTTCCTCCGAATTAAGACATTTCATTTTGTACAAATGCGTGTCGCCGAGTGAGAGAATAATTATTGACTAATAAATAATTTGAATGGATACAGAAGAAAGTTATCCCGCATTACATGATGTATTCGTTCTAACCCGGAAGGGCTTGGTCTATTTACGATACAGCTAGAAAGTTCTCAGTTTAGTCATGATGTGGCCAAGACCTGAACCTGGCTTCTCCCCGAACAAAAGTCAAAAGTTAATAAATAAAAACCGTTAACTAATTATGCGAAAACAGTACGAGATATCTAACTTTAAAAATGAGTCACAAGTCCTACCACTACAGCCAAAATTCTCGATGGGTCGCGTCTACACAAATGCAGAGGCGAAAAATCTGAAATTTTATTTATATATGTTAAATTTTCTGACCCCCAAAAGGCGATTAACTTGCTGATAGAGCAATTAACGTAAGGGGTCAACGTCACGAATGGACTTGCTATATTTGAATAGTCCTACGGAATTAAACATAAAAATGACAAAGTATTTCATACAATGAACATTTTGCCACTTAATAATGGACCGTAAACAACACCCAACTAAAATCCAGAATACGTCTTCTTCAGCCTTCTACGCCTACCCTAAGAAAAAAGCCATTCTATGTCTGACAACATAATTCAGTCACAAACAGCAGCACACCTGAATAAAAATGATAGCGTGGGATGAAGAAATTGAACTATAAGAATTATCATAATATTTACGTACTCTAAATAAGAGGATTTAAAGTGGTGAACAATGTACAGTACAGTTTGTAACAAACAGATGTGTATCCTTCAGGTATTTTCTTATAACCAAGTTGAGTACGTGCCAGTCGCTACCTGAAAACTGTACATGAAGGTGTCAGCCATCTGACTGATACACTTGTTAAGCGTTGAACGTCTGTGATTATACTCGGAATTTTAGAATATTTTCAGATAGGTGAATAAAAAAAATATAGCATTTATTCAAATATTTCGAAAAGGCTTTAAGCATAAATTATTTACTAATGAAAATGGATACACGTTTACGTTTACGCAACACTTATTTTGCAGACATAATTCTGTATATGGACAACACATTACAGCCAAAAAAATCGTCAGCACATCATCAGTTCTCAGAACTGCATATATATATAGAATGTAATAATTGAAGGCTCAGGATCCTAAACGTTTTCGGCCAAAACTTGTTTATGTGCAATATCACAAAGTTTTTGTGGCAAGGTGTAACTAATCTGAATATGTAGTACACAGTACAACGGGAGACTCTACATGAAAGTTATGCTTTAACAAATTACGCTCGATATTAAAGCAGTAAGGACACGAATAAGGCCAAAAGTTATCGGCAACGAATGGCTTTATGTCAGAGAAGTTTTCATATCTCTTATGCAAGGCATTATTTCGACTAAACTAACAGAGCAAAATAAATTTAAGTATTTTTTATGCAAACGCGGGAGAGATATTTATATTCAAACAAACGCAAATGTCAGAATCTTTAATCAGGCTCTTCAGATACTACTGAGCTCTAACGGATGTCCGATTTTTCCGCTCCGGTACAAAATTTGGGGACAATCCGCCAAGTGCGGCAATGTTAGCCTTGAATTAAAATGCCCCTTAAAAATCATGTTCCTCTTCGCTGTTAAAGCGAGATAAATAGCACTAATATTAGCACTTATTTTATGGTGTGTCATACGTAAAACTTTCATGCATCCACAAAGAGTCTTGGGTATAAAATTTTAATAACTTCTCATACATGTTACTATTTATCGATATTCTCTTTGGCCTGTGCAATTTATTATTACTATGATGACTATTAGTATTATCATCTTCATCGCTCTTATTACTGTTTGGATTTGTGAAGCCGTTCTGTTGGTACGAAGGTTCTAATCTCTTTTAGAAGAGCCGCCCACACATTCGATTCGCGGCTCTCTGAGTAAAATGCTAACACCGAGAGAATTGCTCGGTAAATGAAGCACGCAAGTGAACCCCCATAGGGACACAGGCAGACTGAACTAATTTATAAGCTAGAACACAGTGGAGGACCGAGATGTACGACTTGCCACAAACGATTACGTCACAGACCGCAAACTCTGGTTCACTTACACCCATTAGGCAATTTTAAAACGACGACAAAGAGACAGAAAAATATACAAAATTTACCATACTAAATAATTAAAGTACTTTTTCACTTAAATGTTAGCCCATACATTGTACCTTCTAACACAAAACACTACTGCTACAGCACTTATAACTGGAAGACGTTATATTTTATTTTCTCCTTCTTTTAATCTGAGATACAGTTGAGACAAATAATTAATCGGAAAACTGTGACGCTTAATACAATTTATATATCACTCAGTCAAATGAAGAGGTTTTTAAAGTTACCTGCTTTATTTTGAAAAGTAGTCAACCCTCCAATTTGTTACATCTCTCCACGTTTCATATTATACGTTATGATTCCTCAAGTATCCAAAGCTCTACAAAGGTACACTATGCATTTTAACATTAGTTTCCCCAACATGTTAAACACACTTCTCCATTCCAATAGCATATAGTTCGATGGTCTTTATGGAAAATATCTTTGTCTATCCTCAAGATGTAATTACAACCATGAATAAACCACATGGAAAAATGTTCTGAACATAATGCGACATCGTCAGAAACCAAAAGATCCAAATCGGGTTGGTTAGTTGGTTGCTTGACCACTTGGTTGGATGCTTGGTTGCTTGGTCTGTTGGTAGATTGGTTGGTTACTTCCACTCCCTTCAATTCTACCTAGTGTTTTGTGCAGAAGACGCGGCTCTCTTAGGACACGTCCTGCAGACCGACGATGCCCGTCATTTACCTCGACCATCGTCCCACCAGGAATTAACAATGGCCTCGCAAATGAAAGATTACAAACAGCACGTCGAACAGCTCCACTCTAGCCTTGTTGAGACCATGAGATGCAGACACAGGCCCAGAGCCATGGCAGTGTGTAGACAATGAACGGTATATCGGGGTGATGCTTTATGATAATCAACTGATCCGATCAGCTCATATGAGCCAGGGTGAAAAGATAAGGAGTATGAAAGACTGGGACATACCTAGCAGTCTATTACAAGACTGAAGCGGCATTTCGACGCATTTTATCTGCTCTAAGAAGGATTACGACCTATGTTATGTGGAGAAACGGCAGCTGCCTGCCTTCCTGCCTGCCCGCCCGCCCGCCCGCCTTGAGTCTAAAGTTGCACAACACAAGACACACATAGCCAGGCGCACTCTCAGTACTGTACGACTTACACAATATGACATGCTGCCACAACACTAAATTAATATAAGACAACCAATCAGTGAGTGTATTTTAAAAATGTGACTTTAATATAAGATAATCAATCCGTGAGCGTATTTTAAAATTGTGACTTTAGCGTAGCTCCCTGAAGTTGATCTTAGGATCGAAACATGTTGGAGCGATTTTAAATGTTTTAATGTAAAAAAAATTTATATACGTGCATTAGTTGGTGTGCTAATTAAATGACTGTACGAAATGCACGGTGCAACGATGAAGATAAAAATATGTTTTGTTTGGGTCTTACCATTGAGACCCAGTACTGCTTGAACGTTAAGTTATGGATAAGGAAGCACAATAATGTATCGCAACACAGCATAAAAGCTTACTTACCCCTGGCAAGGTGTGCTTCTCATGCAGAGCGTTTTGAGCGTTGACAGCGCTGTCCCGACTGTAGTACGTAAGGAATGCACAGCCTGCAACACAGACAGACACACATGTGTGTTCTGAATGACGACGAAAGAACTCAGATCTAATTTAATGTGCATTACAGATCACAGCGTTTTATTACACGTGACACTACATGCAATGAATTTCGAGTTGAATTCAGTGTCATGAACGCAGCTTTAAATTTCTCTTGCATGGCAATCCTTGTCAGTACTTCGTTGTATGATCTGTTAATATAATATTCATAAGCGGAGTTCACATGTCAAGTGACAAATATAAATACGCCGGGAAAGAGAAGACACGGGTATCGCATTAGCAGATACAGCATACAGAGCTCTTGGGTCGACAGATTTTAGGTCTGATGCCACTTCAACTTGATCAGCATATTACAAGACACGTTCTGTATTTATCACATTAGTTCATTTGTACACCTCCCGCACACACTTCGCTAGGAATGTCACACGTCCAAAACAAGACGTCAAATGTTAAGTGACTAATGTAAACCCGGAGTGCAAGAAGTAGCCACCGTAACACTCAAAATTA
>Ga0123353_10004019_pt1 | contig 18841 bp, 15 predicted proteins | sample TergutLab28metaG_3_FD_92763 | JGI IMG/M metagenome (GOLD analysis project Ga0123353, IMG submission 92763) | Labiotermes labralis P3 segment gut microbial communities from Petit-Saut dam, French Guiana - Lab288 P3 | ecosystem: Host-associated > Arthropoda: Insects > Digestive system > Gut ... | reverse complement strand
CGTTTTGATAATCTTCGAGGCTGTCCGCGTCCAGAAAACTGATCGCTTCGGTCGGGCAGCTCTCTTGGCATGCGTAGCATCCGCCGCAGGCCGCAAGATCGATCAATATCGCTTTCATGCTCATTACTCCTTTAGCCAGTTGTTTAATTATAGCACTTATAGCAATGTTTTTAACTGCACCGGCGTCGCTATTCAATTAATTAGGTGATTTTACTGAAAACAATGAAAAAAGGTTTTCAAAAATGATGCAATTGTAGGGTTGACGGTGATTTAGCAAGATTATAAAGTGCCTATATCTATATTCACCCACACTGCGGGAAGGAGATTTGTGAAATGAATTCGCAGAATTTTAATGAAAATAATCCTCGCGCCAGCGTATATATTGGCGACGATCTCGAAGCGGTATTGGCAGGTTATGTTCCGTCCGCTGAAGAGATCCCATTTGGTTCCGATGTGAAAGGAGTCTTTTTCGATGGTTATCCGCAAATCATCAAGGAGCCTATGCCTGAACCGGCGTATGGGATAAAAACCGAGAAAGATCATATGGTTACGCTGCGCGACGGGATCCGTGTAGCGGTCGACGTATATCGCCCGGACGCCGAGAGCGAGAAGTTTCCCGCAATCCTTTGTTGGGGTGAATGGGGCAAGGACTCGCAGGACATCGTAAGATGGATGGAGGAATGGCCGCAGCTTTATTGGGTGTCGCCGTTTTGGAACGGAAGTATTGAGGGGTGTAATTTCTGCTACACTGTGCCGCGCGGTTATGTTCATGTAATCGGAGAGCCAAGAGGAATCGGCAATTCCGAGGGCGTCAATCTCGGAGATCCCACATTCCACAGCCGCAAGGACATCTATGATACGGTTGAGTGGATAGCGCAGCAACCCTGGTGTGACGGAAAGGTCGTTATGATGGGGCCGTCTTCATATTCAAGAGCGCAAATGCAGGCATCGCAGGAACCGTCTCCGCACCTTGTGGCGATCCGCCCCGACGAGGCGCCGGAAGACTTCGCGGCGGAGAATTTTACCGGTATCTTCGATCCTTTGTTGTATAACATACACAGAGGCGCTCACGCTTTCGATCAGCTACAGCCCTGCTCCTACAACCAGCCTGAACCGAGACCCCAGCCGAAAGCATACAGCAAATACACCAAAGAGGAGATCAAAAGACTCAGCGACGAGTTGTGCGAGGATCCGGATATCAAGTACAACCTCAAGTATTATCCTGAGGTGCGTTATCCCGCGAGTTCGCCGACTGTCTTCGACGACTTGCTTTATTTCAGGAATCCTACGCCGATCAATAATGGGCTTCAAAACGTTTGCGTACCTATGTACGCCGGCTGCTGCTGGAATAACAGGCTTTATGAGTGGGGTTGTTTCGAGATGTACCGCAAGGCCAAGTTGACGAACGAGCAGAAAAAGCTCATCGTCTACCCGCCTATGTTTCCGTCTCGCCCGTATACCTGGTATCACGACGAAGCCGTCCGCTGGTTCGACTATTGGGCCAAGGGAATAGACAACGGGATCATGGACGAGCCAAATATAAAGATTTTCGTCATGGGCATCAACAAGTGGAAATTCGCCGAAGACTGGCCGCTTCCGGAAACGAAGTGGACGAAATATTTCCTGCATCCTGAGGGAGGGCTTTGTAAAAGCGCTGTGACAGATGAGGATAAAGGCAAGACCGAGAGCTTTACGTCGCCAGCTCCGTATATCGATCCGACGGTTTACTGCCTAAGGTATACTACGGATCCGTTTGAAGAGGATACGGAAGTCACGGGAGAGATGGCGCTTCACTTCGACGCATCTATAGATATCGACGATACAAACTGGATGATAGATATCGTCGACGTTTCCCCTGAGGGTAAGACAAGGCTGATCAGCTCCGGCCAGCTGAAAGCTAAATGCCGTACGGTGGACTCGGAAAAATCAGAGCCATGGCGCCCGATGCACCCTCGTGTCGCGCACGTGCCTATAGTATCGGGGGAAGTTAACCGCTACGACATAGCCCTGCTTCCGACGGCGAATGTCTTCTTAAAGGGGCATTCGATGGGCGTGATCATAAGGAACCAGGACGACATGATGGGTAAGATGGCTAAGAACGGCATATACCTGCTGCCGTTCATGCGCACGGTGACGCATACTATACACTTCGGTGAATCACATCTGCTTGTACCGGTGATACCTAAAACCTGATCACGGTCAATGCGTTATTACATGCAACAAGGGATTGCCTTTGGCGGGGCAATCCCTTGTTGCTGCTAAAAATATGAAAAGAGAAGTTTTACTGTTATTTATTGTCCGGGAGATGCGCTATCACGTCGTCTACCGAGGTGACAAGGCCCCACATGCGCATCATTTTCCTTAGGACGATGTCTGCGCAGTCGGCGTCGCGCTCGGGAGCTCCGGTAGCATCCGCAGGAACTACGACCGAGAAAAAGTCATTTGTGAATTGTACGATGGAATTATAGAGCGTAGAGTGTGCCGTCCATCCTGTAAGCACGATATCTTTCACGTCGAACTGCCTTAAATACGCGTCTATGTGGCTGCTCGTCATCGGGCTGTTACCTGTATGGTAGAGCAAGGGCTCGCCCGGAAGCCGGCCCAGTTCCGGTATGACTTCGGTCAGATCAACGAGGTCTCTGTTGTTCAGGTTTCCAACGGGCGCCTTGGCCGCGTTCATATCGAAAATGAAGCCCCACTTCGGCACATATCCGATCGGGTTCGGTATTACGCTTACGAACACTACCGGCAGGTTGCGCTCACGGAAAGCCGCGATCAGCTGCTTTTGTTTTTCGATCGTATTCAGTTCCTGCATCGCTTTCTGTTCCTGCTCAAAAGGCGCGCCGGAATACTTGCCCGTACCGGCTATACCGACCTGCATGTGGTTGATTATCAGTGCTGGAGTTCCGTCGAAGCTCCACTCCGGCACTTCCCAATTACCTGTTTCCCAGCCCGGGATACTATCTCTCATATCTGCCATTATTACACCTCCAGAAGTTTTATATAAGAATTAATCTGCTTGTTGTTGACCATTATGCAAAGCTCCCGGCAGGTTGTGAAACAAAAAAATAATTGTCTTGTCAATGATAAAGTTGACACGTTCCCTGTTCATATATACACTGCTTTTACACGGAGATAAGAAACGGGACTAAATGTTTAGCAACAAACAAACAAGATATTTTATTTCCCTTTGCGACAGCGGCAGCTTTTCCAGGACTGCCGAGAATTTCAACGTGAGCAGGCAGGCAATAAGCAAGAGCATCGCTTCGATGGAAGAGGCGCTTGAACAGCGGTTGTTTGACCGTAACGGTCAGAGAGTCGAACCTACAAAATCCGGCGCTCTCCTGAACGAGTTTTTAACAGATGAGCTTGCCAGGTTTGATATATTAAAAGAGAAACTCGGCAATATACACAGCAAGGATGCCGGCAGCATGACAATAGGGTTCCATGATTTCATGTCAGCAGGCTCAGAGATGCCGGAATATTTACAATCCGCCAATCGGAAATACGGCGTAAGTATCGAACTGAAACGATACTCTCCCGCCACTTTGTTCAAACGTCTTGAAAGCAAACGTCTGGATATGATCGTGGTTTCAGAGCGATATGCCGTAAATACAGATCAATTCGCAAAGCTCAGGCTAACGGAAAGATCAACCTTCCTGATAGTGTCGGTACGACATCCCAAAGCAAGGCCGGATGCTACTATTAAGGACTTTATAAACGAGCCGCTGATAGCGGATATACTCGAAGGAGAAAGTAAGGCGGAATTCAATGACCGTATGCAAAAGGAAAGCGCGAGCTACGGATTGACACCTTCCTGTATTATCGACGAGCCAAATTGGGATTCCGCTTACATGAATGTAAGAATGGGCAGGGGAGTCATGATATCCGTCGCGTCCAGCCGTTTTTTCAATACAGAAGGGACCCTGACGTATGATACCGGGGTAAAAGATGAGATATTATGTCTTTGGCGGAAGGATTCACATCAGGAGGAAGCCGCAGAGTTTGCAAAATACCTGAAAAGGATCATGGGAGGTTAGAATGATGATTTCGGGGAATGACGTTAAGTGTTTTTTAGATCTTTCTAAGACGCTGAATTTCACCGCGACGGCCGAAAACCTATATATGACTCAACAAGCAGTCAGCAAACAGATAGAAAAGCTGGAGAAAACAATTGGATTGAAGTTTTTCAACCGCTCCTATCATGCTGTAACGCTTACACAGGACGGGATAGCTTTCGCCGAATTGTTCGAACGCTTTTCCAAGGAATTCGACGAATGCCTGGCTCAAAGGCGAAAAAACGATAACATCAATAAAAACATAATGACGGTAGGCTTTCAGGTTTGGTCGTATTACGGAAACGTCCCGCATAACGTTCACATGGCTATGAATGAACGTTTCCCAGGTTTTGTTCTTCATGGGCAAATGCATTCTCCGGATATATTAATGAGCCTGCTGGAAGCGGGAAAGGTGGACATCGTCATGCTCTATGAGCGATTGGCAGGGCCGCTCACCGGCTATCACTCGCTTGCGCTTAAGGAGATAGATATAGTTTTGCTGGTTTCGAAATCGAGGGCTCCGGATTCCGAAGATGTAAGGTTTGAAAAGTTCGCGTCCGACCCACTCCTGATAGATATCAGCGAGATCGCTAGTCTACGGGAAGGTTTTTCTCTGGCAGGGATGCAGGGATACGGTATTTCTCCGGCCGAGCTATTGATCAGACCTAACCGTGATTCGGTATACATGTCTGTCGAGTTGGGGCAGGGGGTCGCGCTTGGGACTTCGCTCAGCCAGACCGGTCATCTGGCGATAACAAAATTCCCGACAGGTAAAGCAGACAATCTGATATGTGTCTGGCGGGAGGACGAAAAGAATCCCCGTGTCGAGGCTTACGCTGAGCTATTACAGGAATTCTTCCAACAAGAGTAGAGAGTTGTAAACATTTTTGTTGACAATTATTTTATGTAAGTTGTTTTACTTACAATCCTCATTAAACCTATTATTATATTGTCCGATTTGCGGGAATCGTTTTAGTGATTAGGAGGTGCAAAAATGTCAGAAAATGATAAAACCAGATCTACAAAATTCCTTAGGAAAGACCACGCAAATTTCGAAATCGTGGGGAAACCCGCGCTGTGCGTAAATCATATGCAGAGAGGTCTTGCGGGAGAGGGGCTGTTCATCCCGAATTGGGGACCGAACGCTAAAAAGGGCATCATCGATTCCGGCATGACGGAAAAATGCCGTGAACTCGCAGACGCGTTCCGCGCGAAAGGGCTGCCTGTCATATTTGTAAACGCGATTCCGAAGCCCATGCCATACAGCAACGCCTACGGCGATCTGGCAAGGGAACAGGACGCCGCGTTCCCTGAGTATAAACCTTTTTATACCGACGATTTTACTCGCCAAGGCCTCGAGGTAATGCCAGAGATGGGTTTGACGGACAAGGACTACGTGCTCTATAACTGGAATATCCACCCGTTCACGCATTCAGGGCTTGACGAGCTTTGCCGCGTTCTGTCGGTCGATACCCTTGTATGGGTAGGGTTTGCACAAAACTCGGTCGTCTACACCTCGTGCCTGGTCGCTGCCGATCACTGGCTCAACAGCATAGTGCCTGTAGACGCGTCGTATATCTGCGTTCCGCCGATGACGCCCGACTACTATGAAGGGATCGACGACGTCGTAGCCGAAGCGGTCGTACGCGTTATGATGCCGACGGTAGCGCGCGTGACGGATACCGCAGCCGTGCTTGATAAAATCAACAACTTTGCAGGCAAGACCGAAGAACAGGATCACCGTTTCTTTAGATAATTTACTATGGTAATAACATGCAAGCTTCCATTTTTTCAGGATGGCGGCTTGTGTGCATTGATAAAAGAATGAGGTGAGGAATTATGAGTTCGATTCATTTGAACGGGTTTGTATATTACGAACCGAAAACGGTTGACGAGGCTGTTGGCCTGATAAGCGAATTAGGACCGGAGGCGCAGATCATCGCCGGCGGGATCGATCTGATCCCGCGTATGAGAGACGGCTCGATCAAGGCCGGCCATGTGATAAGTATGAGCAGCATTCCGGAATTATCTTATTATAAATATGACGAAAACGCTGGACTGGAATTCGGCGCAATGGCTACGCTTCAGTTTCTGGATGAATCCCCTGAATTGAAGGCGGTGTATCCTGCGATCCGGGACGCTATCCATCAGATCACCTCGGTGCAAACGAAGTTTATGGGAACGGTAGTGGGTAACCTTTGCGTAGCTACGCCCGGCTCTGACGTCGCTCCGGCTCTGATCGCTTACGACGCGGAGCTGATCATTCACGGTCCGGACGGCGTAAGGCGGGAGGGGCTACAGGAGTTCTATCCAGATTACTACCGCACGTCTTTGAAGCTTGGGGAATTTGTGTCCGGGATTTTTGTCCCGAAACCGGCAAAAGGAACGGGCGCGGCTTTCATGAACATGGTAAGGACACACGCGGATATCGCAAAACTGACGCTCACGGCCTTAGTCAACGTCGACGCTGATGTGTACAAGGACGCAAGGATAGCGCTGGGCGCGCTTGCCCCAACTGTGATCAGGGCTGAAAAGTCGGAGGTGATTCTAAAGGGGCAGAAGGTCTCGGAGCAGTTGATCCGCGATGCGGCGGAAGCTGCAACCGAAAGCATCAATCCCTCAACCGGCCTCAGGTCTACGAAGGAATACCGGACGGAGGTCACACCGGTCATAGTGAGGCGTGCGCTTGAGAGAGCGACGGAGAATGCAAGGAGGGCGGCAAGATGACGATATTCGAGAATGCGAGCAGGCCGCTCGCTCTGTTTATCAACGGTGAGCGGCATGAGGTTCTGATAGAGGGGCCGCAGGTCACGCTCGGCGAGGTGCTTCGCGAAAAGCTCGGGCTGACCGGTTCTAAAGAGGCCTGCCGGTGCGGCGAGTGCGGTTCCTGTACGGTACTTGTAAACGGGGAGCCGATACTGTCATGTTCGACGCTCGCCGTTGCGGTACGAGATAAAGAGATAACTACCATAGAGGGCCTTTCAACAGGCGGGGCCCTTCACCCGATTCAGCAAGCGTTTCTCGACGTAGGCGCCGTCCAGTGCGGTTTCTGCACTCCGGGCATGGTCATGATGACAAAAGCGCTTTTAGACAAAACCCCTTCGCCATCAGAGATCGAGATCCGTGAGTGGCTCGGCGGCAATCTTTGCCGTTGTACAGGGTATGTGAAAATCGTAGAGGCGGTCATTCTTGCGGCGGAACGTATGGGAAAAGGAGGCGCCAGGTAATGAGCAAAGAGTTTTCTTATGTCGGCAAACGTATGCCGTTTATCGCTGCGGAAGAGAAGGTGACGGGAAAAGTAAAATATACCAGCGATGAATACCTGAAAGGCGCTTACTTTGGCAAGCTCCTCCTCAGCCCACACACGCACGCGAGGATAAAGAGTATCGACACATCAAAGGCGCGGGCCCTTCCGGGCGTCGTCTCTGTTGTGACTTTCGAAGACGCTCCGAAGATCAGGATAAACACAAGCATACAGAAATGGATGCATCACCATCCGTCGCTTGACCTTGAGGATATGTATATCATCGGCGACAAGGCCAGGTTCAAAGGCGAGATTCTGGGGGCTGTCGCGGCGATAGACGAAAAAACGGCTGATGAGGCGCTCAACCTTATTGAAGTCGATTATGAGGTCCTTCCTTTCGTGATCGACCCTCTCGACGCGATAAAGCCGGACGCGCCTTTGATCCATGAAGACCATGCGAGCAATGTCTCTCAGGAATGGGATTTTCCCGCGAACAGAGGCGACGTCGACGCTGTATTCGCGGAAGCGGACGTTGTCGTCAGCGACCATGTCAGGACTTCAAGGCAGATGGTCATGCCGCTTGAGCCCCTGACCTGTACCGCGTGGTTCGACGCGGGCGGAGACCTCTCGGTGATCACCTCCAACCAAAGACCCTTCACGATCCGCAAGCAATTGGCGGAGTTGTTTGAAATGCCTGAGGGAAGCATCAATATCATGTGTAAGTACGCCGGCGGTTTCTTCGGCGAAGGCAACTGGCCGATAGTACCGGTAACTGTGCTGCTCGCGAAAAAATCCGGCAAGATGGTCCGGATCGAATACCCGAGGGAAACCTTCGTGCTTGAAACGTGTTCGCGCGAGGTCTATGACGTCGAGGGAAAACTGGCTTTCTCGAAAGAAGGTAAACTACTCGCAGGTTCGATCGACCTCCTGGTGAACAGCGGCGCATACTTCAACCGCTCAAACGCGACTACGGGGCCGACCATGGGCGCTTTTCAGGGCCAATACCGTATGCCGGCTTCCAAGGGCAGAATGAAGGCTGTATATACAAATACCCCGATGACCGGCGGCAGCAGGGGATACGGAGGCCCGCAGGCTACGTTGATTCTTGAGCATCTGTTCGATCTTGCTGCGGAAAAACTCGGGATAGATCAGATCGAGCTTCGCTGCATGAACATGAAACGCATGGGAGAATACGCTATCCAGTTACCGTTTGAGACAGAAACACAGGAGAAAGTGCTCAGACTGGCAGCCGAAAAATTCTGCTATGAGGAGAAAAAGAAGCGGGTGAAGGAAGACGGCGCCCTTCGGCGCGGCATGGGCATGTCCAGCTATATGGACGTCAGCGGCGGACAGCCGGGCGAGATGATGGACAGGCACTGCGTGATGAATCTTGAAGAAGACGGCACTATCGTGATCACCCAGGGCCATCCGGACGGGGGCATGAACCTGCTTGGCACGTGTACGCAGATAGCCGCGGAAACGCTGGGTATGCGGTTTGAGGATTTTCGGCATGTTCACGGCGAGACCAAAGGCGCTCTGTACGATATGGGCTACGGGGCGAACAGCGGTACCTATGTTATGGGAAACCTTTACCACAAAGGCGCGGCGGAGATGAAGGAAAAGATCCTCGAACGCGCCGCGGCGCTGTTTGAATGCGAGGCGGGCGAGCTTGACATCGCGGATTCAAAAATATTCGTGAAATCAGATCCCGCAAAGTGTATGACAGTAAAAGAGTACGCGGAAAAAACAGTCTATAATCACAGCGGCGCAAGCCATTATGTGACTGTGCGCGCGTCTTTTTGCCCCACGGAAAACCCGGCCGCGGTAGGCACGGTTTTCGCGGACGTCACAGTCGATACGGAAACAGGGGAGATTAAAGTCGAAAAGCTTTTGATCGTCCACGACTGCGGCCGCGCGATCAACCCAATGGGGGTAGAAGGGCAGCTTCAGGGCGCGATGACACACGGTTTCGGATATGCCATGTTCGAGGATCTTGCCGTGGACGCGAAAGGTACCGTAAGAGCCAACAACTTCAATAAATATAAAATACCGACGACGCTCGACATGCCGGAATTGGACGTCAATATTTTTGAAGAGGAGCCGCCCGGGTCCGGTCCGTACGGCGCAAAGGCCGCCGGAATGTGCGGAACCGTCGGTTTGGCGTCTGCAATTTCAAACGCCCTGTACGACGCGACAGGCGTATGGCTCAATGAAATGCCATTCACCCCAGAGAGGGTACTCGCGGCGCTGAAAAGCAGATAGTGATCGTGTAAATGAAAGTCTCGGATACACAGGACAACGAGAAAATATTTTCAAAAAATTACTTACTGGTGACTTGTATAAGCTTTCTCATCAATGCCAATTTTATGGCGTTGATGACGACGACTTCAGGGTTTGCTCTTGAGTCTTTCGGCGTCACAAATTCACAGGCGGGATTCGCGGCGAGTATATTCATAATCGGAGCCATTGGCGCAAGGCTGTTTGCCGGATGGTATACGACTATAGCAAGGTATAAAGGTATGTTGCTCTTAGGCGTTGCGGGAATGGCAGTCATCTCGTCTTTATACTTTTTTGCCGGGACCTTCCCTCTCTTTTGCATCGTCAGATTGCTCAACGGCTTTATGTTCGGGATCGGAACGAATACAGCTTTTGCCATTATCTCTTCCATTATCCCAAAGTCGAGGGCCGGAGAGGGTATGGGGTATTTCGCGTTGAGTCAGACATCCGCGCTGGCCCTTGGACCGCTCCTGGCGCTCAGATTGCTGACTGAATGGGGGATGACGGCAGTTTTCCTTCTCGCGGTGATCGTGACAGTCGTGGCTACGGTTTTGGCTTTGCCGGTGAAGCTGCCTGCCGCGCGCGAACCCGGTGAAGGTACCGGACCCAACGAAGGCCGGCTGATCACGAAGTTTATTGATATTAAAGTTCTGCCGATAGCAATGCTGTGTTTTCTTGTCTATTGCGGGCACGGGAGCATACTCTCGTTTGTGGCTGTATACGGCGCCGGGCTCGGACTTAACGACTATGCCGCCTATCTCTTTGCCGTTGTCGCCATCGTTACTGTGGCTTCGCGTCCTTATGTCGCCAAGCTGTTTGATAAAAAGGGGCCGAATATCGTTATTTATCCCGGTATCGTGGTATTCGCACTCGCGATACTGGTTCTGAGTCAGGTTACGCAAGGCTGGATGCTCCTTGCCGTAGGCGTATTGAGCGGTCTGGGCAGCGGGGCCGTGCAATCGGGAACGCTCTCACTTGTCGTGAAACTGGCGAGCAGGGACAATTTTGCCCTCGCAAACAGTACGTACTATACCTTCATCGACACCGCAATGGCCGTGGGCCCTGTTATAGCTGGCGCGCTTATTACCGCGGTCGGGTTTAGCTCCATGTATCTGATAATATCGATCGCGGTCTTTTTCGGCATTCCTCTGTATTACGCGGTTTACGCGAGGCGGAACAGATAAGGGGCTGTCAACCAAAAGGGTGACGATGGTTGCGTACTGGTTGTTTCACATCATGCAGGGCGAGAAGATATATTGTAGATAAAACATGTTTTTAAGAATAATGGAGGTAAAGGAAATGGCAGAATTAGAAGGCAAGATCCCGGGTTGGGAAACAGGTGAATGGCCGGTTCCGGAATGGAAGTTTGACAAAAATCCGGCGCTCATTATCAACCATATGCAAATAGGTATAGCAGGTACGGGAAAGATGTCCGGCGCTCCGTATGCGCAGGAAAAAGAGGCGATGGACCGCCTGAATACTATAGAGATGCAAAAGAAGCTGATAGCCGCTTTCAGGGAGAGGAACCTGCCGATCATTTTTGTCAGCGTGATCCCGGATCCGATCAATTACCTGCCGAAATGGGGACATATTTTCGAAATGAGTGAATACACGGCGCCAAAGGGGTATCTGGACAATCCGGAGCTCAAGAAGATGTGCGAGATAATGCCCGAGATGGGGCGTCTCGAAAGCGAACCGGTATTTTACCATACCGGGCACAGCCCGCTTACCGGCAACCATCTGGAAGAATACCTGCGGCAGTTTGGCGTGATGGAGATCGTACTCACCGGATGGACGATCCACTCAACGCTTTACAATTCGATGCTCCAGTTCACGAACAAATGGTATTCAGTCGTAGTGCCATGGGACGCGTCGGGATCGCCGAAGCGCGACGAAGAGTGCGGGGACGTCGTAAAGCGAAAGATGATGCGTATGTGGGGTCTCGTGACGACCGTGGACGATGTAATAGCGCATCTTCCGAACAATAAATAAGAAGCTCTTAAAAGAAATAGATACTACAGGAGGCTCCCGCTTGATAAAGGGAGCCTGCTGTAGATAAAGAGAACAAACCCCGGAGGTGAAGGATGTTTCACAGGAGAGCGGAAAGAATCGATATCGACGAGTGGAAGTGCGACGGTTGCAGGACTTGTATACGTATGTGTTTTCAGGATGTGTTCCGCATCGACGAAGAGAGGAATGTATCGGTCGTGATGTATCCTGACGATTGCGAGGCGTGTATGGTCTGCGAGGCCAGCTGCCCAAAGGAAGCGATCGACGTGAGACCGGTGGTACCGATCTTTACGGCGGATCCGTTCAGGTAACAGAGAGGAAACCACAATGAACGAAAATATTCTTACAACTGGCGTCTTGATAGTCGGCGGCGGCGCCGGCGGTTTGGTGGCCGCGATCCGCGCCGCGAAAGCAGGCTCAGGAGTCTTGATAGCAGAAAAGATGGAGATAGGCGGCGGCGGTATGGCCCCGCGGGCCGGCCATGGGATGATCCGTCTCGAGCCGGGCGATGAGGCAATAGAGAGATTTGTCGAGTACCACGTACGCAATATAGGTGAGTATCTGGAAGATCAGGACGCGCTGCGTCAGATCGCGTCTGTGATGAACGAGACTCAAGAGGAATTGGTCAGTTGGGGCGTCAGGCTGAGCACGTATCCTGACGGCAGTATAGGGACCTTTAAACTCCCGAAGGGGATCCCCTGGATGCAGACCGGCCTCGAGTGCAATATAAACCTCTCTATGCGCGAAGAAGCAATCCGCTCCGGAGTTAAATTCAAGGAACATATACAGATAACAGGTCTGCTGAAGGACGGGGACAGGATCGCGGGCGCTTGCGGGTTCGACATATACGACGGCAGCTTCTGGATACTGAACGCGAAAGCGGTTGTGCTGTCGACAGCCGGGTGTTGCTATAAAAACCACTCCATGTTCAACCCCTGCGGCGAGGGCAATAAGCTCGCGTGGGACGCGGGCGCGGAGATGCGAAACGCGGAGTTCGGCAATACCTACGATCTCTACGCGGTCCAGAAGGGCAACGCGATATTCGGGAGCTATCCCTTCACTTACAACGCGAAAGGCGAGAACCTGTGGGACAAATACGTCAATTGGGACGCTCCCGACATGACGCCGGAATTCTTCAAGGGGTTTGCGCGCGAGTATATGGGAGGCGTCGGCCCCATGTACTGCGACATGAAAATCTTCGCCAAGGCTGCCCGTGAAAACCCGGAGTGGTCGGCAATGGGGCAGCATTTCGATCTCGAAGCCGCCGCGCAGGGGACGGGTCTGACGCGCTTTTTCGAAGACAGGATCAAATTGAACGAGATCTTTGAGAAAAAATTTGAGGCGGACGGAGCCTATCTGGGCGACAAACCCGAGGTCAAACTCGGGATACACGGGCATACCAGCCCGATCAGCGTAGGGCTCGACTTCCAGACAAGCGTACCCGGGCTCTTTGGGGTAGGCGACGGCATATACAACGGCTGCGGCGCTTTCGGGGCCGTCGGCGCGCCCGGCATGCTCCACGGCAACGGCGTCGCGCACGCGGCGTTCACAGGGTATATCTGCGGACCGAAAGCGGCTGAATACGCAGGTATATTAAATGATCTCCCCGCAATAGATATTAAGCTTGTTGAAGCGATCAAGGCGGAGACCTACGCGCCGATAGAAAAGACGAACGGCACAGACGCGCACGAAACGATCGGCGATGTCCAGGACTGCATAACGCCGATCAAGTACAACCTGCTCAGGACGGGAGATCGCCTGAAAGAGGCGCTCGAAAAGTTGCAGGGCGTCAAGGAAGAAAAGCTGAACAATTTGAAAGCAAAAGACTGGCACGATCTGATGATCTGCCATGAAATAAACGCGATGGCGCTTTCGGGAGAGATCATGATGACCGCCGCGCTTGTCCGCACGGAGACGCGGGGATTCCATTTCCGCGAGGACTATCCTGAGCGTGACGACGAAAACTGGCTCAAGTGGGTCATCGTCCAAAACAAGAACGGCAGGACTGACATTACAACAAGAGACGTTCCGATAGATACATATAAATACAGACCGGATAACGTGTGACAGGAGGGAATACAAATGAATAAACACTACCCAAAGCTTTTTGAACGCGGAAGGATAGGCCGGCTTGAGATCGTGAACCGGATAGTTAAGGCGGCGACGGGTACCTATCTTGCCAACCCCGACATGTCTGTCTCGGACAGGATGCTTAGTTTCTATGCGGATATGGCCCGCGGAGGGGCGGGACTCGTCTTCGCCGACAACGCGATAATCATGGATGAGTATCATATGGGTATCGCCGGGTTTGCGGATAAATTCATACCGGGTATGGCGCTTCTTGCGTCCGCGATCAAGGACAACGGGGCATGCGCCGGGCTGCAGTTATCCCACCCGGGAAGGGACGGCGCATATGTAGGCGGCGCGGGCGCGAGAGCTGCGTCAAGGATGCAGTGGGAGGATTGGTACGAACACGGGATGCCGATACCCCAGGAGCTTACTATTGAAGAGATCCACGATCTTGTTGAAAAATACGGCGACGCCGCGAGGCGGGCCCGTATCGCCGGCTTCGACATCGTCGAGATACACGCAGCGGCAGGGACGCTCCCGAGCAATTTCCTGTCTCCTGCGGATAATAAAAGAAATGATATGTACGGCGGTTCTCTCAAAGGCCGTATGAGGTTTCTTGTCGAGGCTTCAAAGAATATCAAGAAGAAGGCCGGCGCGGACTTTCCGCTGAGCATCAGGTTGAGCTTGAATGACTTTGAGCCCGGCGGTATTGTTCTGGCGGAAAGCATAGAGACGGCCAAGGCGCTCGAGGAGGCCGGTGTGGACGTGATCAACGCATTCGCCGGCAGCCACGCCGAGGCGGCGCACGCCGCGTGCTGCATGCTCCTGCCGCGCGGTATCACCATTCCAATGGCAGCGGCGGTCAAAGAGGCGGTAGGTATACCTGTGATAGTCGTAGGGTCGATCACCACCCCAGACCTTGCGGAAGAGATAATAAAAAGCAAAGCGGCGGATTTCATCGCTCTCGGCAGGCCCCTGCTCGCCGACCCTTACTGGCCCGTTAAAGCTAAAGAGGGAAGAGCCGAAGACATAGTGCCGTGTATACGCTGCAACGAAGGGTGTCACGACAGGGGGATGCTGAGCAACAAACCGACCGTGTGTACAGTGAACCCGACCATCGTCAAGCAGGACGGCCTCAGGATAGAAAAGGCGGAAAAGGCGAAAAGCGTCGCCGTGATAGGCGGCGGGCCCGCGGGCATGGAAGCCGCCAGAGTACTGACGCTGCGCGGCCATAAAGTGACGATGTACGAGAAGAGGGAGCTCGGAGGCTCTATGATCGAAGCTGCGGTCCCCGACTTCAAAGCCGACATCAAGCGGCTGATCGAATACTATAAAGTGCAGCTGAAAAAACTCAACATAAAAGTGGTCAAAGAAGAAGCGACAATAGAAAAGATCAAAGACGGTAAGTTCGACGCGGTCATTCTGGCGGCGGGAGCGGTCCTCAAAAAACCCGACGTCATCGGCATAGACAATCCAATAGTCACGGACGCGCTCGAAGTGCTCCGCGGTAACGCCAAGGTCGGGAAAAAAGTCGTCGTAATCGGCGGCGGCGTCACAGCCGCGGAAACAGGCCTGTACCTTGCCGAGCAGGGTAAAGAGATCACGTTCGTCGAGATGCTGGACGTGTTTATGCCGGACGTCGGGATCAACCGTAACGCGTATAACGAGAGGCTGTTTGCGCAAAAAGTCACTGTACATACAGGAATGCTGCTTTACGAAGTGAAAGATAAGGCTGTCGTGATAATGGACAGATACGGCAATAAGCAGGAGATAAAGGCTGACAGCGTAGTGCTTGCCGCGGGCTTCGCTCCCAGACACGACCTGAGACAGCTCTTCGAGGACGAGACAGATCTTGAGGTCTACGCGATCGGGGATTGTATGGGCGCACGTTTGATCTTCGACGCCATACACGAAGGCTTCCTGACCGCCAGAAGAATTTAGTCTACAAGATACTTCCTGCAGGTTTTCCTCAGGAACTCCGCGAACTCCTCAGGGCAGACGGCTTGGGAGACATGTCCGCACGGGAGCAGCGTACACGGTTTTCCGCCGCGCTCCGCAGCCGTCTTATTTGCGTACACCATCCAGTACGGGCTCCAGGCGCCGACACTGAACTCCAGATTGGGCATTTTTTCGAGTTCCTCATCCGTATAGGTATCCGTGTCTATTGTACCTAGATAGTATTTTGTCCAATATTCGCTGTTTGCTTCATTCCTTTCAAGGAAATCGTCACCGAAGGCCTTCCAGTTGTCCCAGTTGCAGATAAACGATACGTCTCTCGGCGAGAAGCCTTCGCAAATAGGGCCGAATGTGCTGAAGAGGGTCTTAAAAAATTCAAACCCCGTACCCGGTATCGGCGTGTCGTTCATAAGCGCGGCTTCGTGGACTATAAGGTTCCTTGCCGCTTCAGGATAGTATTTACCTATGGAAAGCACAGCTTGGCCTCCCATTGAGCAACCGTATATAGAAGCCGGTATAATATCTAAAGCCTTCATGATTTCGACCACATCCGAAGCGTACATTTGCGGAGTGACCTTTTTGTGTTCCTTTGGCGTCGATCTTGTCGCGCCACGCGCATCGAATGAAAATACCGTAAACTCATCCGCGAGCATGTCGCCGACCCGGCTGTAGATCTCGCAGTCCATTGTTCCGTCGGGCACAAATACAAGCGAAGGCCCTCTGCCCCTTTTTTCACAATAAAAATCAACACCATTAGCAAAAACCGTAAGTATTTCTTTTGTCATGATCGTCTCTCCTTTGCATAATTTTTGCATGAAAACACAAGGAAGATAAATTGATTATCCTTATTATGTTACAAATAATATTACTAAAAAAGTATTTAATTATCTGCCAGAAACCGATTGAGAGAAGAAAGGAATAAAGGTACTGTCGGGTTGTCGTTATCTTTTAGCCATGCGATAGCCTCGAAGAATTTGGTATCATCACCTTCGAGCTCAATAAATGTCAGGCCATGTTTATAATATGAGCTGATACTTGTGGGCATTATAGCAATGCCAAAACCGGTTTTTATATCCATTAGCACAGAATCGACAGCGGGAGGAGTCGCGACGATGTTTGGCATAAAACCACGCGCAGCGCATACTTGTATCATCATGGAATGGAATACCGGAGATTCCTGTTCTTCAAGAGTAATAAAAGGCTCATCCGCGAGTTTTTTGTAATCAATCGTTTCCGAATTCGCCATAGGATGATCGGGACGCATGACAAGTGACATCCCATCGGGAAACAATGGATTCCATTCTATGACCTGGAAGCTATCAAGATCAAAAGACATAGTAAAAAGTACATCTATTTCCTTGTTGATAAGCGCATTGGTAAGAGGCCTCAGGTTTTTACGCACGAGCCTGATTTTAACTTCGGGATATTCCGTTTGAAAGTATTTAGTAATAGCAGGTAGGAAATCTTTAAATGGTGACAAGAGATGCCCGATAACAAGTTCACCCGACGTGCCTGAATCTACTTTGCGGATTTCCGACACTATTCTGTCAAAACCGGCAAGCAAATCTTTAGCGTTTTTGTATAAGATTTCTCCTGATGGCGTCAGGCTGACCGAACGTGTAGTTCTATGAAAAAGTTTTGTACCCAGTTCCGCTTCCAGATCGGCTATATTGTGGCTGAGCGCCGACTGTGTGATATAAAGCTGCTCCGCGGCCTTGGTAAAGTTGCGGTGTTCCGCTACAGCCATAAAGAACTTGAGCGATTTTGTATCCATTCAAAACGTCTCCATTGGCAATAGGATACCGTGTTTAAGTAAAATTATCAATGGAGTTATTAACAGAATACATTTATATTACGAAGATCCTCGTGGGATAATATTTTCGATCCTGTATCTTATATGTCAACCTGGGAAATGTTTGGATCCCACACTTAGAATCAGTTAGTATTATCGAAATATAGAGAGGAAGGAAGCATTATGAAAGCTAAGAAAATATCAATTATTTTGCTGGTATTGATTCTCGTCTTCGCACTCGCGGCTTGCGGCGGAAACGGGGGTCAGGCCCCGGCTCCGGAGACCCCGGCGACTGAAACACCTGCGACCGGCGGGGATACGCCGTCCGCCGAGCCGGAGGTTCTTAAGATCGGCCACCTGGTCTGCCAGTCCGGCTGGTTCGCTCCTATCGACGTCGCAAATATCGACGAACTCGTAGCGTATTGCGACATGATCAACAATGATATGGGCGGATGGGATATTGGCGGTAAAAAATATAAGGTCGAAATGGTAAACTCCGATTATCAGAGCGACCCTTCTCAGGCAAGGGCCGCGGTTGAGTATCTGGCCGACCAAGGCACCAAATATGCTCTTGTGTCAACCGATTTTATGACAGTAGGGATCGGTAATCTTTGGGAAGAACTGGGGATCATGCATATCAACCAGATGCCAAGTGAACCGACTTTCGTAGGGCCGCAATTTCCTCACATGTTCTGGAGCCGCGGCGGCGTCTTTGTTAATTTCGACGCCGGAGTGCAGGCCCTGAAAGAGGCGTACCCCGAATCGGAACTTGTGCTTTATGTGCAAGAGGATAACGGCGTCAATCAGATGCTGAACGATGAGTTCATAACTCCGCCTGCGGAGAGGCTTGGATTATCGGTAGTACCCACACCTATCATCTATCCGAATGATACGACAGACTATTCCTCGGTCGCGCTTTCAGTGCAGCAGTCCGGCGCGGACGCCGTAATAGCAATGGGTGGTGTGCCTTCGAACGCGGGCATAATCAAGGAACTCAGGACACTCGGCAATGACGCGGTATACATTATGGCCAACCCGCAGCACGTTATGACTATGTCGATGGTCGCGGGCGGCGCTACGGGCATCATTACCTTGGGTGCGATTGCTGATGCTCCGGCGAATACGCCGGAATTCAAGGAAATATACGCAAGATACAAGGATATGTTCGGCGATGAAGCCGCGCAGTCATTTACGGCCAACTCCTGTAACAGCCTGTACATCCTGCTTCAAATGATGAGCATTGCAGGGTCTACCGACGTTGATACCGTCATGGCTACCTGGGAGGCTCAGGATTCGATCAGCACATTGTACGGCGAAGGTCCTGTATGCGGCGAGAAGACCATGGGTTCAAAACGCGCCGTTTCGTCGCCTCCGGGCAAATGTGTCCTGAAGGATGACGGAATACCCGTATTCCTGGGTTTCGCGGAAACATAT
>Ga0123353_10004017_pt1 | contig 18842 bp, 10 predicted proteins | sample TergutLab28metaG_3_FD_92763 | JGI IMG/M metagenome (GOLD analysis project Ga0123353, IMG submission 92763) | Labiotermes labralis P3 segment gut microbial communities from Petit-Saut dam, French Guiana - Lab288 P3 | ecosystem: Host-associated > Arthropoda: Insects > Digestive system > Gut ... | reverse complement strand
TCGTCCCGCTGGAATGTGTGTACACGATCAAAACCAACGGGCAGATTGCCATCTGCCCCTACGAAAATCCATCGCCAATCCATCGTAGGGGACGATGGTAATCGTCCCGCTGAAATGTGTGTACACGATCAAAACCAACGGGCAGATTGCCATCTGCCCCTACGAAAATCTATCGCCAATCCATCGTAGGGGACGATGGTAATCGTCCCGCTGAAATGTGTGTACACGATCAAACACGCGGTCGTGTGGTTCTGGAACGTAGTTCCAGTAAGGGCAAACAGAGCTATGCCTACAGGACCCGGGGTCCCCGCGCACTAGTGCGTGGGGTGGGAGTCTGGGGTTTGGGGGCGGGTAGCCCCCATCTATCAGAGCAGGAGTCTTTGAACAACACCTAAATTTAGGTTTTAACCGGATGAGAAAGAGTAACAAAACGCCTTTGTATCCCGCTTAAGGCAAGATACAAAGGCGTTTGAGTTATCATCCAATTCTACTCGCTTCTACTTGTAAATCTCGCTGTATTTTTCTTTAAGGAAGCGCACCAGGTGCTGAGGATTGAACTCCTCTCCGGTTACGCGCCGAAAAAGCTCCGAAGGGCTGTAGAGACCACCTTGAGAGTGAATGTGGCGGCGCAGCCAATCGTTAACTATCTCCATTTTGTCTTCGGCAATGGCGCTGGCAAGATCCACCTCTTTCAGCAGGGTGTAGTAGAACTGGGCGCCGTAAGCGGTGCCTAAGGCGTAGGTGGGAAAGTAACCCCACAGGTTTTGGTACCAGTGAATATCCTGCATAATACCCAGCGCATGGTTAGTAGGTCTTAGCCCCAGGTATTCTTCATACTTGCTGTTCCACAGCTCCGGAAGGTCTTCGACTTTAATCTCCTGGCCGAAAAGCTGCTTTTCCAACTCGTAGCGGATCATAATGTGCATAGGATAGGTGAGTTCATCGGCTTCAACCCTGGTCATGCTGGGCTTGGTGCGGTTAGCAATCCGCCAAAAGGCTTCCGGGGTAACCCCTGCCATTTGTTCAGGAAAAATCTCCGCCAATTTGCCGAAGTGGGTCTGCCAAAAGACCAGAGAACGCCCAATGAAGTTTTCGTAGAAACGGCTTTGGGATTCGCTCATACCGGCACTGCAGTGCTGCAGGTTTGTCCCCTCAAAGCGGGGATCTCCCTGCTGACTGTGCATAGCATGCCCCAACTCATGGGCACCAGCGAAAACCGCAGCAGGAAGATAGTTTTCCATATAACGCACGGTAAAACGCACATCGTTACAGGAAGCGCCGCTGGTGAAGGGGTGAGCGCTGATTTTTAACACCCCTGCCTCCATATCAAAGCGCATTACCTGGATGAGATATTCCACAAAGCGTTTCTGGCTCGCTTGGTCATAAAACTTGTAGAGCAGGCTATCGTCAATTTGTACTGCACCTTCATGCAGCTGGCGGACAAAAGGTAGGAGATCCTGTTTAAGGGTGCCAAAAAAGGCATCGTAGGTTGCCATGGAAAACCCTTCTTCATGATCGTCCAGTAACAAATCGTAAGGGTGTCCGCTATAGCCGCGATACTCCAGGAAACGGCGGTTAGTCTCAATCTCGTTGGCCAGATGAGGAGCAATCATGGCGAAGTCGTTGGCTTTCTTGGCTTCTTCCCAAATGCGGGTGGTCATGGCGGTATTCTGCCGCGCCGCTACATACTCTGCCTGGGGAATGGCACGAATTTTGTTGATTTCCTTAAGGTATTTTTCTGCCGAGCGAAGCATTAAGGGATCGCTCTCCGGCAGCACCAGGATCTCCTCCAGCATGGCAATATTCTCCGGTAGCATCTGATAGGCGAATATTTCCCCGCTCAACTGACCAATCATCTTCGCCCGGTAGGGGGCGCTTTTGCGCGGAGCCTCTGTTGAGGCATCCCAACTGATGGCAAACATAGCAAAACGATGGGCGGACATACGTAGTTGAAAATCACGAAATTTTTGACTGAGCTGTTCGCGAGTTATGATGAATCACTCCCTGGTCTTTACTATTGCAACATGTAGAGGCTGTTAAACAGGAGCTTAAAGGTGCCGTGGGTTTGGGCTCGCTTTTGCACACTTAACCCTAAAAGTATAGCTTCGCCCTCGCCGTAAGGCACTTGCACTACAGCGCCTTTACCGGCAATTTTCTCTTCACCGATGAGGAGACCGCTTTGCAAAATATTGCTCTGGGGATAGCGTGCCAAAATTTTATACTGCTCAGCTTTACGGTTATCGGTGATAGCAAAAGCCGGGCAATCCCAGTTGAGGGCTAAAGTGCGTTCCGGCATCCCCCAGGTTAGCGGCGAAGCACCGTCAATCTCCAGCCAAAGGGTGGAGCCATTGGTTAAAAACTCCTTGGCAGGAACTCCCCCTACCACATTTTGTACTCCCAGCTCCAACAAGTTGATGACAAAGCCGCAGGCGCTGCCAAAGGCGACGATCTTGCCCCCGGCTTGCACAAACTCCCTAACTGCTTGCAGTTCCCCACTGCCCATTCTCTTGGTATAGGCGCTGGGCAAAGTTGACGCCATGCGCCGGATGGCAGCGGCGGTGTTGTCGCCGGGACGGTTAACCTCCTGCATCATCTCCAAACGGTCGGCGGGGAATAATAAAACGTCGTACTTGCTGCGCAAGTCGCCACGCAGTAAATCCTCCGTCTTAACCGAGGTGTAGGCAAACTCAAAGTTTTCCAGCACCAAACGTGTCCAAGCCTCTTCCATATTACCACCTAAATAGCGGTGGTAGACCCCAATTTTGGGTGGCTGGATCTGACACAGAAGCTGATGATCCACGGCTTCGGTAACCGCCTCCAGGCTTAACCCCAGCCCTTCCGCCTTGAGCTTTAGTCGGTTGGCTTCATCGCCCAGGACCAAGAAGCTCCCTGCCGGAAACGCTGTTCCCGAGCCGCTTACCATCCCCTCTGCACAACGCCAGACCGCTACCCCCTCCTGAAGCAGGCGGTTAGCCAGAATATAGCTGTCATTGGCGTTAGCTGTCCAGATATAACCTTGCGCCCCAGAGTTGACCGTAAGCGAGCTCTCCAGAGGCGGAAGCGTGCTAACTACCTGCCGGATAAGCTCTTCGGGTATAGGCTCATCTAGCGCTACGACATCTACCCCCATATACTCGGCGAAGGTATCGGTAGCTGCATCGTAAACCCAAGGGTCGCCGTTACGCTTGGTCGTCCAGTAATTCCGGGGGAAAATTGTCCGTCCCAAAACGGAAAGAATAGCTGCTCGTTTAGGCTGAGCCAGGGAGAGCAGGTAGCTACCTGCGGTAAAGTATTGCTTGCCGACACGAAAATCTTCTTTGGCTTGCTGAACTTCAAAACCTTGCTGTAAGAATAACTGGATAAGCTTACGCATGGTGAGAGGATCGTGCTGTTCGGCAGGGATGACAAAAGCGTAAGGCGCCTCCTGCTCCCCTTTACTCACCTGGCGCTCCGCTTTAACCAGGGCGGTGCGCAATATGGTATCTCGGTTACGCGCCGCACAGTCCAGCAAAGCCCAGGAAGCTATCTTCTGCTGTTCCACAATATCCCGAAGACGCCACCAGCCACCCTGCCAAGGGTTGACAAAGGAGGCTTGCTGGGCATAGTCGGCAAACTGCTTATCCTGAGGGGAAGAGAGTTGGTCAGGAGCAATATAGAGAGGAGTAGCCATACGAGCGCTGGCCGATTCGGTCAGCATACCCACAATATTGTGGTGCAGGGTTAGGCGGTGGTAGCCCATATGACCCCAGCCAGGGAACTGAGCTCCCCCCAGAACACCTTTCTTGCCGGCTTCGTCTAAACGCAAGCTCATATGGGCGCCGTACATGGCTGCCTCAATCCAGTTTAAGGGGTCGGGGTTAGGGTGAATGGGGTTGGCGTAAGGTGCAATGTAAAAACGAGCGCCGTTGGATGCCATATGATGATGATCCTGGTAAACCTGAGGCTGCCAATCCTGGAACATGATCTTCCCCATATAGCGAGATTCCACTAGGTTTTGGGGGAAAGCATCCCGGTTGTTATCGTGCCCGGCATATTTGTGGTAAAGCCAGGGCATGGGACCGCCTTCCAGCTCGCTCCCTAAGTGGCGCCCGTACCAGTCTACCACCATATTTAAGCCGTCCGGATTAAAGCTGGGCACCATGAGGAAAACTACTTCCCTGAGGATACGCTGGGCTTCCTCCGAAGTACTGCTCAAAAGGTCGTAAGCTAACTCCGGCGCCATCTGTGTGCCGCCAATCTCATTGGCATGGAGGCTCATAGACTGCACAGCTACTACCTTGCCCTCAGTAATAAGAGCTTCCTTCTCCGGAGCAGATAAGCCCCGAGGGTCTCCTGTTTTAAGGCTAATTTGACGTAAATTCTCCAAATTCGCCAAGTTTGACGCCGAAGAGATAGTGACCAACAGAAAGGGCAGCCCCTCGGTAGTAGGTCCCATATCCTGAACCTGTAGGCAGTCCGATTCCGTGGCAAGCAGGTGAAAATAAGCAACAACCTTTTCCCAACTGGCGATTTTCCTGTCCTCTCCCATGTTATGACCAAAAAAGGTCAGGGGCGATGTTAACGGCGACATAGCTTTTCCCCTTTCGTAGTTTATAGTTACTACAGCCTTTTTCGCGAGGCAGGTTTTTAGTTCCTGCCGAAAATTCAGGCTATGTGGCAGGCAAATTATGAGGCAAGAAACCAAGAACATGAAACCTGTTTTTCTACAGCCGCAAATTATTTCTTGACTCTGGGGGTAAGGCAGAGTATAATACCAACTGTAACAGAGATATATTTCCGATAATGCCTCACGTCATCGAATAATATTGCCTGAAAGGAGGATCCGCCATGGTTCAAAGAATCGCCCACCCCATCCGCATTGTTACTGTATGCAACGAAGAAGGGGTTATAACCCCTATCCGCTTCCAGGTGGAAGACGAAACCGAAGAACGGTTCACCATCATCGTGGATAAGGTGCTTAAATCCTTCGAAGACAAGCAGTCCGGCGCCCGAATCAGACGCTTTCTCTGCCAATCTGTCATCGAAAACAGGGCGCAGCAGTATGAGCTGAGCATGGAAATAGCGTCAACCCGTTGGTTTATCACTCAGCGGTAGCCTAAAAAGCCGCTCTTACTGGCGAAGAAACCCAGTGCCCTTGCACCTGGTGTTGTGCCCCCTGTATTGCTTGGAGGGGTTTTGGTGGAGATAAAAATCTTGCTCGTCGAGGACGACGAAAATATATGCCATACCGTCAAAGCTTTTCTGCTGGAAACGGGATATAAGGTTGACGCCTGTCTTGACGGCAGCGACGCCCTAACCATGTTTTATGACCATAGCTATCAGTTGGTTATTCTCGACATTATGCTACCCAGTATGAACGGGCACGAGCTCCTACGGGAGTTTCGCAAGTTGCATAACACCCCTGTCTTAATGATGACAGCGTTATCCGACGACGAAAATCAAATTCGGGCCTTTGACGCCGAGGCAGACGACTATGTAACCAAACCATTTAAAATGCAGCTTCTGTTAAAGCGCGTGGAAGCCCTTCTAAGGCGTAGCGGGGCGTTAGCCAAGGAAATCCGCTGGGGTAAATTTACCCTTCGTCCTGAAGAATACCGAGCCTTTTACCGTGGCGAAGAGTTGTCTCTAACCCTGCGAGAATATGAAATCCTTATGTTGCTGTGGCAAAATAAAGGGCGAACCTTATCCCATGAAACCATTCTCTCCCGGGTATGGGGCTATGACTTCGACGGGGATGGCAGTGTCGTTCATACCCATATCAAAAACCTACGGGCTAAACTGCCGGAAAGTATTATCAAAAACGTGCGTGGTATAGGCTACCGTATCGAGGAGGGAGCGCTGTGAAAATGCGCGGTATCTTCTTCAAGGTATTTACTTATACAACTATTTTCCTTATCTTGCTGGTTTTGGTTACGGTTGCCCTGTTTTCGAAGCAGTTTCTTTCATTTTATCAAGTCAGCCAAATGCGGCAGATAAGCAGTTCCTACCAACGTTTGGTAGACCGTCTACAAGGCGAAGATGAAAGCTACTATCCGGAACTGGCACAGCAGTTCTATGAAAGTAACCAGTCTTTTCAATTCTACATCGAAAATAAAGACGGCAAAATTATTTACACTACGCCTCACGCCAACACTTCAGGTAATATGAGTGGGACTTTATCTGTGGTGGTGAACCTCAACAAAAACCATACCCTTAGAGCCCAAAGCGATAATGCCTTCCGGTCTAACTACAACAGCTTATTTTCCCAAGCTCTCCTCGCCCTGGGGGCAATGCTCGCCGCCAGCATCGCCGGAGCTTTTATCTTTGCCCAACAAATGACCAAACCTATCAAAGGGCTGGCAGAGAGCACAAAAAGAATGTCTAACCTAGAAGACGTACCCTTTACCCCCGAGCTTACCGACGAGCTGGGCGAGCTGGCGCGCGATGTTCATGCCATGTACGATAAACTAAAAAATACCATTTCTCGTTTAGAAGACGAAATCTTGCGGGTGCGCGAGATGGAAGAAACGCAGCGCTACTTTTTTTCGGCGGCATCCCACGAGCTGAAAACCCCCCTGGCAGCCGTCAGCGTTTTGCTGGAAGGTATGCTGGAAAATGTGGGTGAGTATAAAGACCATGCCAAGTATTTACGGGAATGCCTTAGAATAATGGACGCCCAGGGTAGGACGATTGCCGAAATTTTGGAAATTGTCAACTTCAACGACGGAAAAATTTTACCCTCCTTCGAAAAAACCGATCTGGGGGACATGGTTGCCGAGCTTCTTCCTAACTTTTTAACTTTAGCGGAAGCAGGTGAACAGCTTATCCTCTGCCACATCCCCCAGGGTGAAACTATACTTGCCGATCCCCAAATATTGCGCAAAGCTCTTTCCAATGTCATCCTCAACGCAGTACAAAATACGCCCCAGGGTGGCGAAATTCGTATATGGACGGAGCCGGTAGCAAACCAATGCCGGCTCCACGTTTTGAATACCGGAGCGCAAATTGATGAGGCGATACTACCTAAACTCTTTGACCCGTTTTACCGTACCGATAAGGCCAGAAGCCGGAAGGACGGGCGCAGCGGCTTAGGGTTGACCCTGGTGCAAAAGACTCTCGAAGCCATGAAGATAGATTTTGCCTTAGCTAACACCCCAGAGGGGGTCTTATTCTGGATGGACTTGCCGGAAGTCTAAGGTTGCCTAAAATGCTGCCACTAGATACCGCCAAGGTAGCCATAAGCTCCCTACAAAACTTTAGAAACCAGGAGAAACAGTCATGCTGCTCTCCTGGTTTCTTGGTATATGAAAAGCATAGTTATGCGTTCTTTGGCAGGAAAATTGGCTGACCACACCGTTTTCCCGAGTTTGACTTAACCTAAAATTGCCTTGACGCCCGCCTTCTTAAACGAATATAATTGTAGAAATGTAGCCTATAGCTACCCGCAGCGCAACTGTTTTCTGCCAGGTTAATGTATGGAGGGTTACGCCCATGACGAATCGACTACATGTATCTCTATCTTGCAGCAACATCACCAACTTCGCCATGCAGCAAAACCAGATTCCCATTGTCCGTTACCTCTTACTGCAGAATATCTCAGACGAGACCGTTAGCGATCTCCGTGTCGTCATTACAGCCGACCCTGAGACTCTAACACCCTGGAGCGTTAACGTCGCCTTACTGCATCCCCAGGAAACGGTGGAACTGACTGGAATCGACCTGCGTTTCTCTACCTCTTACCTCTTTGCTCTTACCGAGCGTATTAACGGTTCTCTTACGGTTGCCGTCTTCTCCGGAGACGATCTACTCTACTCCCAAGCCCATGAGCTGGCTTTTCTCAGTTTTAACGAGTGGAGCGGTGGCTTAGCTGTTCCAGAAATCATGGCAGCTTTCGTGACGCCTAACCACCCTTATGTCACCGAAATCGTCCGCCAAGCATCTGTTATTCTGCATAGCTGGCAAGGAAATCCTTCCTTTACCGGTTATCAGAGTAAAAGCCTGAGTACAGTCCGGCTCCAGGCAGCCGCCATCTATGGCGCTTTACAGAGCGAAGGTATTACCTACTGCGTAGCACCTGCCAGCTTTGAGCTAGTGGGACAGAAGGTTCGTCTCGCAGACGCTGTTCAAACCACGAAGATGGGCAACTGTCTCGATCTTAGCCTGTTATACGCAGCATGTCTAGAGCATATCGGTCTTAACCCCATGATCGTCCTCGTCCAGGGACATGCCTTCGTAGCCTTTTGGCAAGAGGAAGAGTCGTTTGCCGAGTGCGTCCAGGACGATCTCTCGGTTCTGACGAAACGCATTGCAGAAGGGATTAACGAGATATGCGTGGTTGAGGCCACTGCTGTAGTGGTCGGAGGAAGTACAGAGTTTGAAAGTGCCGTTACTGCTGCTGCCAGGCATCTGGCAGATCCCGGACGCTTCGTATATCTTGTGGACATCAAGCGAGCACGTGGCAGCGGCATTCGTCCCCTGCCACAGACTATCTCTGGAGAGGGCGATTCTCTTAGCGAGGCACATTTCAAGACCGAGCTTACCTCCCGCCCGGCAGAGGTATCCGCCTACAGCTTTACTGAAAATGCCAAGACAGACCTTTCGCGCCAGCAGCTATGGGAGCGCAAGCTGCTCGATCTTAGTATGCGCAACACCTTGCTCAACTTCCGGGTAACTAAGAATAGTATGCAGTTGCTCCTGGCTTCTGCTCCCGAGTTTGTGCAGCGTCTAACATCTGGCGAAGAGTTTCAGATTCAACCCCGTCCTGCTGACTTAAAGAACAGCCCCAGAGACGATAAGCTATTCGAGATGACGCATCAGGAACACATTCTGGATAAAGTTGCTCAGTCGGAGTTTCAGCAAGGTCGCATACGAACCTTTCTAAGTGAAGTAGAAACCGGCAGTACTATAGCTTCTATATATCGCACAGCTAAGACGAGCATGGAAGAGAACGGTGCCAACACGCTCTTTATCGCCCTGGGTTTCTTGCGCTGGTACGAAGGAGACCGCAGCGAGAAGCCTCGTCTTGCTCCTTTAATTCTCATCCCGGTAGATTTAGTGCGTCGCTCGGCTCAGCGCGGCTATGTTATTCGCGCTCGAGACGAAGAAGCGCAAGTTAATATCACCCTGCTGGAGATGCTGCGACAGGATTTTGGGCTTGTTATTAACGGTCTGGAGCAGTTTTCTAACTCAGATGCAGGTGTCGACGCTAACATGGTCTTTAGCATCGTGCGCCGTGCCATCATGAGCAGGCCACGCTGGGATGTGGAAGAGCTGGCTGTTATGGGCATCTTCTCTTTCAGCCGTTTTATCATGTATCACGACCTTAAGCAGCGCATGGCTACCCTAACCCATAATAAAGTTGTGGCGAGCCTGGTTGCAGGACGGCTCACCTGGGATGCTACTGTTGAGTTCCCCACGCCGGAGCAGCTGGATATGGATCTAAGCCCCTCCGACATCGCTACCCCTATTGCCACAGATTCTTCACAGTTATCGGCCATAGTTACGGCCGGTAAGGGAAAGAGCTATGTACTGCACGGTCCTCCGGGCACTGGAAAATCGCAGACTATTACCAATATCATAGCTAACGCACTTTATCAGGGTAAATCTGTACTCTTTGTTGCCGAAAAGATGGCTGCTCTCTCTGTAGTCCAGAGCCGTCTGGCAGCCATAGGGTTAGGGCCCTTCTGCCTGGAGTTGCACTCCAATAAAGCCCGGAAACGAGATATCCTTAGCCAGTTGGAGCAAACACTGGAGTTCGGCCGGACAAAACACCCCGATGAATACCGAGCAACAGCTGAGGCTATTAACAGCTCGCGCAGGGAGCTTAATCAAGTTATATCTGAAATCCATCGCCCCCGGCTATGCGGTTTCTCTCTCTACGATTCCTTAGCTATTGCTGAACAGCAGGCAGATTACCTAGATCTCTTGATCTTCCCCCGCCAGCAGTTACTCACGTTAACTAAAGAACAGCTCTCTAAGCAGATAGACCACTGTCAGATGCTGCTGGTTGCCAGCAAAGCATGTGGTGGTGTAGCCGATCATCCGCTGGCAGAGATAGACAACGAACAGTTCAGCAGCCAACTGGAGCACTCTCTGCGCTTAAACCTCAGCGAGTATCACACCGTTTTAGAATCTCTCGCTACCCATAGCGCTACAGTGTATGCAGAGCTGGGCATAGATGCCGCCCACGGCAGAGAGCAGCTGGCTGCTCTGGCAGAACTCTCGGCGCTACTGCTCCGAGAGGGAAGTAGCGCCACCGAGCTGCTCTTACATAACGATCTGCCACAGCATAGAGTCGCTCTCCAGGAGTGCTTCGCTAAAGGTCGCCGCTGCGACGAGCTGGCAGCTGAACTAAGAGAAAGGTATCGCGATGCCATCTTCGACAGCGAAGCCGCAAGCGCTGAGCTTAAATGGAACATGGCGACACAGAGCTGGTTTGTCCCCCGTTTCTTCCAGCAGAATGCCGTGCTCAAGCTTTTTAGAGCGCGCTCTTTGCAGCCGAACTCTTTGCAAAAAGGCGATATTCCTGAACTTCTGAAGAAGCTTTCGGAGTATCATCTCCTGCAGCGAGAAATCACCGACAAAACAGAGTTTCTCCGTAGCTTCTTTCCCCAAACGGGCTCATCATGGGACTGGGAGCGGCTCGAACTGCTCTACGACGCTAACAGCAAAGCTTTCCAATTAGTTCAGAGTATGGCTGCTAACCGAGACCAGGCAGCTCAGGCTTTGTCAATGCTGCACAGTAGTTGTAGCACCATCTTGCAACAGCAGGAGAAGCCCCTGCGGGAACTTCCCTTACTGGACGCACGAATCCACGAACTGGAGCTGACGCTCTCGGCAGATTTCTCCCGAGAGTTTGCTGCCTGGCACAACGAAAGCGACTGGTTAATCCTCATGGAGAAGAAGGCCACGCGCTGGATGAGCAACTTAAAGCAGCTTCGAGATTATTGTGGCTATGTGCGCGTTAAAAAACCTGCTGTGCTGGACGGTTTAGCGCCGGTAATAGACGCCCTGGAGCGAGGCAGTATCTGCCACGATGAGCTGCTACCCACATTTAGTCGTAATATCCACAAGCAGTTAGCCGAGGTTACCATAGATAGCTCAACTTCGTTGCGCGAGTTCAGCGGTGCTATTTTTACCGAGCGTATCAGCAGGTTCAAGCAACTTAACGATGAGTTCGTGCGCCTGACCATACAGGAGTTGGTAGCCAAGCTCTCCGCCGGCATTCCGTTAACTGGGAGCAATGTAAGCATCTCGTCAGAAATCGGCATACTGCAGCGTGCTATACGCAGCGGCGGCAGGGGCACATCCATCCGTAAACTCTTTGAGAGCATCCCCACGCTGTTGCGCCGGATGTCTCCCTGTATGCTTATGAGCCCCATCTCCGTAGCCCAGTATATAGACCCTACATATCCTCCTTTCGACATCATCGTCTTTGATGAAGCTTCGCAAGTACCCACCTGCGAAGCTATCGGTGCCATAGCTCGCGGGCAGGAGCTCATAGTCGTTGGAGACCCCAAGCAGTTGCCGCCAACCTCTTTCTTCTCTTCGACGTCAGTAGATGAAGACAACTACGATAAAGAGGATTTAGAGTCGATCCTGGATGACTGCCTGGCTCTGTCTATGCCGCAACAACACCTGCTATGGCATTATCGTTCTCGTCACGAGAGCCTTATCGCTTTCTCGAACCGTAACTACTACGATAACCGCCTGCGAACTTTTCCTTCGCCCAATAACCTCATTAGCAAGGTCTCTCTGGTGCAGTTAGAGGGGTACTACGATAGAGGCAGGAGCAAGCGCAATGAAGCTGAAGCTCGAGCGATTGTAGCCGAAATTGCCCATCGGCTCCGCGCCGCCAATAACCAAAGCCGTTCGCTGGGAGTGGTAACCTTTAGTTCGGTACAGCAAAACTACATTTTAGATCTCCTGGACGAGCAGTTCCGCAACGACCCGGAGCTCGACGCCTTGGCACACGACGCCCCCGAGCCTCTCTTCGTCAAGAATCTGGAGAATGTGCAAGGTGATGAGCGGGATGTAATACTCTTCTCTATAGGCTATGGTCCTGACGCCAGCGGGAAAGTGAACCTAAACTTTGGTCCGCTAAACCGCGAGGGAGGCTGGCGCAGGCTTAATGTAGCTGTCTCTCGCGCCAGAGAAGAGATGATCGTCTTCGCGACGATGCGTCCGGAAGAGATAGACCTTAGCCGCACCCTGTCCAAAGGAGTAGCGGAGTTAAAGTCGTTTTTAGAGTTCGCTGCGAGGGGTAGCTCAAACCCTACCGGCTCCAAAACCGGCAACACTGACGATATGGCACACCTCATAGCCGAAAGGCTGCGCGCTAAAGGCTATAGAGTAGATAGTAATGTGGGTAGTTCCAGCTATAAGGTAGATTTGGCTATAGTCTCACAGTTTAACGATGAGGAGTATATCCTGGGTATTATCCTGGACAGTCCGGGATACTTCAACTCCGGAAATCTGCAAGACAGAGTTATCAACCAGGAAGCTGCTCTGCGCCGCTTAGGCTGGCGGGTACATAAGCTCTGGATTATGGATTATTGGTACAATGCCGAGAGAGAGATAGCCAAAATAATAGAAATATTAGAACAGATACCGCCAAAGTCAGAGACTGCTAAAACCCTTGATGTCAAGCCGGAACTACAGCAGGAACACGTCGCCCCCCTTACCTTTGAGCAGCTCACTGCTGATGCGTTAAGCACTTCCTTACCCAAGTATACATTTGCTGCGCTAACTACCGCACCCCAGGGAGCCGATTTTTTGGCTGTTACCAGCTTTAAGCTTATTACCCAGCAGATAGCCGATATCGTTGCGACAGAAGCTCCGCTAAGCCACAACTACCTCTACCGCAGCGTTCTCGATATCTGGGGGCTAAGAGCAGGTCAGCGCATAGCCCGCCGCTTCGAGGAAGTACTGCGAGGCTTACGGCTGAGGAGTACCAAATCGGGGGACAGGACCTTTTACTGGCGAGCTGACCAGCAGCCGGAGGAGTTCGATAGCTTCAGAACCCCTCCCGATACCGAAAAATCGCGCCGCAGCCTGGATGATATAGCGCCGGAAGAGATTGCCGCAGCGGTGCGACACACCCTTACCTGGCAGATTAGCCTAAGCACAGCCGATTTGGAGCGCGAAGTAGTGCGATTATTCGGTTACTCGCGCTGCACGGAAGCCATGCGCGCTCCCGTAAGCCGTGGGATAGCCTTAGCGGTTAGCCGAGGCTACGCGGTGGTAAACGGCGATAGGGTTTCCTGCGCCAGCGAACCATAGCTTGTTACCCATACCAGTGTGCGTCCGACCTTTAACAGGGCTGTTGCAGCAGAAATGATGCAACAGCCCTAAAGTTATGCAACAACCCTTATTTGAATTTTTCATGTCTACAGACAAACTACAGATTAGCCTGCTATCATAGTTAAGGTGATGCCACTACACAAGGAGGAACTCCCATGTACTTAATAACCAACGCCCTGAAAAACCTGTGGCGGAACGCCGGGCGGAATATCCTAATTGCCGCCATCATGCTGGCGATTATTACCTCAACGGTGGTGACGCTGACCATCAACAACGCCGCTGCCAAAATAATCGACGACATCCGGCTAAACCTCGGCTCACGGGTGGAAATCGGGCAAGATTTTATGGAGATGCGAGCAGCAGGTTTAGATGGACGCACCGACTCGGTTCACCTTTCCATCGACGACTTCTATGCCTTCGCGACTTCGGATTATCTCAGGAAAACTATCTTTAGCGCGAGCATGTACGGTTGGAGCAACACCTTCTGCGCCCTGCGCGACGATCCCTCCAACCCGGGGGCACGGGAGCGTGGGGACGGACAAGGTGGGATTGTCCTGGACGAAACCTGCAAGTTAATCAGCACCTCCGACCCCACTACCCTCTCTGAATTTGGGACGCTGCGCCATATTACCTCCGGCAGAATGTTTGCAGAGCTAAACGAGTGTATTATCAGTGAGGAACTCGCAGCTCTGAATGGTATCGCCCTGGGTGATGTTATAACTCTGCAGGGTGCTATAGTCACCGACAAACACTATAGCTTAACTGTCATCGGCATTTATGCCGATTTTACCGATGAATACTCGAACTTCATGTTCATGTTTAACCGACCTGTTTCCGAAAACCGGCGCAACGAAATACTCACCAGTTTTGCTACCCTTATCTCAGCAGGCTGGGAAACCAGCTACGGTCTGCATATAAGAAACGAGTACTATCTAAAAAACCCCGACCACGTCCGGTTCTATGAACAGGAAGTTCGCTCCAAAGGGCTGCCGATCACCTACAACGTAGCTATCAATCAGGCAGCATACGATAAAGTTACCGGTCCTCTCTCCGGGATGAAGGGTGCAGCTTTCACCTTCATGGTCGTCATACTACTACTTGGCACCATTGTGCTGGCGCTTATATCTTTTATGGCAGTGCGGGAACGCAAGTATGAAGTCGGCGTCCTCAGAGCCATGGGTCTAGCAAGGAGTAAAGTCGCTTTCGGCATTCTCGCGGAAACCGTGATGATAGCGGCGCTATGCCTGGTCCTCGGGCTTGGCATCGGCAGCGCTGTGGCGCAGCCTATTGCCGATAATATGCTGGAGGAGAGAGTCGCTGTCGCCGAAGCGGAGGACGCTGCCAGCGGCTTGGGTAACCGCGTCCTTTTTGCCCAGGGGCAAATGCAAACCAACGATAAAGCGGCAGGTTACACTCCTGAAAGCGAGATCCAAGTGAGGTTAGGCGGGGAGGTTATAACCCAAATTATGCTCATCACCCTAGCCCTGACAGCTCTCGCTGGTGTGATCGGCGTTACGCTCATTACCCAATACGAACCGTTGAAGATCCTGCGAGAGAGAAATTAAGGAGGTCAGAGGTATGGCTATGCTGGCGTTACAGAATGTTTCCTATAGGTACGAAGGAAGCACCAAAACCATATTTAACGATGTAAATTTGCAATTTGAAGCTGGAAAGATATATACCATTGTTGGTAAGTCCGGTGCCGGAAAATCTACCCTGCTCTATCTGCTGTCGGGGCTTGATGTAGCCACCGGCGGACGAATTGAGTACGAAGGTGAAAACCTTGCCGCCATCAATCGCAATCACTTCCGAGCGCAAAAAGCAGGTATAATCTTTCAAAGCCTTAACTTGCTGACCAACGCTACAGCCCTGGATAATATCATTTTATCCATGAACATCAGTGGTGTGACCGGAGTGGACAAGAAGGTTCGCGCGCTTGAACTCTTGCAGAAGGTGGGTATCTCGCCAGAAAAGGCCAGCCGGAAAGTTCTCAAGCTATCAGGGGGTGAGCAGCAGCGGGTCGGTATCGCCCGGGCATTAGCCCACGACCCTGTTCTGATCTTAGCGGATGAGCCTACCGGGAACTTGGACAAGGAGAACGAAGCCCGGGTCTTAAAAATTTTCGCCACCCTCGCCCATGACGAGGGCAAGTGCGTTATTATCGTTACTCATGCCAAAAAGGTTACGGCTGTGGCAGATGAAATATGGAGCTTGGAGAAAGGAGTGTTCCGTCAACTCCCGGTTGGTAAATAAAAGGTAGGAGGTAGACGCCATGTACGTTATTGAACATGCTTTGCTCAACTTAGGAAAAAACAAAGGTCGCAACAGTTTGTTAGCCATAATCATTTTAGCCATCATTACCACCACCGTCGTGGCTCTGGCGATATACAACACTGCCCAAACCGTTATGGAGGAAACAAGGAGAGCGCTCCAGTGTGCGGTACGGGTAGCGCCCCAGAGATCATCCCCGGGAACAGGGGTTGCGGTCACTGCGGGAGGTGGTCAGCAGGAAGCGGCAGTAACCCTGGAACAGTATCTTGCCTTCGCCTCCTCCCAACACCTTGACGGAGCAGACGTTAAGGAAGGCGGTCGCAACGCCGATGAGGTGGATGCCGTATACTTCCTAAAACGACCTGAACTGCTGGCGGTTTTTGAAGCTGAGCTCAGGGACAAAGGGTTGCCCGACAACTACTCTGTAAAAACAGATGAGTCTACCTTTGCCAGCGTGGCAGGTCCGGTGGAGAGCTTACAAAAGCTGTCGCTGACCTTTTTACTTATCGTGTTGGTTTTGGGGGCAGTCATCATGGTTCTCCTCTCCTTCATTGTCATCCGGGAGCGGAAATATGAAATTGGTGTCTTACGAGCTATGGGGATGAAAAAGGAGAAAATAGCCCTGGGATTATGGACGGAAACTATAATCATAACCTGCCTTTGCTTCGTTCTAGGCATGGGTGCCGGCTCAATATTATCACAACCGGTTTCCGATGCCATTCTAGCTGGGCAGGCAGAAACTTCCGCCCCAGGCTCATCTTCTTTGGCGGACAGGCTTAACGAGGCGCAAGGGGTGGTTCCTCCAACAACCAAGATAGACATTGCCATCGACCCTGTTACCGCGCTGGAGATATTTGCCGTGTCTATCCTTTTAGCTTCCATAGCCGGTATCATAGCGGTGAGCAGGATCACCAAAAGTGAACCCATCAAGATATTGATGGAACGTAATTAGGAGGGCAGCGATGACCAAATGCTTAGAATTACGAAATGTAACCTACCGCTATGAAGGCAGTAGGGAAACCGTTTTACAAAAGGTCAATGCCGAATTTGAACACGCCAAGGTCTACACCATCATTGGGGAATCCGGTGCGGGAAAATCTACGCTGCTGTCTCTGCTCTCCGGTCTTGACACCTGCCAAGAGGGAGATATTTACTACAACGGGACAAACCTGCGCTCTATCGACCGCGACATCTACCGTTCGCAAAGGGTAGGGGTCATTTTCCAAAGCTACAACCTATTGCTCAATTCGACAGCGTTATACAATATAACCCTCTCCATGAGCATCAGCGAAAGTAAAATAAAGGGGCGGCAAGCTAAAAAGCAAGCCGCCTACGCCTTGTTGGCCAAAATGGGGCTGGACCGTGAGACCTCTCACCGTAAAATTCTGGAACTCTCAGGAGGCGAACAGCAGCGCGTCGGAATTGCCCGCGCCCTTGCTCATAATCCCGATGTGATTATTGCGGACGAGCCTACCGGCAACCTGGACGCCGAAACTGAGCAGGCAGTTCTAGCGATATTCACCCGGCTGGCTCATGAGGAGGGAAAATGTGTCATCATTGTCACCCATTCCGAAAGTGTGACTGCTATCGCCGATGAGGTGCTCAGCATCCAAGAGGGGCAGTTGTCAAAGTTGAGGAGAGGTTAAAAGTCGTGTTTAAAATGGTAGCTGATCGAACCCGATACCTTGCCCAGCAGCAAATTGAGATGATAACTTACTTTGATATCCGCTTTGGCGTGTAAGCCTCCATCCGAAGGGTCATCAATTTTTCCCCGGGATAATACTCCCTTGGCATCGGCATAGAAACCGATGATGTTCCACTCCGCATCAAAGGCGCGAATACCACCCGTAATACCACCTTTAAGCCACAAAACCAACTCCAGATAATCCGTGCCCGAGCGGAAAATATACTTGCCTTCCGCTCCGAACTTAAGATAACCTCTGGCGTAAACAATGGCGACATCAATATTTATGTCAGTCCCTGCTTCAACTTTGATGGCAACGAAATCATCCCCATCAGCAATCCTGAAGCAGAAGCCCACACCCAGTTCCGCTACCCCCAGGATTTTCCCCAGCTTAAGGGTGTCCGGATAACCAACATATAAACCGAATAGGGTTGGTCTTAAACCCACTTCTAAGCCGATGCTGCCACTGACGTCAAAGATAAGAAAGGGAATTTTATTAATCGTCGCCGATAAAGCGAAATAGCGCTCCGGATGGCTGTAGCAGAGAGAAGCCTTGGCCACCAGGCGGAAGCTCTTGAGGTTCGACTTAACCCACAGTTCGCCATTGGCAGAGATAATCGGACCGGAAGTAATATAGAGAAAGGTATCCCTAAGCTCCACCGCTTCCCCAATGATAAGGTCACCGATGATGCCGATACCGGTGGTGCCGCCATCTCCCCTGTGAACCGGTATGGTCTTTAAATACTCTTTAAGTCCGCTAGGACCATCCATGGTTCGGGGGAAGGAATTAGCCGTCTTGATATCTTTGGGGGGTTCCATGTTATGGATAAACAACCCGGCGAAGTTGCGCACCTTCAGGATGATTAAGTCGATCGCTTCCGCGCCGGTGGAGGCTACGGCAATAGCGTAATAACAACGTTGGTTACGCATATCGTAGCCGCAACGGATAGCGGTATCCACTCCCACCCCCTGCAGGGCATCCAACATGCCAAAGGTAAGAGTTGCAGCATCGAACTCGATAAGCCCTGAACCCAGCATACCCAAATCGATATACTTGGATAGCTCCTCGGTGAGCATTTTTTTATATTTTTCCACTTCCTGGCGCACAGATGCGGCAAGCCCATCCAAGGCATCAATTCCCTGCTGTTTGTAGCTTTCCAGTTGCTGTTTGGCCAGATTCCTATAGCTGTTAATTTGATCCTGAGCCATATTGCTCACGCTGTTGATCTGGCTTTCCACAGCGTTCTGATAAGCGGCAATTTGTGACTCCAGCGCCTTGCGGTAAGCGGTAACCTGCTCCTTCGCTGTACCTACCGCCTCGTTAAAGTAGGTTGCCAAGTTCGGTATGCTGGGCAAAGTCGGCAGAGGGGGGAGGTTACTGGCAGAAACCAACTGCAGGCGAGGTTCAAGGTAGCTTTGACCATCTCGCAATTGGGCGGCGGCACTACCGGATGCGGTAAGCATAGGCTTAAGCGTACCCACTACTTCCACGCTGTCATCAAAATGCGCTTTAAGCACCGAGGTGGATTCCTCATAAACCACCTTGGCCTGAGGCGCAGCCACACCGATAACATAGGCATATCGGCGGTAGTATTGCATGATAATT
>Ga0123353_10004015_pt1 | contig 18845 bp, 10 predicted proteins | sample TergutLab28metaG_3_FD_92763 | JGI IMG/M metagenome (GOLD analysis project Ga0123353, IMG submission 92763) | Labiotermes labralis P3 segment gut microbial communities from Petit-Saut dam, French Guiana - Lab288 P3 | ecosystem: Host-associated > Arthropoda: Insects > Digestive system > Gut ... | reverse complement strand
TCCTTCAATGCCGTTGGTGTCCCAAGGTTTTGCCAACTCAATCGGTCCCAGAAACATCTCGTACATTCGCAACGTGTCGGCACCATATTTTTCTACCAAATCATCAGGGTTTTGTACATTATATTTCGATTTCGACATTTTTTCTACCTCCCAACCGCAAATATATTTACCATTTTCCAAAATAAATTCGGCATTGGCAAAATCGGGCGACCATTGTTTAAAGAGTTCTGTATCTAACACATCATTGTGCACCATATTGATGTCCACATGAATGGGGGTTACCTCATAATTATCTTTCAATCCGAAAGATACAAACTTGTTTGTGCCTTGAATGCGATACACAAAATTTGACCTTCCCTGTATCATTCCTTGGTTGATTAACTTTTGGAACGGCTCATCTTTGCACACCAAACCAATATCGTAAAGGAATTTATTCCAGAAACGCGCATAGACTAAGTGCCCTGTAGCATGCTCAGAGCCACCTACATAAAGATCCACGTTGGTCCAATATTTATTGGCTTCCTTCGAAAAATATTCGTTTTTGTTATGCGGATCCATATATCTGAGGTAGTACCCGCTGGAGCCGGCGAAACCTGGCATAGTGCTACACTCCAGCTTATATCCCTCCTTTGTTTGCCAGTTTTGTGCACGTGCCAAGGGCGGCTCTCCTGTCTTAGTAGGCAAGTATTTATCCACTTCGGGCAGCAACAGCGGCAACTCCTCTTCCGGCAACATATACGGGATTCCATTCTTGAAATAGACCGGAAACGGCTCTCCCCAATATCTTTGGCGACTAAAAATAGCATCGCGCAAACGGTAGTTTATAGTTCCGTAGCCAATTTGTAGTTCTACTGTTTTCTCAATCACTGCTTTTGCGCCCTCTTTCGCGCTCATTCCGGTAATAAAACCCGAATTAACGCAGATTCCCTCTTTGGCTTCGTAGGCTTCTTCTGAGATATCGCCGCCGCTAATCACCTCTCTGATAGGTAAATTGAAATGTTTTGCGAAAGTATAGTCGCGGCTGTCGTGTCCGGGAACAGCCATGATAGCGCCTGTGCCATAGCCCGCCAACACATACTCGGCAACATACACCGGAATCTCCTCTTTGGTGAACGGATTCACCGCGTAAGCACCTGTAAAGACTCCCGATACTTTTTTTACATCGCCGGCACGTTCCAATTCGGTGCGATTTTTCGCCTTCAAAACATACTCCTCCACTTCTTGCTTTTGCTCAGGCGTTGTTATTGCATCAATCAATTCATGCTCAGGACAAAGCACCATAAAAGTAACCCCAAAGATGGTATCTGGGCGGGTAGTGAAAATACCAATTGAGAATTGAGAATTATTATCGCTTTCTGCTTTCTGCTTTCTGCTTTCTCCATTTTCCTTTTCACAAATCATAAACCTAATAAACGCTCCTTCGCTTTTGCCTATCCAGTTTTTTTGAATCTCTTTCAGCGATTCGCTCCAATCTATGTTGTTAAGTCCTTGCAGCAGGCGTTCGGCGTAAGCGGAGACACGCAATATCCACTGTTTCATCAGTTTTCGTTCAACGGGAAAACCGCCACGCACAGAGAGTCCGTTTACCACTTCGTCGTTGGCAAGTACAGTACCCAGTTTCGGACACCAGTTCACCCACGTGTCTGCCAAATATGCCAATCTGTAATTCAGCAAGGTAACCTGTTTTTCTTCCTCTGATTTGGCACTCCACTCATCTGCAGTGAAAGAGAGTTCAACGGTTGCAGCCGGACGGATCCGTGCGGTGCCTTCTGCTGCAAAAACCTCTTCCAACTCAGAGATAGGGCATGCTTGTTGCGCGTCTTGACAATAGTAATGATTAAACAGTTGAATAAAAGTCCATTGTGTCCATTTATAATAGTCGGGGTCGCAGGTACGAACCTCTCGGCTCCAGTCGTACGAAAACCCTATTTTGTCTAACTGTTCGCGGTATCGTTCAATATTTTGCGATGTTGTAAGAGCGGGGTGCTGTCCGGTTTGAATGGCGTACTGTTCTGCGGGCAAGCCAAATGCATCGTATCCCATGGGGTGCATCACATTAAACCCTTTTTGCCGTTTGTATCTTGCATAAATATCGGAAGCAATATAGCCGAGCGGGTGACCCACATGCAGCCCCGCACCAGATGGATAGGGAAACATGTCGAGCACGTAATATTTTGGTTTAGTATGGTCTATTTCTGTTTTATACACCTCCGAATTGCGCCAGAACTCCTGCCATCTTTTTTCGACTTCTCTAAAATTATAATCCATTTTTAAAAAAATTAGGTTAAAATGTAAATGAGGCGGCAAAATTATAATAAATTTCGGGCAATAGAAAAAAAGTTTAACCATGAAATAAAAGAATGGGTATTGGTATTTTAATTAAAATTTTTGAATAACGGCGAGAAGATAATAGTTTTTATTCATAGCACTGAAAAAAAGAGATTTAACCAGGAGAATTGAGCGCAATTTCTTAAAAAAAATAAAAAAACATAAAATTAAGATAAAGTTTTTATTATATATATTAAAAAAAAACTATTTTTGCGGTTCAATTTAAAAAATAAAAAAAACTTTTATTATTAACCAAATTTTATTTATTATGAAAAAAATCTTATTATTGTTTGCTATCATGTTAATAGCATCATTCAGTTTTCTGAACGCACAAAACGTTGTGATAGAGTGCAACGAAATGTCAGATCAGTACACCAAGCCAATCCCTTTCCCTAACGAAAAGGCTGATTGTGAAATGAAATTTATTGGGGCAGCTCCAACCCAAACAACCGGCTTCTTATCGTATGCAGACTGGACACCAAGCGCCTGTATTAGTTATTCCCCGCTCATAGTGGGGCCTTATGTGGGTGGAGTATTGGAAAAAATCGTTCTTTCTGTATCAGATCAAGCAAATTACCCACTTTATACTGTTGGTTCTGCTAAAGTTTGGGTTAAACACTCCCTTTCAGGTGCTGTTGTATATGAACAACTATTTACGCCTGTTTACAATTCATGGAATACAATTACACTTACTACCCCTCAAACCATTCCGGCAACCGGTTTCGTTATAGGTTTTTCCATGACTTTTACAGCATCCTGTCCATCCCAAACAGGCTGTGAAACTTATATCAGGTCATTTCACAGATCAGATCAAGCAGAAGATCCTAACCTACTCGGCGGATTTTACTATATCTGCTCCAATAATCCTGATAATTATAAAGCGGCAGTTTGGAATCCCGTTACTACCGGAAATTTGGCGCTGTATGGCGTAGTGACAGGTTGTAATTTCCCTGATAAGGATATGGCTGCATTGGGCGTATCTTTTACTTCCCCAAATGAATTTAAAATGAGAAATGAACTCTACACTTATTCTGCAAGTGTATTGAACTTAGGAATAACCCCTCAAAGTAATTTTACACTACAATTAGTTGATGATAATAATAATGTGTTGGCAGAAAAAATAGTTCCGGAAACAGTAGCTTCAGGAACCGGTTTAGTAGTTGATTTCGAGTATGCAGCTCCCAGTGAAGGCAAACTAACGTTGAGAGCTAAAGTCGTTCTTGAAGGTGATGAAAAACCTAATAATGACGTATCCGGTCCTACAAGTCTTATAATATATACGCAAAATCTTATTAAATATATTCCTGAACAAAGGTACACCAATGGCTATTATGGACTGGATGATATGACAAGTTGTGCTATTGGATATCTTAAATCAGATATAGAGCCTCTTGTAGGAAAACTTTTAACAGGTATCGTAGTTGGTTTCTGGGATGCAAAAGGAATTGAAGGATATATGGATGTGTGGGTAAGTAATTCATTAGAAGGAGAAAAATTGTGGATAGAAAATCATGATCCGCCGATAAGTGGATATAATTATTATAAAATTTCTGAGCCAATTCTGTTGGAACATGTTGATACATATATAGGATGGACTGCTAAAACTGTGACAGGTACCCCTAATATTCCGGTTATTACGATCAATAATGTCGATCCTCGTGTAAATGGCGGCTTCTGGGTTCACGATGAAAGTAATGGATGGAATGATAGAAATACAGATCCTGCTTTTACAACTAAAGGTAATTTACTAATTATTGGTTTAGTAAGAAATAATATTTCATGCGATCCCGTTACCGATTTAGAAGTAAAGTATAACGATGATTGTGAAGCTGTTATAACATGGGAAGCACCGGAAGGTTTCGCCGGTAATCCTTTCAATGTTTACAGAGATGGAGTTCGCGTTGCCACCAAAATTACTGAAAAAACATTCACAGATAAAGACTTTGATGCTACTATCAGTCATGTATGGTATGTTACTTTAGTTTGCGAAGAGGATGAAGAATCTGATTACACAGTAGTACAAATGCCTAAATGTGAACAAGGTATCGTTGATAATGTAAAAACTACTTTTAACATTTTCCCTAACCCATCACAAGGCAATATCACTATTACATCAGAAACTGTTTTCAATACTGTTGAAATGATCAATTTCTTAGGACAAACTGTTTTATCTCAACAGTGTAACACGAATGAACTTTCTCTTGATCTATCAAATTTGAATAATGGAATCTATTTCGTAAGAATTACTTCTGAAAATGGAGTTGCTGTTCAAAAATTTGTAAAAAATTAATATTTATCTATAAACTAACAATATAACATTATGAAAAAAAGTTTTTTTATCTTAGGATTGCTCCTATCGGTTGCATTCTTGAATGCACAAAACGCTCCTATAAAAAGTTTTGAAGCACAAGCGGCTCCTGCTTTTCTTCAATCGGTTCAGATTGAAGATGCAGAAACACTTGACGCAGCCTCAAACTCTATTGATTGTGTTTCTCCTAAGGGTTTATCAGCCACATATATCTCTAATTGTGAAGCCATGTTAAAATGGTATGCCCCCTCCGAAGTATTGTGGGATAACGGCGCATCGGGAAATAGTGGCTATCAAAGTATGCGCTCCTTATATGAAACGAATCAACGCAAAATTATGGCAGACGATTTTGTTGTTCCCGCCGGGGAAGTATGGAGCGTATATGAAGTGTATTATGGAGGGTTCTATAAAACTACTGATAAAGACTATGAACCACCCACTTACATAGGAATTGGATTTTATGAAGATGGTGGTGATGGCCTGCCCTCAAACGGTACTCCAATTTTTGAAAATGAGTATCTTAAAACTTTAAGTGGAAGTCCCGCCGCACTGTGGCAAACAGTAGTTCTTCCCGAAGTGATTACACTCTATGAAGGAAGATACTGGGTTTCTATTTATGGTACGTATGAACAATACAGCGATCCTGATGTTTACCGCTACTTAATTGTATGTCACGATACTGATAAAGAAAATCCATGGGTTGCATTAGATGAGTCAGATGGTCCTGAATGGCAAAATGTTTCGGGTGTAAATTTTTCTAACATGGCTTTTCGTATTAGAGGAAGTTTTACACAAGATGAAATCAAATACAACATTTATAGAGATAATGCTCTGATTGCTGAAAAGGTATCAGAGCTCACCTTTATTGATTCAGGTTTTGATTCGGGAGTAAAACACACATGGTCGGTAAGAGCTGTTTGTAACGACGGCTCAGTAACCGCTCCTATTAATACTACTCAACCACCTTGTGGAGCAGGCATAGCCGATAATCCACAAAATTCATTTACCATTGCTCCTAACCCATCCTCAGGAGGTACTATTAAAATTACTGCCAATAGTAATTTCAATAGAGTTGAAGTAATTAATTTTGTAGGTCAAACAGTTCTTTCAGCTTCTACTTGGGGGTCTGAAATAGAGTTAGATATCTCTACCTTGACCAACGGAGTTTATTTTGTTAGTCTTGCTACCGAAAATGGATTTACTGTTCAGAAATTTGTTAAACAGTAATTCAACACTTTAGATACAGGTGTTATAAAAACCTGTCTTAAAACCTAAAAACTCTCCGAAAGGAGAGTTTTTTTTATTTCGATTCCTATTACATAAAAAAAAATATATTTTTGCCATCTAATTACAAGAAAACTTTTTTAACCAAATTTTATTTATTATGAAAAAATCCTTATTAATTTTGACCGCATTATTATTAGTTATCGGTGCGGTATTTGCGCAACAGGCGCAACTAAGAACTTTCGACAGCGGCTCTACAGTAGCGCCCGCTTATTCTCCCAACACCCCTTCTTCTTCTCGGGCAGTTATTTTCTATGAGGGCTTTGAAGGCACCACAGGTGGTGCTTTGCCAACAGGATGGATAACGGTTCAAAACACCCCCGCAACACCATGGGTTACCATATCCAGTACCGAACCTCTTCCCGGAGTTAATAACCCTGTGCCTGCTCATACAGGCGATCGCTCTTTGGCGCGCAGCTGGCAAGATGCCGGAAGAAATGCATGGGCAATTACGCCCGGAATCTCTCTTACAGAAGGTGTAGGCTATAATGTTACTTTTTGGTTTATTGCAGCCGGATACCCTGCTTACTTTGAACATGACGATTTTGAAGTAAGAATCGGACAAACCCCCACCCTCACCGGTATGGCAGGAGCACATTTGCTTTTTAGCAATATTAACAATGATGTAAATAGCTGGACCTTAGCAGAATGTTTCTTTATTGCTCCTACTACAGGAACTTTTTACCTTGGATTTCATGACCTTAACACAGCTGCTGAAGGTATTTTTATTTATTTTGACGACATCGAAGTAGCAGAATGTGAATGTTGTCCGGTAAGTAATTTTACAGTGAACTATACATCTGATTGTAAAGCAGAATTAAAATGGGATGCTCCCACCGCCGGAAGCCCCCTTTCCTCTTTTAGCGTTTATAGAAATGGCGAAGAGATAGCAACCGTAAATACAGGATCTTATATTGATGATGATTTCGAACCTACACTAAGCCATACATGGGCTGTTAAAGTGGCTTGTCAGGGAGGCGGAACTTCAGTTGAAATGAGCGTTTCCAAACCTCGTTGTGCAAATCCCGACTGCGAACACTTGCCAAAAAGATTATCCGTTAATTATAATGAAGATTGTGATGAAGCAGAATTAAAATGGTATCCTCACGCCGATCTTTTATGGGATAATACAGAAGATGTAACAATGTATCTTAGAGAAAGCACAAGATGGATTTATGCAGAATTTGAGCACGACATTGTGGCAGACGATTTTGTGATTCCAGCAGGCGAAACATGGACAATAACCGAAGTGATTTTCAGTGGATCACATAGTACCAACCAAGGCGGTGATTTTGATGTGCCGGATTTCTTTGGAATTCAGATATATAATGATAAAAATGATTTTCCCGGAGATTTGATTTATGATAATGCCGAACTTCTTCCGGTGAGTGGAAATATGAGCGCGGCTTCTGTTGTTATTTTGCTTCCGGAAGCTTTCACTATCAGTACCCCGGGAAAATATTGGATATCTTGTCACGGAGTTTATGAAAATATCAATCTCCCAACAATGGAATATTATGTCTTTTTATGTGAAAAGGCAAAAGAATCTAATATGGTTCGTTGGACTGAATCGAATGGACCTGAATGGGAACGATATGGTGACGATTTGCCCTCTATGTTTTTCCGTATTAATGGAAGTAAAAGCCAAGATCCATTAAAGTACAACATCTATAGAGATGGCGAACTGATAGCAGAGAACCAAGTGGAACTTTCATTTATTGATAAAACTTTCAACCCTGGAGTAAAACATACATGGGCGGTAAAAGTTGCATGTCCTGGTGGCTCCGGCGTATCTGCCCCTACTATTGCAAAGTTGGGTGAGTGTGGTGAAGAATCAATTGTGGAAAACCCCGGCGTATTTTTTACTATCTTTCCAAACCCATCTCCAAGTAGTATCGAGATTATGGCAGAAAGCAATATTAATAAAGTTGAAATTATTAATTTCTTAGGACAAACTGTATTGTCTCAACTTGCAACTGATGCTAAAATATTACTTAATGTATCTAATTTGAATTCAGGAATCTACTTCGTTCGAATCTTCACAGAGAGTGGAATAGGTATTCAAAAATTTATCAAACAATAACATTTTAAATATTATCAATTATGAAAAAGCTAATTTTTTTATTCTCAATTGCTTTTATTACCTCTTTTGGTTTCTTACAAGCACAAAATATTATGCAACCTACACAAGATGTTGTTGCAGATGACCTTGACACCCCCATTGAGCTCATTGATCCAAAATCGAAAAATGATATTGAATTAAAGTATATAAAGGGTCAAGTAGGTACCTATCTTGGTAATACCGGTCTTTCAGGATCTTTCTATTGTAGTGGCTGTATCTCTTTTACTTCCGAACAAATGGAAAATTATGTAGGAGGAACGCTAAGTTCAATTAAAATCTATATTCCATCCGCGAGCCGCTTACCAAACCTGAATGTAAATTTTTCAAGAGTTTGGATTAAAGGTGCATTAGATGGATCTGTTATTTACGAACAGACCTTTATTCCTACATTAGACAGCTGGAATACAATCACATTAACTACTCCTCACGCGATTACCGAAGGGGCTTTTGCTTTTGGTTATACACTTTTAGTTGAACAATTAGCTGCTCAAGAAGTGAGGCCTTGGGCAATGTCTCGTAACACTGATGATGCCTATCAACCAGGAGGAGTTAATTATATTCGTAATGATAACCCCAATAATTATAAAGAAGGCGCTAAGTGGTCCTCATATACTACTGCCGGAAATTTAGCAATCATTGGCGTTATATCCGGAATTACTTTACCCGAAATCGACCTTGCTGCTGTCTCAGTAAATCTTGTTAACGACACCTTGTTTAGGGTAGTAAATCAGGAATTCAATTATTCCGTTAAGGTCGCTAATAATGGTACAAAAGCACAAAAAGATTTTCAGGTACAAATAATTGATGATTATGATAATGTGTTAGCAGAGACACTCATTGCTGAATTTATTGAACCGGAAACGGTTATTTCTATTAATTTTCCTTATGCTGCTCCAATGGCGAATCATTATATTTCCATGAGAGCAAAAGTAATTAAAGAGGGCGATGAGACACCGAGTAACAACATCTCTATTCCCACGTCTGTTCTTATTTTCCCTACGCAGCCAACTACGTATGGTGGACACCATATTACAAGTGCTTATGGTTGGGCGCCAGGTACATCAGGACGTATAATTCAAGGTGCTATTGGATATCCTGCAACAGAAGATTTAGTAGGAAAAATTATTACCGGAGTAGCTTACGGATTTCGTGACGTATCTGTAGTTGATGGCTATATTCAAACATGGATTAAAAATTCTCTGGATGATGAACTTAACAGTGTGTGGTTAAGTGAAATTGACGCGGTTAACGGATGGCAACTCATTCCGGTTGTTCCTCCTTATACTATTGGATTTGAAGATCTATATTTTGGATACATACAAGATATGAACGGTTACAATATTACTTATAGCGGGGGCTTTCCTCATTTCGAAGGATGGTGGTTTAAGAATGGATCAAATGATTGGGATAACAGAAACGACCCTTCTACTCCGAGCCCTCATTTAGTGGGTAACCTTACTATTGCCGCTATGATAGTGGATAAAGTAGCTGAATGCGAACCTGTTACAGATTTGAAACTTGAATACAACGAAGACTGTGAAGCAATTTTATCATGGGAATCCCCTTCTGCAGGTAGTGTATTCAATGTTTACAGAGATGCAACTATACGCGTAGCATCAAATATTACAACTACAACGATTATTGATAAAGGGTTTAGTAAAGATGTAGAGCATAAATGGTATGTAACTGTTGTGTGCGAAGATGGTGAATCTACTCCTGTAGCAGTTCAAAAACCTGTTTGCCAAGGAAATAGTGTAAATGATATTTTAACTACAACGTTTAAGATCTATCCAAATCCATCTCAAGGTTTTATTACTATTAAAGCAGAAAGTAATTTCAATAAAGTTGAAATTGTTAATTTCTTAGGACAAACTGTTATTGCTCAACCTAATAGTGATAGCATGCTAACACTTAATGTATCAAGCCTGAATGCAGGTATCTATTTTGTTCGCATTACGACCGACAATGGTATTTCCATTCAAAAATTCGTAAAACAATAAAATGTTAATCAAAGCGACGTGGCGTGCCGCGTCGGATAATTCAATAGAGACGCGGCATACCGCGTCTCTATTAGTTTATTGAAAATTTATTAATATGTATATATCAGGAATACAACAAATAGGAATAGGAACCACCAATCTTTATGAATCATGGAGGTGGTACGCCGATATTTTTGGAATGGATATTCGCATTCTGGAAGATAATACGATAGCGGAACGGATGTTGCGCTATACAGGGAACAAACCCCAAAAAAGAGATGCCGCGATTACCATTAATATGCAGGGCGGTGCAGGATTCGAAATTTGGCAATACTCAGAAAGAAAACCCCAAACGATTGATTTCGATATTCAAGTGGGAGACCTCGGCATTTTTTGTGCCAAAGTGAAAAGTAGAAATGTGAAACTGTTTCACGAAGAGATACAAAAAAAATACACAAAAATTAGCCCTCTTTTCTTAACTCCGAATGGATCGCCTACATATTATATATATGATCCCTTTGGAAACTATTTTCAAGTGGTGGAAGATTTCGATATATTTTCAGAGTGCAAACAAAATAACGGCGGCTGCATCGGCGTACAAATAGGTGTAAGCGATATTGATAAGGTATTAACTGTTTATCGTGATCTATTAGGATATGATACGATTGTGTATGACCAAACCGGAGTCTTTGAAGATTTTGCTTTTATGTGCGGCGGCTCACAACAGTACCGGCGCATATTATTAAAACATTCTAAAGATAGGGTAGGGGCTTTTTCCCAATTATTTGGACACAGCCAAATTGAATTGGTGGTAGCATTAGATAGAACTCCAAGAAAAATCTATGAAGGAAGATATTGGGGAGATCCGGGGTATATTCAAATATGTTTCGACATTACAAACATGAAATCTTTCAGGCAATTATGTGAAGAAAAAGGATTTCCTTTTACAGTGGATAGTTGTCAGAACGATGAAACATTCGATATGGGCGATGCAGCCGGTCATTTTACCTATATTGAAGACCCGGATGGAACACTCATCGAATTTGTGGAAACACATAAAATACCCGTATTTAAAAAGTTAAACCTCTATATTAATCTTAAAAAAAGAGACCAAACTAAACCCTTGCCGAAATTTATGTTAAAAGCGCTGAGGTTTAATAAGGTAAAGTTTTAGATTTACCCAAGATGTAGATGATGCCCCATTTTATCTTGCTTGGTTTTCAAGTATTTATAGTTGTCGCTTTTGGGGTCAATAATAATAGGGATTGTTGAGACTATCTCTATTCCGTGTCCTCTTAATCCTACTCTTTTTGCAGGATTATTTGTAATAAGTTGAATTTTGGTAGCATTCAAGTCGCGGAGTATTTGAGCCCCCACGCCATAGTCTCGTTCATCAGCTCTAAACCCAAGTTCCACGTTTGCTTCTACGGTATCTCTTCCAAGTTCTTGCAAGTGGTAAGCTTTCAATTTGTTTACCAAACCAATTCCCCTCCCTTCCTGATCCATATAGAGCACCAATCCTTTTCCTGCATTTTCAATCTTTTGCATTGCGGAATGTAGTTGGTCTCCGCAATCGCACCTGCACGAACCGAGAATATCTCCGGTAACGCAAGAGGAGTGAACGCGTACCATTATCTCTTCATCTTTTTCCCACTTCCCTTTTTTTAATGCTAAGTGGGTGAGTTGATTATTCAATTGTGTGTAAGCAATCAATGTGAAAGTTCCCCAGCGGGTAGGCAATGTTACTTCTGCTTCTTTGTGAATAAGAGTTTCCGTTTTCACGCGATATGCAATCAAATCTCTGATAGATATAATTTTAATATCGAATTTTTGAGAAATTTCCATAAGTTCCGGCAGTCGTGCCATCGTTCCGTCTTCGTTAATAATCTCAATGAGTGCTCCCACGGGGTGTAGTTTTGCAAGTCGGGCTAGATCTACAGTGGCTTCGGTATGACCGGCTCTTACAAGTACACCGCCATCTCGCGCCCGTAGTGGATTAATATGTCCGGGACGACCAAAATGCGCAGGTTTCATCTCTGGATTGGCTAAGGCTTTAATTGTGGCGGCTCTGTCGTGCATAGAAACACCGGTAGTGCAACCATGTCCAAGCAGATCAATAGTTACAGTAAAAGGGGTGCCGTGCAATGAAGTGTTGCTCAGTACTTGCATTTCAAGTTCCAACTCTCTGCATCTATCCGCGGTAATGGGCGTGCATAAAACGCCACGCCCGTGACTCATCATAAAATTCACCTTCTCCGGAGTAATCTTCTCTGCCGCAATAATAAAATCGCCCTCATTCTCACGATCTTCATCATCTACCACAATTAAAAAATTTCCTGCCTTAAAATCATCTAAAGCCTCTTCAATTGTATTTAATTTGATATCCATAGTTATATTTTAGATTTAAAGCATTAACCATTAACCATTAATCACTAATCACTAATCACTAATTCCTAATCTCTACTCTCATAATATTCCACTCATAAGTTTCCACATCAATATTAGGTGCATGGTAGCGAAATGCGATTCTAAATTTATTAGCATTTATATTTTTGATAGGTATAAGATTACTCCATTCATATTCATCGGGATAAGAATTAAAAGTTTCTAATGGTTTCCAATTATTGATGTCGAAAGTAGATGAATTTGAGGTGGAATAGTAAACTTTGTAAGCGCCGAATTCTTTATTTGGCACTGAGAGTTGGTGCTCAAAACGCAAATATCCGTTTGCCCAATCCGGGAAAGTAATTTCAGGAGAGATTAACCAGTCGTCCATAGTGGTATTATAGCCGGCTATTCTATTTCCGGGATGCCTCATTGCTTGCAAACTTTCTCTGTATATCCATGGGGTAGTTCCTTGTGCAGGTTGAATACGCCACCCGTTTTCAAGAGGGTTATTAGTAAAATCGAATTCAACCACTTCAAGAAGTTGTGAAGCTTCTTCAATATCTTCTTTGGTTCTGATCATTAATTGATAAGAACTTCTATAAATAGTTAATATTCCGGTAAGGTTGTATTCTTTTTTCTGAATGATTGTATTTCTGAACTTTGCATAATTAGAAGTGCGCACTGTTACAGTTTCTGTTTTTCCGTTTGCTAATGGAACTGTTACTTTCCAATCTGTAGCAGAAACATCATTAAATGCAAGAGGATTTCCAATGGCTGCCTCTTCGAAAATAACATTCTCTAATCGCACTAATTTATTGATGTCTCTATGAGATAAAAAGTCAATTCTATCTGATACATTAGGTGCATTATTTGTGAGCGGTTTTGGAACATTTTTAAGGTTTGGCAATCCATCTTTAATAATATATTTGTCTAAAAACAGTGTGCTAATTCTCCCTACTTGCGTTTCATTATAGATCCAACCTATTTGGGGCAGGCTGTTGTAGTCTCCTATCATCAATGCCGGGCAATTTGGCTCTAAACCGTTACAAACGAGTACTATTTTTTGTCCTACTGGATACATATTGTACAATCCTGTCATATCCAATTGCAATTGCACCCCACCGGTAGAGTCTTGAATTACCATTGCTTTATAGTAGTTTCCACCTTCATCTGTACTAACTACCACAGCCCTGATGTAGCGGATAGTATTTGCATAAAGTTTAGGCACAAGCGAATCAGGCAGTTCTCCATTCACATGTGCTCCTAATACAAACCTGCCGCCAATCGCCCATGGAGCGGCTGCCCAATCTTTCGAGGGGCGTTCCCATTCTTTTACATCAAACTCAGGCTCATCCCAGGTCTTACATCCAAAGAGCAAAAAGATGCCCAAAAATAATACTAATAGAAGTCTTAATTTATTCATAATTTTTTTTTATATTACTATTTGTCAGATTAATTTTTATTTTTTTTCACTATTGTTACATTACCCTGCGAAAATATGAGTTACGGTTTATTGAGAATAATAGTGCAAAATAAATAAAAATATTATTCAATTTACCTTGTCTATAACATTTTTTTACGGTGGCAAAAATAAAAAAAAACTGCCCTGTTAAGGGCAGTTAAAAAAAAAAAATTACATTATCTTATTATTTAACAATAAGTTTCACACTATGAGCGCTTTCGTCGGTAATAACTCTCACAAAGTAGTATCCGGCGCTGAGATTTGAGGTATCAATAGTGGTTTTGTCATTGTTTACAGTAGTGTTATATACAATTTGACCACTTTGGTTGATCACTTGAATACTGTTGATCATTTTATTACATTCAATATTCACTAAATCTGAAGCAGGGTTTGGATAAATGGAAGTAATAATGTTGCCAACAATAGCTTCTATACCTTCTTCTTTTACAGTGAGTTTACAAGCGATGTTAAATATTGGGTTTTGAGCATTGTTGGTAGTAACCTTAATAGAAGCTTCATATTCACCTTTTTCTAATTCACTTCCGTCAATAATGGCGTTAAACTCTTTCTCTCCTCCGGCGGCTGGTACAGTGCCTTCAATATCTCCTCCCACTTTAAGCCATACATCTGTACCCTCAACCTCAGCAGAATATGTGCCTTCTGCGGATCCTGTGTTCTTTACGGTAACAGGAACTGTAATTTTTTCGGTATCTCCTAAATCAATAGTCTCAGTTATTGAAAGTGGGGTAACGGTGATGTTAGGAAAATTTCCAACAGTAAGCGTACAAGGTATTGTAAACAAAAAGTTATCAGGGTCATTAGTCACCACAAAAAGAGTAGCTTTGTAAATGTCTGGTGTAATACCTGCAGCATTTAGGGCTGTATTAAAAGTTTTGGAGCTGCCTTTAGGAACTGTTCCGTACGTATCACCGGAAATATTAATCCAGCAATTTGGATATGCTCCGCCTTGAGCGGTAGCTTTAATATTAATATTACCCCAACCGGTAAATTCAGTGAATGAACCACTATTACCAAATCTTGCCCAGTTACCACCGGGTGCAGATGGCGCTCCCTGGCCTCCATCAGTAGCAATAGGACCTGCACCTGAGGAGTGATATAGAGAAACGGTTACCCATAGTTCTGTTCTGTCAATTAAGAGCGGTTCCGGTAGCGTAACCTCATTCCATGCACTGGCAGTGAGGCCTGTTTTTGCCACTTCAACTAAAAGTTCGCCGGGTTCATTTTGTTTCAGCGCTCCATAGATTCTGAAAGTTATCAGGTTATTCGGAATTTGGTGATTTTCTGTAATAAAGTATGATAATTTTGTAATATAGGAACCCACTTTGCCGCATATTTGAGAGGAAGAAAATTTTGCACCTACCTCAACATCACCCACATAAGAAGTATAGCCAATAGGACTTTGATTCTCTCCGCAATACGCAATATTATAAGTGTTGCTTCCTGCAGGCGGGTTGTCAATATCATATACGAGCCAACTGGCATATTCTCCAATACTGGTACCGGTATTTGCTACAGTAATTGTTTTGGTAGCAGTTCCACCAATCGGTAATGCTTCGGTAATATTGTCAGGGGTAACATCCATAATAGGGAAAGTTTCGCCTGTACTTAAAGCAGTATATTTAAAGTTGTCAATATAGAATGTTGAACCGGCTTGAGGTGGATAAAAATCTGCGGCAGCTAATTGTCGAGTGCCAACTCCACCATTTTCAGTAAGGCTAAACTGCCATTCTTTCAGCAGCTGATTATTAATGGATATTGTAGCAATGTCTTCATCTAAATTGATATAAAATTTTATTGGGAACCACGTTTCATAAGGGAAAGTGAAAGGTGTAACCTGTCCACCTACTTGAATATTTGTTCCGGTTGGGGTGATGGCAGTAACATTAAAATAAACGCCAATAGCCCATTCGCTGTCTTGTCCTTGATTTCCTCTATCGAAAATATGTAATAAATTAAAGTATCCACGCCCATTATTAGGAAAATACATATCAAATTCAAGGGTATAAACACCTGAAGTTTTATCTCCGGCTTTAAATACCACATCGGTACCGTATGTACATTTTGCAGAATGAGGGGTAGAAGCAGATTGTTCTGTAGTAATCAAAGCGTCTTCGGAAGTTCCGGGATTATTATCCCAAGTTTCCCAAAATTCAGGATAAGATTGTGCTAAATAAGATCCGTTAGGAAGGTCGTCAAAATTGGCTTCGAAAATAACGGTACTGCCTGCCTGCTCAAATACGATATCGTCAATATAGAAAGAGGATGTAGCAGTGTTTACAGCGGGATAGATGTTAAAGGCATCAATTATTCTTGGGCAAGATCCGGGTACCGTACCGGAAGCGCCTATAGAATAGATCCAGTTATGCACTAAATTACCACCCACGTAAAGAGTAGCATCATCATCATCCAAATTCATATTGATTTTTACATCCACCCATACATCATGTTGAAAAGTAAATGAGGCGGCTGTGGTGTTACCAATTCTAATAGATCCTGTTCCTGGAGGAGCGACTGCTTGGCTGGTACAAGCAAAGTAAATTTCACATGCCCAATCTCCATCTTGACCTCCTGTAAAATTAGCCTGCACATTGAAATAACCGTTTTTTCCGGTAGGAACGAAAATTTTAAAAGCAAGATCCCAAGTTCCTGAGGTCTTTTTTCCAAGTTTCATTACTTGGTCATTGTTATAGTTTAAGAATAAGGCTTTGTTGCCGGCGGGTTGCTCAGCAATAACGCCATCTTCAGCGCTACCGGGCGAGTTAGTCCATGTGGTCCAATAATCTCTTCCCATAGCTTGGGCTTGTTGTGCTATTTTTCCCCCTACGGTGTAGTCGGAAAAATTGTCAGATACTTGTGCGCTTAAGGTAAAGATAAGAAACGCACTAATGAAAGAAAGTAATAATTTTTTCATAAAATTTTTTTTTTTGTTAATAAAAAATTTGTTTAATAAATATTGCGGCAAAAGTATAAAATATTATTTATGAGGGGAAATTTTCTAATTTTTTTTTTTTTTTGAGTACTATTTTATTATTATTTTTTCATTGTGAGGTGCTTATTATAATTGTATATTTGCGGGCTCAAAAAAAATATTAAAAAACCATTATAAATTATGCGTATATTTTATTTTCATCTCTTCCTTATTTGCCTTATTTTTTTCATTTTTTCCTGCAAGCCGAAAGTTGTAGAGAATCCTCTTCCCGAGTATAAGGCAATGCAAGTAGCCCTATCAGACAGGGTTGTGGCAGTAGAATTTCCAACCCAACTTCAGAGTCAGCAAGTAATTGAGATCCGTCCGCGGGTAGAGGGTAGTTTAGAAAAAGTTTTCATCAAAGAGGGCGCTTATGTACGAAAAGGGGCTCCTTTGTTTCAAATCAACTCCGATGTATATCAACAGCAAGTCTATTCGTGTAGGGCAAATCTTTATGCGGCTCAGGCAAAACTAACAAATGCAGAGTTTGAGATAGAAAAAGTAACCCCTTTAGTAGAGAAGAATATTGTGAGCGATTATGAATTGAAGAGTGCTCTTATGAATTTAAAAGTGGCACAAGCAGGAGTTGAGCAGGCGCAAGCTGCATTAGAGCAGGCAAATATCAATTTGGGTTATACTCTTATTACCTCTCCGATTTCAGGTTTGGCAAGCGCCATCAACATCCGCGAAGGCGCTTTAGTGCAAGTAATGATGCAAACTCCACTTACAACTATCTCTGCCGACGGAGATATTTTCGCTTATTTTTCTGTGAGCGAAAAGTTGGTGCGTTTGAATGAACATGCGGCAAATCTTATGAATGCCCGTTTGCGCCTTGCCGATGGAAATCTCTACGATAAAACCGGCGTAATAGACCGTGCCAGTGGTATTGTGAACCCAACCACAGGCACAATATTGCTCAAAGCGATCTTTCCTAATCCAAACCGCGATCTTGCCACCGGCTCCAGTGGAACGGTTATTATCCCCTTCGAAATTAAAGACGCTATTTTAGTGCCAAAGTCAGCCATCTATCCCATGTTAGACAAAATTATGGTGGTTACCGTTGATGAACAAAATATTACCCACTCCAAAGCCATCGTAATTGCCGGAACAAGTGGCGATAATTATGTGGTTACTCAGGGGCTTTCCCCCGGCGACATTATTGTATTAGAAGGGGTAAGTAAGTTGAGAGACGGAAAAAAGATAGGAGTTCTATTGGAAGATTAGTGAAGGGGATATTGGGGATGTCACATTCCTTCGAAATATGACAAAATATTGATTTTGTAGGACTAAAGCAGAATCTTTCTCCCATGCCAAAGTCGTGGGAGCGGCTTAATATCCCCTTCAAATTTTGAAGGGGTGTCGCCGTAAGGCGACGGGGTAGTTTATATAAATACTTAAACACCCCCTAAAACCGTTATCAGATTCCAACTTGTATCCATGAAAACCATAAAACAATTAGAAATCAATGGAATAATCATTCCAACAAGATATTTTTTCTCTTTACCATATAATGAATTACTGAAAGATAGAGCTCGAAAGTTGAGACGCACTTCAACTGTTTCGGAAGTATTGTTTTGGATGCAAGTCAATAAAAAGAAGTATTATGGGGTTGATTTTGATAGACAAAAAATTATTGGAAATTATATTGTTGACTTTTATATTGAAACTCTTGGGTTGGTAATTGAGATTGATGGAGGTATTCATAAGTATCAGGAAGAATATGATGAAAGTAGAACCATTTACTTGGAGTCATTAGGCTTAATAGTTTATCGAATATCTGATGATGCTGTACGTTTTTCTATGGAAACAGTTTTAGTGAATTTAACGGATTTTATTATTAAAACTTTTGGAAGTCAAAATAATATATAAACTACCCCGTCGCCTTTCGGCGACAGGGGCTGTCTTAAAACGAGCAGCCTCTTTTTTTTATTTAAGCCGCGTAACGGATTTTTCTTTCTTCCAATTGGATAAATTTTTGCTTCAAC